>Ga0075125_10001850_pt1 | contig 10322 bp, 12 predicted proteins | sample AntAceMetag02UKN_FD_69810 | JGI IMG/M metagenome (GOLD analysis project Ga0075125, IMG submission 69810) | Saline lake microbial communities from Ace Lake, Antarctica - Antarctic Ace Lake Metagenome 02UKN | ecosystem: Environmental > Aquatic > Non-marine Saline and Alkaline > Saline | place...
ACTTCTTACTAGCAGTCTGTTTTGTAAACTTGTTATGTATCTTATTACCACTAGGAATTAAACGGAATGAAGCCAATTTTGTATTATCAGTCACAAACCGACCTAACCGTTTTGCATGATCCCTACTTAAATTTCTTAATCTTAATAAACTATAAGGTTTCTTTGCACCTTTTACCTTTACAGCTACATTATAAGATTTAATAACCATTTTCTTTTTAGTTTTTAGTTTACTAGGTAGTTTAGGTATTTTAGGAATAATGGGATCTGGAATAGGTTTATATGGTGGTCTAGGTTTGTATTTTCCTTTAGGTATTATTCTGGAAATTGGTTTAATGATTTTAGTTATTTTTGTAGGTCTTTGTCTTAATTGTTTTTTACTTTTTTTTATTCTTTTTCTTAATGAAGAATATACCCTTTGGTTTAATAATTGTAACGCTTGTTCTAATAATTGTTTTTCCATTTGACTAGATTTAGTTAATTGAATCATATCTAACATGGAATCATAAGATATTTTATTTAATACATCTATTTCATTATTAGTTAATCTTAAGGATAATAAAGCATTTTTAATTAAAGAATCAGTAATAGGTATTCCTAAAAGTTTTCTACCTGTTAAAATTGCTCTTTTCATTAAAGTTTCTGAATTTAATTTAGCATTATGTTTTAAAACATTTATATTATTTCTAGTTGTAAATAAATTTGCTGTTATTATTTTTTTGTTTGAATATAATCTTGCTTTAATTAAAACAACATTATTATAAAATGTTGAAGGCATAATACCAAATATTTTATTTACTAATGAAATTGAAGGTAATCTAACTGAATCAACATATACAACAGGGGGTAATGATTTATTAAATAATATTACTTCATTTTGCTTATATAATACAACTGGTAAAGTTTCAGTTTTATTAATTTTAGATTTTTTGCTTTTTTCTGCCATTATTCTTAATCTTTTTAATAAAGCATCTGTGGAATTACTTCTCCTAAATCCTTTTTTAGTTGTTTGTTGTAATTGAACAGTTTTTAATTGTTTTTGTTCATTCCTTATTTTTCTAACAGTAGATTTTGAAACTTGAACAGATTTGGCACTTTTAATATAACCTAATCTTTTTAATGTAACAGGTGAAATAATTTTAGGATTTCTTAATGCTCTTGATACATCCACTTTACCAATTAATCTTTGATTTTGTAAAACGCTTATAATATTACCTAATGAATCCATTTTTTTAGATTGTTTAGCAACATTTTTAATAAAAGATTTAGATTTTGGAGATTTAGGCATTAAAGATTCTTTAACATATAACCCACTTTGTCTTAATTTATTAGCTATAACATCTGCATTATACTTTCCTATATCTCTTGCTAATTTGTTTGTTTGTTTATCTGAACCTTTCCCAACTAATTTAGAAAATCTAGGAGTTTCTGCTTTAAAACCAGGTAATCTTGAGTCACCAGTGGGAGAAGAAGCTATTTTAACTTGTAGTTTTTTTGGAACAATAATGGCACTTGATCTTTTAATCCCACCTACTCCTGTCTTTGTTGAATATTGGATTACCTTATAATTTATTAATTCTTTTGCATTTATTGTTGGTAATTCTTTCACAAGAGTTCCTGAATAAACATCCTTTGCCCTAATTTGACCGTTACTAATTGGGATAATAAACTCACCTTCATTATTATCATAACGTACTTTCCCACCTTTAGCCCTTACTACTGGTTGTTTTCTTTGTCTTAATTGTGCTTTACTCATGGGTTTTCTTTGACGTAAAGATTTTTTAAAATTTGTTCCACCATGTCTAAAACTACCATGTTTATCTTTAAATACTTTCATTGAACCAATTTGTTTTATAATTTGTTTTGTAAGATTTGTTGGAATAGATAATTTTGACCTAAATAAAAATAACCATCTTTTTGTTAATGTTGTAATATTAAGATTTGAAGCAAGTTTAATTAATAAATTTTTTTCTTTAATATAATTAGTTTTTGTTAAATTAGTGTTTTTTATTTTATAATCTAAATATTTATCAATAGTATTAACTTGTTTATTTGTGAATATAGTTATTGCTTGTTTATTTGTAATAGGATAAGATTTTGTGTTTACACTATTTTTTATTTTCTGAATAACAACTGATTTATTTTTATAAACATTATTATTATATCTAAATACTTTTGTACTCATGGATCTAGGTGAAACTGGTTTAGATTCTTTCATATTTTTAACTTCTTTTATCCCCCTAAAGTTATCTCTTAATTTATAATATGCTTCCCTAATAGTATTTAGTTTTTTAATATCTTTAGATTTTAATGTACCATTAAGTTTATTTCTTTCAATTAATTTTTCTTGATTATCATATCTTTTTGCTAATTTTTTTGCAGATTTTTCAGCAGATTTAACAATATCTTTACCTTTAAAGAAACGTTTAACAGCTTTATATCCTAGATAAGATGCGGGTATTTCTGCAAGTTTTACAGTATTTTCCATAGTAGGATTTTTTATAAAATTTGTTATAGTACTTGTAGTATAATTAATAGCAAAAACCTTGCCAGTTAATCCTACTCCAAGTTTTAATGCCTTTCCTGCAAATATTAATGGTGCAGAAGAACTACCAATTAAAGCACTACCCCCCCAAGAAGTTATAACCATGATAGATCCAATTATACCAAGTTTTCTAGCTAATTTTGCTTCGTTATTATAAAAATCTTTTCCAGCAGTATTATATTTAGATAAATAATTTTTTCTTGCTTTATTGTAATCTTCTGTTAAATCTTTTAATTCGTTATATTCTTCATTTGTTGCATAATCTTTCTTTTTTATACTTTTAATAATTTTACTAGATTTTATATCATAACTTAATGATTTTATACCTAACATTACTCTATCATCAATTAATCTTCCAACATTAAAAGTGCCTTTAATAGTTTTTATAGTACCTCTACCAATTTCTGCAATAAATGTTTTAGATAAAAATAGTTTCCAGTCTTTAATAGTTTTTAATTTATTAAATACTTCTCCTTTTAATCTTTTAGGTAATACATTTAAATATTCACCATAAGCTGTTTCTTTAGTTGTTTTACCATTTTTAACAACACGCCTAGTTATCTTTAAAGTAATTGGATCAATATTTAAATTAATATAAGTTATCCCCTTAGTTAAAGGATCAATATAAGTTATAGTTTTTTCCTTATAATATTTATTAAATAATTTTAACCTATCTTCTTTGTTTTTTTCATTAATCAAATATAATTTAACATCAGGAGAATAAATACCTTGCCTTAATAAATTCATCATAGATTTTTTTGTTTGTTCTTTAAATGATTTTTTAGTTATTCCTTTTGAAGTAAATCCTTGTTTAAATGATTCTTCTAAATATTTCCATTTACCATATTCCCCTATTACTTTAGCTTGTTCTTTATTTCTTGCTAATCTTTTAGAATAATTAATACTATTTATAATATCTACTCCCACTTGTAAAGCTGTTTCTTGTTTTTTTGGACTTAAACTAAAATATGCTTTTTGACTAATACCTACTTGACTTAAAATGTTTTGTTGTTGAGTATCTAACCCACCAATAGTTTTAGCTCTTGTACCTGCTTTGATTTGTGCTTGTCGCCCTTTAACATCAAAAGGTCTATTATATGAACCACTTACTTTCTTTGTCATTTGAGATATAGCACTAGGATTTCTAAGAACTTCAGCATAACTTATTTTACCTAAATTGCCTGATTGTTTGATTAAACTTTCAATCTTGGATTTGTATTTAGTAGGATATTTAACAGCTAATATTTCATCAACAGATTTGCCAGTCTTTTTAGATTCACGCTGTGCCATCTGAACATCCCAATTAACTAGAGAACTTTTAGGAGTAGGTCTTACTTGTTTTGTTCCTGTACCATCAGGATTATAACTTATAACTTCTTTATCATTAATAGACCGTTTATATTCTTTAGATTTACCATCACCATATTTATTCTTATGAACATAAACTTCACCCTTCTTAACTGTCTTAGGAGTACCATCAATAGCATATTCAACATTTAAATCAGTTGTAACTTTCCTATCACCATATTCTCTACCACCACCCCCACTATAATCTTTTGAACCTTTCATAGAATCATAAACACTTTTTTTAATCTCTTGTTTAATAGTGCCATCTGATCTTAAATATAATTGATAAGGTCTATAAGTGCCTTTAGTTTCATTCTTGCTCACTTTACCATAACTATTTTTTTGATATGAATAACTGCCAACATAAGTAACAGGTTTTGAAACAATAGAAGTTATATTATTTAAAGAATCTCTAGAAACAGTATAATTAGGATTATTAATATAATTTTTATAATCGGTATTTGTACCGTAAGTTGTACGTTTAATCTGACCTGCTATTATTTCTTGCTGCTTTTTAACTAATTCTTTTTGTTCTTTTACTTTCTGCGTTTGATACCTGACTTCTCTTGATTGTTTTGCTTTAAAAACACCACTAGAACGTACTGTAGAAACCCTTTTACCTATCCTGCTTTTGATTAATCTTGCCATTAATTAATACCATAAACCTTATACTATTTATAATTTTCTAATAATAACGCTTTTTTCTTCTTTTTTTAGGTTTACATAAAGTCTTATTTGCTACTGATCCTACTTTTGAAATGTCTTTGCCTATCTCTTTACCTAACTTAGAAATGAAAGTTAAACCTTTTTTAATCTTCTCTTGCCTGTTTCTTATAGCTTGTCTCTGGTTTTCTTTAAATCTCCTAAGAATAGCTAAATCAGATTTACTAAGATTCCCCCTTCTTGCAGATTTTAAACCTTTCTTACGATCTAATTGTAATTGGTATTTCTCGAGTTTAGCTTTATCTTTAAGAGCTTGTGCTCTAGCTTTCCTTAAATCTCGCATATATTTTTTTTCAGAATTAAATATCATTTTTAGTACCTCTGATTAAATTATAAAAAAAATTGAGATAAAGGCATTTTCACCTTTATCCAGTATTGGTAAAACCTAAAAAAAATCGAATCAATCTGATTCAATATTTTTAATCTTAGACAATAGATATACGAAGATTACAATTAATATAGCAAGTGACGCAAATGTACCATATTGACCGAACCCTGTGTCTATTAAATTAAGAGTGGCATTACCAGTTGTAGTCATAGAACTGTTAGACCCTAGATTACCAATTAACACTGAAAATAGTGCTACGATAACTCCTAGAATTAACCATCCTTTTGCTACGCCTGTTAAACCTTTTTCGTCCATGTTTTTTTTCCTCACTGTCTTAAATGACAATATGTACCTAATTAATTAAGTTATATATAAAATGAGTGTATAAAAATTATATAACTACTTTGCTATCTCACCCACCCAACCAACTACCTCATTTACCTTTTTAATTAATGTAGTCTTAGGAATGGCTAAAGTCCTACTACAAATATTATTACCAATACCAATAGGAATTATCTTAATATAACTACCATCTTCTTTTAAAATAGATTTATAACTACCATGAAATTCAGGCGGTATTTTAATGTAATGAACATTATTGATAGACCTAATAGGACATTTAAAACTGAATAACTCTATATCAGTTTTTTTCCGTACCATTTATCATATATTCCTCACAATATCTAACTTTATCGGTTTCTGATAATTGCATCCAAAAATCAGGTAAAAACTTCTGATTACGTTCTATATTTGAAGTAATAAACCTATCCCATGCAGGGATAGTTTTACTTTTTCTTGGAAATAACTTTTTTAATTTTTCTAGGGGGTTCATCTTCATCATCCTCGTCAGTGTCTTTATCTTCATCAATATCAGAATCTTCATCAACTGGTTCTTCTGTATCTTCATCATCATCAACTGATTCTTCTACGTTATTATCTTCTGTATCTACATTATCATATACATCATCTTCGCCATCAGTATATTCGTCATTATCCATAGCTTCAGCATCATCACCCAATTTATCAATTATTTCATGTGCCTTATCTAACTCGTCTTTTTTGTCTAAATCTAATTCCATGTGTATTTTAACCATTTTTAATTCTCCTCATTCCGTTTTAAAATATATGTACTACCATAAGTAGTCAAATTATAATACTTTAACTTTATATTATTTTCTATTTTGTAACATAAGCTATTATCTGAACATAAACCATTATTAAGTTTAATAAAATCAGCATCCATTAAAAATATGTAATAAGTCTCGTTTTCTGATAAATCGTCTAAATAACTTACACCTTGATCTTCTGATAAAAATAAACCGTTCTTTAATCCAGTTACACCTTGAGTAGTGGGAAAAGCCCTATAAGGTGTATAAGTATTAGACATTACATTAATAAAATGACCATTATCCCATAAATTTATTACAGAAGAATTAATAGGTATTGAATTAATAGCACGTTCAGAATCCCTGTCATACATGGGATGTATTGGACTAAATAACCCACACATGATAACTAACACTACAACAGATAAAATTACTACTATTTTAGTTAGTTTCTTATTTAGATTCATATATTTTGCTAACCCAATAAAAGCGAAAAAACCTGAAAATAAAGTCACTCGTAAGAATAATAAAGATATTAAATAAGTCACTATAAGCCCTATATTATATTTGTTATAATCACGTTCTTTAAACATCATGAAAAATAAAAAAAAAGCTAGAAAATGATATAATACAAAATCTGGAAAACGATACTCTGCAACGTTTAAAACTTTGTAAGCAAACAAATTGTTAATATTAAACATGACTAATATAGGTATTGCAATAAGTATAAACAAAGCTATACTTTTAAATATCTTGTTTTTATTATATTTGTCTATCATAATTAAAAGAAATTCACCAAATACAGTATAGAAAAATAGCATGAAAAATAATCCAGAACCAGACCATACAAACTTAAAGAAAATAACATTTAAAATGAATAACCCCATATACATAAAATACTTTTTATTTAATTTGAAAATACTATAAACCATCTTATCCCATAAATAGTAACTAGCCACCATACAGAAAAATATTAAATGGTTAGTATCAACATAACCAAAACTTGTCTGATTATAAAAATAAGGGAAAAGAGAAAGTAGAGAAGTAGATAATACAGCGATTCCCCTTTTTATTCCCTTATTTCGTAAGAGGGTGTAAAATATTAATAAGCCACCTATGGAAAATATACTCATGAAAAAGTAAATTAAAATATTAGGCATATAGTCTTTAAGTAAACTAAAATAATACCAACTATCAGCTAACAAGAAATAAGGGGAACTACCATCTAAAAACCAGTAATTCTTATTCAAACTGTAAAACATAGTGATAAATCTAATTAATACACTAAACAAGATTATAATAGATAAATCCTTACAGCGTTCTTTGATATGCTCGTTTAACATTGTACCCCTTTTTTTCTATTGCCCTCAATGTGACATATACTAATTCTTTAGTTTTACCTATAGATTTGGAAATATCCTCTGCATTAAATCCTTTATCGTTCAATTCATATACCTGCTGCTGCTTGTCTGTCAATGGACTTAAATTCTCTAAAGTTTTCAACATACCCATAGTGTTCTTATATATCCTAGCATTAAATGCCTCTTTCTTTTTATTATAATTCTTTAAAAGAAGATCACTAGGTAATTTTGTATATATGAAAGGTAAAACTATTGTCTCTTGACCATCCTCTTTATACTTGATATTGTGAAAATATATCTTATTTAACTTTGTATTAAATTGAGTGATATTTACAAGTAACTGATTAGTGCCTTCCTTATAATCAATCTTTTTAGCTTCCATGAACATATGAAGTAGTTTTCTAGTACTCTTATCAATGAAATTGTGATCGGGGGTTGTACTTATAAAAATGTAATTCCTACTACGAAATATTTGAAAAACGTTATTTAAAGCTATATTTAAAGCAGTCATAGCTTTTTTTGCGTTCATACCTACTCCTATTTCATCCCAAATTATTACAGAACCTTTTGGTAATGGATTATCACCCAAAATTAAACGCATGAAATCTACACCAGAAAATACTACCTGACGTATATCAAACGGAATACTGGGTAAAGTTGCTTTTTGTATCTCCTCAGCTAAGAAAAGAGCAGATAAAGATTTTCCACTTCCTGTTTGACCTGCGACATTGAACAGGTAATTTTTATTATTGTCAATCCTATATTTAGCCATATTAACTATGACCTTATAGAAATCTAAATGGGTGTGTATTAACTTCTTGTGCATATAAAGTGTTACCATTTATTTTATCACCGTTTTATTATAGTAAATCTAACCCCATGTATCATTTTATCCTTTTCTCCTTTGGTAACATATCTTGTCTTTTTATTAACTTAATTAAACATCTGTATTTAGCAATACTAGAATCCCAATCATTGCCATTTTTAGGTTTATCAATCTTCTTTATTTCATCATTATATATTTTATCACGTTTGGATTCTAAAACAACTTCTAAACACATTACAGACTTTATGAAATTGTCAATGTTAGGTTTATAATCAAAAGGATCTTTTGTGTTATCAGATTTTGACCATAAGACAAACACATAACTAGGAGTTTCATTCAATCTACTAAAGAAGTAATTTATCCTTGCTACTTGAGCAGAGATTACACCTGCGTAATTTAACTCATTATCAGAGCTAAACATTTCATCAACAAATTCACCAACTGACGTTTCCTGCATCTTTCTTTACCTTCCTTGTAGTTGTTATCTCTTCATAAATCCTATTAATCTTTCTATAAAGAGTTTTAATTAAATTATAAAATTCTTCTTCAACATATACCCTACCTTTTTTTAATTTCTTTCCTTCAACTTCACATAATCTTATTTTCTTTTTTATACTATCTATCCTTTTTCTATCTTTTGGATCTATCCTACTATACAACATATCATATATCTGTGATAATGTAGCAAACTCTTTATGGCATACCTTGAATCTTATTAGTGAGTTACCATACATATAAATAGCTTTTATATTTAACTTATCTGCCTTGTCCATGAAAATATCAATACGTTCTATTAGCTTTCGTTCATTACTTATGTCTGTCTTTTCAACCATTCAAGAATGACTTTAGCGAAACTTTTATATAAAAGTTTCGTTATTGATACAACCATAATGAATATTAATTCAGATATGATAAGGAAATATAGTACAATACATATACTATACTACCTATGTATTATCTAAGATTGTACACTATTTCAGAAATGGAGAGAGATTCACCTAAGAAGGGGGATGTTTCAAAATAGTTAATTAAATTTTGATTAAACAAAAAATAACACAGGAAAGAAAACAATATGGCAATTAACATCAACATAATAACAGATAACATTGTTTATATTAAATGGGCTATCATTATATTTGTTATTGGGATAGCAGCAGTAAAAATATTTAAAGTGTTTGTTAAAATGGAAATAGAGTATGAAGAATGAAGAATGAAATGAAGGTAGCAATATATGCTAGAGTATCAACAGAAGATCAGAACGTTAAACAACAGATAAACTATATTAAAAAGTGGTGCGAGAAACAAAAGTATTGCGTTCAGAGAGTCATAGCTGATGAAGAAAGCGGTAGATTACCTTTAACAAAAAGAAAGAAATTTTTAACATTACTTAACGATTCTAAACTTAATAAATTTGAAGCTATTGTTATTTACAACCTAGATAGACTTACTAGAAACTGGGATGATGTAACAACCATAGAAAGACATTTTAGGAATTACTGGGAAACTTGTAAACTAATAAGTATTTCAGATTCTATTGATCTTTCTAATGCTACTGGTAGAATGATGTTTAGAATTAAAATGTCTGTATCAACCTATATGCCAGAAGATATGAGAGAAAAACAACTCATTGGAATAGAAAGAGCTAAAACAGAAGGAAAGTATTTAGGTGGGAAAAAAGGGCGTAGATGGGCTAAATTAGACCGGGGTCTAAACAACCCTACAGATGATTAGAAAATTATATATATTACCTATAACATTATGATAACATAATCTTAAAAGATAGGGTTGTTATTGGAATGATATCATTTAATAACCAAAAGAAAAAAATGGAGAAAACAAAATGCCGAAAATACAAAAGATAAATTATATAGATAAAAATGGAAATGAAAATGTAAGGTACACTATTTCATTACCTAAAGCAATAGTTGAATCTAAAAGATGGGAAAAAGGAACTATACTTAATTGTCAGTTTGATGCACATGGGGATCTAGTACTTAAACAGATTTAAGAAGTATCTTTCAAATTAAACTCTAAACTAGATATTCTTCTCTTTCTATTTACACATTTATTAATTTTGTTTATTTAAAAT
>Ga0075125_10001856_pt1 | contig 10313 bp, 9 predicted proteins | sample AntAceMetag02UKN_FD_69810 | JGI IMG/M metagenome (GOLD analysis project Ga0075125, IMG submission 69810) | Saline lake microbial communities from Ace Lake, Antarctica - Antarctic Ace Lake Metagenome 02UKN | ecosystem: Environmental > Aquatic > Non-marine Saline and Alkaline > Saline | place...
TTATATAGTTTGAAGGTAAATAAAAATTATGAAAGTAAAAGGGTTAATGTTTGTAATGATTTTACTTCTTCTTTCTAGCTTTGCTTTCTCTACAACTGACAACTATTTTATAAGTGATATTGTAAGTGGGTATTATTTAAATGATACTTCTGACACTTTAGTTAATGTTGTTGACTCTTGGGGTTCTAACGATGGAACTTTATACGGAAAGACTTTCAATGACGGTACTAATAACGGTGCAACTCTTAATAATAACCTGACTGGGACTATTACTGGTGCTACTTGGAATACGAGTTGTACTTTAGCTAGTGGAAAGGTTGGAAACTGCTTAGAGTTTGATGGGGTTGATGATAATATTAAAATTGCCAATAATAATGCTGAATTATGGAATAATTTAAATGATAGAACATATTGTACTACTTTCAAAATTAATGCTATAAATCCTGCATCGCACCAAGTAATAATTGGAGAATATTATTCGTTAAATATGGCAACTTATATGTTTATTGAAACTGATGGAAGATTTTTAACTTTAACTAGAAATGGAGGTGTTACTAACAGTTTAGGATCGTCGCAATCTCTGACTGCAGGTATTGAATATCAAGGTTGTGTTGTTGTTGATAATACTACTAGGAATTTATATTTAAATGGAGTTTCCGTAGGCTCAGATATTGTTGTCTCCTTAGCATCTTCAGATAGCGGAATTTATATTGGAGCAAGGGATGGGGGAACTTCGCCTGAAAATTTTAATGGAACTATCTCAGATGTTATAATCTTAGACAAAGCTTTAAGCAGTACAGAAGTTCTATCGCTTTACGAAACTGGTAACGTGAACACAACTGACTACTACCATGAAATCAACTTCCCTTTGGATGAAGGTACTGGTACGGAAGTCTATACAACTGAAGGCAAGTTCGGTGGGATGTATTCATTTAATAGTACAACATATATAACAGTAGTAGATACTGCAAAAACAGTATACCCTGATAAAGATTTTACTATTAATTTTAAAGCAAATATGGTTGAAGCACCTGAAGGATACATGTATGGAATTAGAAATGCAGGTGTAATAGGAGGTTATGATGGATTTAATATACAATATAAAAGTGATGGATGGCTTTATGTAAGTATAGTAAAAGATAATGGAGCAGGAAGTTTCACTGAGTATGGTAAAAAACAAAGAATTAATTTTGATAACTGGAATGAAATCTCTGTGACTCATGATTCTTCTGAAAGTGCTATAGACTTATATGTAGATGGAGTGAAAGCCACTCTTTCTGGATTTTCAGGTACTTCTGGAACTCCTACAGATACTTATTTTATAGGAATATCAAGAGCTCCAGGACTTATTGGTTCAATGGATGAATTTAAAATCTGGAACAGAATATTAAGTGTAGAAGAATTAGAAGAAGAAGCAACTGCTAATGCAGTAGCAAACCCTGAAGGTATTGTTGCTTACTATGACTTCAATGAACGAAACGGAACTGTTGCTTATGATAACAACCACTTATCAACAGGTGCAAGACAATCAACAAGTAACTTAGATGAACCTGCCTTTAGTTGGGACAAAGCTATGAACTTTGATGGTGTTGATGATACAATAGACTTAGGGACAAACTTCGGACTTCCCGGAAATTCTTATAATTGGACTTATTCAGTTTGGTTTAAAGCCTCTGACTATTCATACAATCAACAAATTTTTGGAGATAAATATTCTTCCAAACTATTTTTAACTTTTGGGAGTTTATATTGTGTTGTTTCTGACAGTTCTTCAAGTATTGAAAGCTTAGCTTATATCCTCCCTGAGACAGATGTATATTACCATACTGCTATTACTAGCGACGGGACGACTTTGAAAATGTATGTAAACGGCGAAGTAGTTAGTAGTCGTTCTTTTGCGGGAGATATGCGAAATCAAACTGCAAACTATCAAATAGGCTCAAGATCAGGCGAGAACAATTATTTAAAAGGGTATGTTCAAGAACTTAGAGTTTACGACAGGGCTTTAACGCAAGATGAAATCTCAACATTATATTCAGGATTAAAGAAGATCAATATTTACACTAACTCAACAGGTTCAGATTCACAATTACAAAACTGGACTATTCAAACTGCTTATGGTAATTATGTTACAACTTCAAACAATGCTACTTTAGATGTGCCTTATGGTGATATAGAAGTAAACTTTACTAATGCAGAAGGCTTTTATAATAAAAATGTAACTTTAACTATTACAGATACAGATGATTACTACATTCAAATTCAAGATGCAACTCCTACTTTTATTATGAGTGATTACGCAACTGGTTTCACTTTTAAGCTAGAAGGAGAAAATACTTATAGTGAAGAACAAGTAATCTCAGGAGACATCACTTTAAACCTAACTGCTAACAATTACTATGCTAGTATATTAAATGGCTCTACTACTCTAGTTAATTACACAGTAACTATACCAAGTGGAACTAATAACATCAATCTATCTTCTTTCGACTTGAACGAGGTTTATTATTACGATCAACAAAACTCTAGCCCTATTGTAGGAAACAATATAACAATTACTTACCCTAACTCTAATGCTTTAACTTATGTGACTGATTCACTAGGAAGAGTTCAATTTCCAACTTACAATAACGAATCTATCCAAACTGGAAATTATACTATAACCTTCGATAGTTTAGATGGGTACGAAAGTCCTTTAAATTCAACTTATACCGCATCTAATTTAGCAGATTTACCTTTTAATGTAACTTACAATGTTTCAAGAGTTGGAATAAAAGTCAATATATTCTACAGAATTAATGGATCAGTATTTACTAATTTGGCAGATATATCTTTGCAAGGTGTTGGTAATGTTTCAACTAGCACAGGAACTTATACTTTTGATGGTATAAGTTTAGCTTCTGGGGATTATGTTCTACAAGCTTATAGTGATGGATATTTCACAGAGCAAAGAACTATTACCTTCGACAATCAGGAAAATATTTCCGTTAATTTTTACTTGTTAGAATCTAATTTAACTTCTGCAAATACATTAAAGGTTAATGTTGTAGATATTACTCAGTCCAAAGTAGACAACGCAGAAGTAAACTTACTAGAATATGATTCTACTACTTTATCTTACAAGAGTGTTAGCCAATGTTATACTGATGCAGATGGATTATGTAAATTTCTGATAGAATTAAATGATAAGACTTACAAATACACAGCTTCTAAGACTATTGATGGTTCTTTGCTAACTGCTTCTAGTGGTGATGAAGGGGTTATTTTTAGGGAGGACATAGCAGGTGGTTCTACAATAACTTTCTCAGAATTAGAAGTTACGTTAGTTCTACAGGACACAGAAACTTATACTTTCTTAGATTCCCATTATTTGAGATATAACGTCTCTGAAAACTTTAATGATACAACTAATATTTCAACTGTAAGCGTTGACTTCCAAACTACTGATGGATCAACTACTAAAGTTTGTGTTCAGTTCTTTAATACTGACACTAACCCAGATACTAGCGAGTTTGTGACTTGTGTTGAAAGTAATGCAGGAACAGTAACTCCTTTAGTGCCTTTTACTCTTAATAGGTCTAAGAATTATAGATTAGTAGCTTATCAAATTGGTTCTGATGGAAGTTCTACTAATTTAGATACTTTTTATTACAAATCAGATACTTCCTTACAAGCTAATTTAAAATTATATGCTATACTTAGCCCATTTATACTTTTCTTATGGATTGTTATTATAGCAGTTGCTATGTTTAGTGGTGTTTTACCTATACTGGTTGTGTTAGGTGTTATATTATCTATCGCAGAAGTTGTATTGTTCCCTAATTACATGATTGCTTCAGGAATGGTACTAAAATTAATTATACTTATGCAAATATTTTACTTTGGACGAAAGAAGGAGGACTTTGAATAATGGGAGATGCAATAACTAAACCTGAATATTGGTTGACAGCTTTAGGATTCATACTAATAATAAGTTATGCTTTACTATTATTTGGAAACAGCCTAAGCCAAAATGAGGAAATCACTTTAGATGCAGATAGTACGAATTATTTAGCTAATTACACTGCAAAGTTAGGTTCTTCAGGTATTACAGATAAAGCATTAGATGAATTAACTGAGGATGAAGCTAAAAATCCATTCACTAGAGCATTAGGCTCTATTAAGGAGTTTTTTGATGTGTTCGGAGTTTTAACACTACTCAGCAACATATTTACTGGGCTTTGGACTTTCTTATCTTTAACTTTCGCTTTACCTAGCTTCTTTATTGAAACTTTAGGTCTACCTTTAGGAAACTTTAAGTTTATAGTAAACATAATAGGAACTATTTTAAGTCTAGGGATTACAATATTAATAGCGAGGTTACTTAAATAATGGTTTTCACTAAAGCAGGAATAAATTTAACAGGATTGAACAATATTAGCCAGTTAGATTTAAACACATCATTTAGTCCTCCTGATATACTTTCTAACAGCGTTAGTACTCTAAATACTGATGGTGGAATCTGGGCTATTGCTATAATTCTAGTTGGAATATACATTATGATCCTTTGGGCTTTAGGGGAAACAAGTCCTTTAGCTAAGTTTAGATATTCTTACATGAGAGCTTCTTTATTAGCACTTTGCATTGTTAATCTTATTTCTATAACTATGATTAGCATAGGTTTAGTGTGGTCTTTTAGAATAGTTGGAATATTTGTAATTCTTAATATACTAAATACTATATTAGTGTTGGCTTTAGATAATTAGAAAACTATTTAAATGCTTAACCTAATATTCTTTTATGAAAGGATTAGGTGGTGGAATTATGAATATACTTTTTCTCCCTTTCAGTGCTTTCAAAAAGTTATTTTCTTTTGTAAGTGTTCCCTTTAAGTTTCTTTCTGAACAGATTGAGTTTGAGAAGAGTCACGAGAAACAAAGAAAGAATTTCTTTAGTGCAAAGAAGAGATCAAGAAGATTTAACAATGAGATAAACTAAAATGGAAGAGATTGTATTGAATAAACTTGAAAAAGAAATAATTGGAAAGATAAGAGAACATACTCAACATAATTTCATTGGTTACAAGAAGGAAGTAATTGAAAAACCAAATAATTCTAGGAGTGGTATTAAGAAAGGTAAAAAGTTCACTAATTCTTCAGGCGTTAAAGTAGATATTACTATGAAGAAGGAGAATGAGATGAAAGATTATATAAATAATCAGATATTAAACTATGAAAAGCAAAGACTAACTAGATACTTTCCTTTGATAGAGGAAGAAGTTAAAGAAAAGTTTGATGTTAATTTAAGTAGGGCTTACTTATGTAATATTAAGAAGAGGATAGAAAATGGATCTTAACAATGTTAACTCTGGATTAACTGGATTTAGTGGTATGTTAAACTCTTTTACAGGTTGGATTTCTAAAATGGCATCTTGGATGTTTACGTTTAAGAACATGATGTTTTTCTTTCTTATTGCAGGAATTATATTTATAGCATGGAAATTATTTGAGAATGACGTTAAAAGAAAGAGATACAACTACGGAAGAAGGAGAGAAGTTTAAGATGCCAAAAATAATTAAAATACCACAATACGCTAAAGTATCTGCAAAGAAAGGATTATCTAACAGAAAGAAAGGAACAATTAAGTTTACTTCTAAAGAGTCAAGAGACTTAGGGATTTATTCTGGGGAGTGTATTGCTAAAAAGATTTGCAATAATAAGTTTATAAATGAAAAAGACCTGAGAAAAGTTACAAGGTTCTACAAGAAGTTTAAAGATTCTAAGAGTAAGAAAACAGAAGAAGCATTATTACTTTGGGGTGGAAGGAAGTTCTGTAAATTGATGTATTCTATCTATTAAATAGAAAAATTTATATATTCGTTAAGTAATAGAAACTTATGGCTACTATGAGTTTCAAAGAATTTTCTAAAGGTAAGAAAGTTACCACCACTTATGGTAGTAAAAAAAGCCAAGAAAGAAGAAAGAAATCCTCTGATAGTTCTTCTTCATCATCTACTAAATCTTATGTTGATAAATCAGGAGTTATAAGAAACGAGGGTGGGACTGGATTTAATATTAATGATTTCAATAGGGCAGTTTCTTCAGGATTTAAAGGGAAATCAGGAGTAGCATCAGTCAAATTTGTAAGCAAAAATAAAGCACCATCAAAAACTTATTTTGGTTCAGTTGGAGGGAAATTCTATTCAGGATTAAGTAAACAAGAACTTTTAAATAATGAGTTAGATGTTGGAAGTAGAGCTAAAGTTAACTTTGGTAGAACCAATTTAATGAGTGGAAAAGGAACAAGTGCAGATATATTCAAAGCTCTAGGAACTAAACAAATAGATTTATCAAATAGAGATATGCTAATTGCAAGTAGAAAGTTAGCAGAACTTAACAATTTTAAGAAAGCTTTAGCTGAAGAAAAAAAAATTAAGGAAGAACGGATAAAATCTGCCGACTTTCTTACTTATGGAAAATTAGCCCAGATATTAGGTAAAGCTCCTAAAAGTAAAGCAAAAGTTAAGATTTTTACTAATCTGGAAGGTAAAGTCATAGGAATCCAAGATCCATTCACAAAAACATCCTATCGACTAAGTACTCCTAAAAATAAAAGCCAACTATTAAAAGAATTTGAAGCATTACAATTAGAAAAAGAATTTAATAATAAGGGAAGGGCATTAATAACTAAGCTAGAAGAAGTAAGAAAGAAAGGCTTTAAGGCTGAAAGAGAAAAAGCTATCAAAGAACAACCTAGACTAGATAAACTAGAAGCAAGATTTGATGCAATTAATAAAAGACTTAAAAAATCAGCAGATGCAAGAAAAACTTTCAAGAGTTATTCTGGGAAGGTTGTTGATGCTCTTATGTTTATTGGAAAGCTAAATCCTTTAACTAAATTAGTTCCTAAAAAAGCAGAAGCATATTCAAGAAGTTTCTTTAAAGAATTGTCTGCAATACCTTACGACTTCACTATTGGTGCAGGAAGGGGGTTAGCAGGATTAGTGGATCAAGTAGTTTTTCAAATTCAAGCAGTAGGAATTAAAGGGTATGCTAAAGAAGTTTCTAATCAGCTATTTAAAGGTGGTGCAGTTAAGTCTGTTGCTAGTTCTTTTGATCCTAGAAAACCTGAAGGTTTAGCTAACATAGTTATTACTTTAGCTATTGCTAAGTCTATTCAAAGTCAAAGAGTTAAAATAAGAGAAGTTAAATCTCTATCTAAACAAAAGAACTGGAAAGTTGGAGAAATCCTTAAAGATAACAAAGGAAATTATGCTATTAAAACTAAAGGTGGAAAGATATTCAAAGTTAAAACAAATGAAATCAATGCACTTCTAAAAGCAAACAAGAAAGGTTTTAGTATTAGGTCAGAGAAAACACAAGTTGCGAGAATAGTTAAGAAACAACTAAAAGGAAAGATTACAAGAGCAGAAGGTAAAGTTTTAACTAAAGCACAGCAAAAGAAAGTAGACTTAAGTATTACTAAAGAAGCTAACAAGATTGCAAGGAAAACAAGTTTAAATTTAGCTGAAAGAAAGGAGTTTGTAAATCTATATTCTAAGTTCAGGAAGAAACCGAGTTTAGCAAGTGCTAGAAAGTTAAGAAAGTTCGAGAGTAAAGTTTCTATAGACCAAATAGTGAGAAATATTGATAGTAAAATAGCTAGTAGATTAAAAATAAGACCTAAAGCTCCTAAAGTTAAAAAGGTAAAAACAAAGAAACCTTTAACTATTAAACAAAAAGTATCTAAGTTCAAAGGAAAAATAGAAAAGAAATTCAAAGTAGAGAAATCCAAAGCAGATGTTTCAGCTAGAAAGAATGGATTTAAAGATGCAAAAGAGCAAGTTACTTATGAAAGAGCATTTACTGATTACAAAACTGGAAATTTAAATGCAGGAAAAACTTTATCTAAGATTGAAAAAGTTATGAGAAGTAGAAAGACTGCTAGGTCTAAATTAGCTTCCAAGAGATACGAAACTTTAAGGAAAGATGTTTTAATTGAAGCTAAACAATTTCTTAAAGAAGGAAGAATTAAGATTAAAAACAAACAGTATGCTAGAGTTAAAGCACCTAGAAAAACCATGTCTAAAGCAAGAGCTGAAGCTATGGCTATCCAAATAACTCAAAGATATAAAAGAATTGAAAATAGTAGAATAAATAAACAAGCTAAAGAAGTACTAAAGGAAATAATTAAAGGAGAAACTATTGAAATTCAAAATCCTCAATTACTTTCAGCAATTAAAAGATTACTTAACAAGCAAAAGCTATCTACAATAAGTAAAGAAAGAAGATTATTAATGCAAAAAGGGTTAGTTAAAGGTAAGACTCCAAAATCTAGTTTAGGCAAGGCTACAATAAAAAAATTAAAAGCAAAATCTAAAATAAAAACTAAAATAGATAGACTTGCTAGAAAAAGAGAATCTAAAAAATTTTTTGGAGATGCAAAAACTAGGAAAGTCCAAAGAAAACAAATTGTTGCAGAATTGGAGAAATTAAAACCAAAAACTTTGAAAGATTCTACTACTTCTTATAGAGTAGCGACTAAAGATATTGCTAGAGGATTTGTTGAATTCAGAGGAAGTAAAATCAGACAACTTAAATTTCAAAACTCTAACTGGAAAGTTTACAAAAAGAACACTGCAGGTAGATATGTACTTTCAGGGAAAGAAACAGGAGAATTATCCAAACTAATAGCTAACAAAATTCAAGGACTTTCAACTTCTAAACCAATCTTAGGAATACCTAAGTCTATCAAAAGATTATATAAAAGACAAACTCCTACTGGAAGTTTTGCTAGGAAAGTCCAAAGAAAACAAATTGTTGCAAGAGAGAAAAAAATAATTGAAGGATTATCTAAAGGAGATCCTAAATTTACTGAAAGATATTCTATATATATTGATGAAAAAGGTGTAGTCTCTTTTATTCCTAAATCTATTATTCCTAAAAAGAGCAGACCAATTTATGCTTCTAAAATAATTAAAAAATCTAAATTACCTAAAAACATAGTTGAAACTAAAGTAGATGGAACTATTCAGATACTAAAAACAAAAAAATTAACTAAATCCAAAATAAATCCTTTAGAACAAATAGGTGTGAAAAAAGCAGAATTAGAAAGATTATGGAGACAAATAAATAAGAAAAGAAAAATAAAAACTAAATATCAACAAACTACCCTTAAAACAATAAAAAAAGTAAAACCAGTAAAAAGAACAATTAAAAGAACCCCAAAACTTAAAGTTAAGACTAAGTTAAAAGTATTACAAGGTAGGAATACTATGACTGCAATAGCCTTAGTTGGTGGATTAATAACCAAAACTAAAAAGAAAGTTCTTTTAGCAAAAGCAGTATTAACAGCTAAACTAAAAATGCCTAGTCCTACTTTAAAACTTAAAGCAAGAGCAGTATTAAAAGCAACTTTGAAAGACGTTTTAGTTCTTACTGATGTAATTTCTGATATTGATACTATTATTAAAACAGATGTAACTACAAAACAAAAGCAAATACTAAAACAAGAGCAAAAAATATTAACTGAACAAATAACTAAATTAAAAACTATTACTAAGAAAATAAAAACTAAACTACCTAAACCTGTTGAATTTCCTAAAATAAAGATTCCTAACTGGAATACTAAGTTACCTAAAGGTCAAGTCTTGTTAGTTGTTGGAAGGTATAAGAAGGGGAATAGAGTTATTACGCTTAGACAAAAGCTAACTCCTAATAGAGCTACTAGGAAGATGAATAAGTTAGTTGATAATAACATTGTTGCTTCTTATGATTTAAAGATTGTTGGAGTTACTAAAGGTAAGGACATTAAAAGACAATCTCTGAGGAAATTTACTATTAGGAAAGGCAGAGATCCCAAAGTAAGAATAAATGTTGAGAAAGTAAAATACAGATTGGATAGACCTAACGAGAAGAAACAAATTAGGAAGTCCAAACGAAAATAATTCTGTAACTAAGTAGTGGTTCTAAAAGTTTATATACTAGCTTTACTTCTATAGTATTAAGATGAAATCAAATATTATTAACCCATTAGAACTTAGATGTTCTTTAAGAGAGGTGATTAGCTTTTTCGGTGCTGATCCAATTAACGCTTATATTAGAAATGAGGTCTATGCTTAAAATGGATTCACAATTAGAAACCTGTCAAGAGTTACCAACGAATGAGATTCTTAGAACTTTAAATATTCAAGCTAAGGCTTTAAGAATACTTCTTAGTAAAATAGAAAAGTTAGAATCAAGAATAGCAACATTAGAGGGTGAAGAGTTTGAAATCAACTAAAGGTAAGGCTAATGTGAGGGAAATTAAAAGAACAAGTCTAACTAAGGCTAAA
>Ga0075125_10001860_pt1 | contig 10297 bp, 11 predicted proteins | sample AntAceMetag02UKN_FD_69810 | JGI IMG/M metagenome (GOLD analysis project Ga0075125, IMG submission 69810) | Saline lake microbial communities from Ace Lake, Antarctica - Antarctic Ace Lake Metagenome 02UKN | ecosystem: Environmental > Aquatic > Non-marine Saline and Alkaline > Saline | place...
GATCAATTGGAATATATGATCAATAATCCAAATAAAAGCAAAGAACACTACATGAAGAAGTTACACATCAGTTTATCTACTTATTTTAGACGTACGCGATCTCTCAAAAAAATGCCAAAAAAAGAAGATACTAAATTCAAAAAGAAAATTGTCACTGATGATAGTGACACTATTAGTCCACTACCTTCTGATTTAAAAGCTGATGTTGAAAAGATTGCATCTATTATGTCATTCTTCAAAGATAATGAAACACCCGCGAGATTAGGTGAAGTGCAATCATATTTAAAAGAAATGGGTCAACTAAAACCGATCGCAGAAGAGGAAATAAAAGAATCACTCAAAAGATTAAGTGCAGAAGATCTCATACATGTCATACTTCCAATCGATTTTTGCCCGCAACCCGCAGCGGCACCTAATTTTAATCAAGCGGAATTGGAATCTTTATTTGAGGAATCTAATATATGAGTGCTATAGCTGCTTCATTTCCAAACTTCCCGCAATCGCTTGTGCGGCAAATATCTCGGGAAGAATTAGCACACCGATCGTGTCTGAATATCGTTGATTTTATTAAAGCCTTAGAATTAGATTATGTTATTAGTTGGGAACAAATGCAACATATTCGAATTATGGTTGACCCTACCATACGAGAAGTGTTACTTATTAGAAGTAGAGGAGGGAGTAAAACATTCGACGCGTTATTAATAGGGGTGTATTACGCTTATCTCGGTTATAAGGTCGTATTCTGGGCTGCTGCGGCTTCAATGACAGAGCAACCTATCGAATATCTCGATGAGTTAGTTTCCCAATGCTTTTTAGAATTTTGTATCAAAGAGAAATTAAAATCAGTCGTACGATTTGATACGGGGGGTTGGATTAAGATTAAGAATCTGACAGAAAAACAAGCGCGTTCTCCTCGGTGTGATCTCGAAATATACGATGAAGAAGCCCAAGCGGATGAAGCAGCATATAATGCCACATCACCCGTGCTGTCAGTATCACATATAAAAAAGATTATTCATTTATCTACTCCAGTAAAAGGCAGTTTCTTTGAAGAAAATTATAAACGTATGAAAAAAGATGGATTACCGGTTTTAGTTCTCAGATGGGATCAATGTGCCCACATGAACCAAGATCGATTATTTATGGAAAAAGAATTAAAAACAAAACCGCGGTGGTGGGTACGACAAGAATATTTTTGTTCATTCGAAGCGCCAGAAGGCAAAGTATTTGAGAATGTAGTATTTGGTCAGTATGATCTTTCACAATTGGCTAAGGATTATAGTCAAACTCATGTGTGTTATGGTGTTGATTGGAATCCAGCAGCGGGGCATTATATTAATGGCAATAGATGGAACGACGATTACACTGCTAATTATGCCATGTTCGAAAAGAATTTAGGCACAAGTATTTTAGATGTGATTAATGCTGTTTTTGAATTACTCCGTAAAGATGAACACTCCTTATGCGAGATTGAAGACGGAGGAACTAACTCTGGATACTGTGATATTTTTTTTGCTCTCGCGTACAAAATGGCGAAAGAAGATCCCAAATTAAAATCTATTATGCGACGAATTTCGCGCCGATCTTGGGATAGTCAAGGGATTAATAAAAATAATAGTATAACAAATCTGATCCCATGTGTGATTTATTGTGATGAATTATTATGCCCCAAATTAGGATATTGGTTGAGTAAAGCGAGTTGGGTGACAGTAGGTGGCCAAAGTAAATTAGATAAGGACGGAGATCAGCATCCATTGGATTCATATTTGCACGGGACGTGGATTGGCGACCGTGGTGTTAAACACTGTGCATAATATTTTTTTACATTATTTGGGTTACCCCTAGGGGTAAAAAACACTCAAATGAGTTTCTCATTGAATTAGGGAAGAATCATTTTTACTGATAGTATGTATTACAAAAACTAATACTATTTATATAGGAATTACTCTATATATTATATATTAATGGGCATTAAAGATTTTTTGACAAGTGGTAAAAAAATTGAAGAGCTTCAAACTAAAATCAATTCATTAACTGCTAAGGTCAACTCAACAAATCATCGGCCGGCTTATACTAATCATCCGTATGGTACAACAAAAACATGGAACGATAAAGTCAAGCTCTTAATGCCCGAAAATATTGCGGAAAATCGGATCGAACTTAATTCGGCAAATCATAGATATCACCAAACTCTTAAAAACCCCTACTTCTTTAAACTCACTTTTCAGATTATGAAACGGATTTTAGGCAAGCGGCCGGATCGGCCGTATCCTTTTTTATACGTAAAATCTTATTATAGCGGGAATCAAAATGATCAAACAAACGACATTCAAAAACGGGATCAATCAAATGGAGAAGAAACTGAAAGCAGAAGTGGATCCTCCAGCATTAAATCAAATTCGTCAAAGATTAATTCGGGAAATTCGTCAGCACAAACTCTGGAACGTCTTGAGCGAGAAATCAACGCTCGAGGAAATGGACGAAATCTCAGCACATCACGAACAGAAGCGACTGAATTTGATCGAAGAAACACGAATGATATTGGAAAGACGTCAAGCCAAAGCAGCGAAAGTATTGGAATTCAATCAATCAAAAATAACTCGACAGAAAATAGCAGCGGAAAAGCTAGAGCGGAAAGCGATCGAAATCTCTCTCTTAGATCATCAAAACAAATTGGCGGAACTCAATCAAGTTCAAGTAAAAGAAATGCTACCACCCCAAGAAAAGGATCAACTGGAAACTTTACCAATACCAGAGACAAACCCGATCGATCCAGTAAAAGCGGAGACTTTACCGATACCAGTCGACCCGAATCTGGTGATAATGGAAGCGGAGAAGATCAAGACACTCCAGATGAAGCTCCAAAACCTCAGTTCGAAATCTTAGAAGAACTTAACCAAAAAGCACATGCTCTTTGGGATGAAGAGGGTTTATGGGAACGATTAGAAAGCGCATGTGCTTTTGCATTGGGAATAAATTCATGTGGTGTTTTACAAGCGGCCGGTTCAACTTCACAAAGTAAAAAATATTGGGATATCCCCCGAAATATGTTTATAAAGGGATATACTAAAAATCGTGTATTAACGCGTATTACTGTGCGATGGCCAAATTGGCATCGGATTGAAGAAGAAAATTTAGGTGAACCTATGATGGCTGAAGAAACTTATACAATAGGAAAGAATTTTGTATTAGTAAAATTTATGGATAGTTTTTTCTCTCCTTATGGAGAACCGATGATTCAGCCGTATTGGAATACCGGTATCTATAAAGAAAATATACGTTTATTACAAATGGTCTATCTCCATAAAGGGGGAGTTGTGCGTGATTATGAGCGAATTCCCGATACAATGGACGAAGACGAAATAGAAGAAATGAAGAACGAATATAAAAAAGGTATGTTATCGGAATTAAATCTCACTAAAGTACGTGCGGGAGTTTCTCCAGAAAGTGTGGATAAAATATATAAACACGAATCTACATTCGCATCTAACGTTAATTTTGATATTGGTAACTCCATTCTCTCTGAAGATTCACCCTTTCCAAAACTATTTATTGAAGGCCAAGCCGAAAGCGGAAGTTTAGGAGGAGATAATACTGATAATGATAAACAAGAAATGGATGACACAATGTTCTATTATTTCTTCACCATGATCGAAAAGGCGGTGAAAGATTTTAATAAAGTTTTCTTGGGAATCGATGAAGAATATACCATTATCCCATGGGAAATTAGTGACCCAAATTCCGGCAAAGAAAGCGATCAAATGGATAATACAACTTCTGAAGAACCGGCAGATGCCGAAAAAAAGCCCGCAGAAGAAGAAAAGAAAGAAGATGTCGGTGTCGGCGTATCCAAAAAAGAAAAATCCAATTCAATTAAATTTACAATCAATACAACCAAAAAAATAAACTCCAGTGATATACTTGCGATTTATGACGGCTATGTTTTATATCCGTCTGAATATAAACAAGACGACGGATCATTCGAATATCTCGGCAAAGAAGAAATTAAGAAATATGTAGAAGATCCCAAATCGATCAAAGAATTCTATTTCAAAAATGAACATCCGTTGATTAACCCAATGGAAATTAAGAAATCAGAAGCCACAGCGAAAGTTGTGATTACCGGTTATGATGAAAAAACTGGCGGTGCAAAAGCAGAAGCCTATTTCTTTGAAAAACCAACGTCCGATGAGTTATACCTATCTCCGTCGTATTATAGTTATGATGTGGTAAAAGACGAGAAGATTTATCACTCTAATATCGATCTCCGCAATGTAGTATCAACTGATCACGCTCGTGCGGGCAAGACGATTAAATTAAATAAAAGGAATTAAATATTATGGATGAAGAAGAAACAAAGATGTTTGAGGAAATGACAGCAAAGATTAATACTCTCACGACATCTTTAGAAGATGAACGAATACAACGATCAAAAGATACTCTCGTCGCCGCAATTAAAGTAAATGGTTTCGAAGTATCTTCTGATTTGTCACTGGAAGTTCTACAAGGGGCCGAACTTATTTCCAATATCGCATCTGAAAAAATTTTAGCATTATCAGAAGCAATTAAGGTTAATGAAGCTGGCTCCGGATTACCTACACCCCCACAAAGCGGGGCAGATGAGATGATCAACACACCTCTTGGTCGAAAGAAAAGAAGTGAAGTTGACGCTTATAAACAAGCGAAAGTCAATTCATCTGTAAAACCAAATGAAGTGAAGTAAAATGGGAGACTACAAAACCGAACCATTTAAATCAGTATTGCTAGAAAATACTGAAGAAAACTACAATTTCTACGGAAGTTTCGCCGTTTTCACCCCCGATACCAGTCAAACTGGAATTAAACCCGGTCTTTTGGTTTATATATCCGCAAGTGCGACTGCAAATGCTGTTACTCTTTGTGGAGCATTTCACGGAGACGCTGTCAAAGGCGAATCCACAATTGGAATTGTTCAAATTCCCGTATCACATCCTAGCTTTCCAAAAGCCTATGATAAAGATACTGCATTTACTGTCGAAACCGATTCATTTAAAGTGCATTGGTTACAAAAAGGAGATAAAGTTTGGGTCAAATCAGCTTCAATTGCGTGCACTGTAAACGAATTACTATTTTGTGCCGCAAATGGATTAACTGCACTAGCCGATGGAGCAACTACCGTCGATAAGCATAATGTGCATGCATTCCGACCACTTAAAGCAACTTCAAGTAAAACTTGGACACAGATTCAATATGAGGGTCGTGTGAGTGTTGACGCAACTTAGGAGTAGAGGAGATTAAAATGACAACCTATTACGCAAAACCCTTTGAAGGTGTATCAGAAGAAATCTTTGATGTGAATCCGGCATTATATACCGGTGTTGCAACAAAATTAGGAAGATTCCCTTATGAATCTAAAGATCCTTGGAATGAAGAATATGTACATTTCAATTCCATTGTAAAAGCGTGTAAAACACGATTTGCAGACGCACCCGGTTGGGATGCAGTTCCAGATAGTTTACCACATCCGGGATTCCGCAAAGCAAAATGGTTCTATTGGAACCACACTATTACTGAAAAGCAATATAAATCGCTGCAAAATAACCCGCGAGGAATGTTGGCTCAGCAATTACGTATAGAGGTGAAGGGGCAGCAAGATCAATTCCTATCTGATGTTGATCATTATTTACTCGGATTTTTATATGCCGATGATGATGATGATTATGACCCAATGTATAAGCCTTTAATGCAAAATAATGCCACTGGTACGGTAGATAACCCGGAAGATATTAACGCAACTCCGGGAACTACAACTGCAACCGGCATTAAATTCACTGGAGCCACTCAAGTTGTTGATGCATATAACAAAGGAATTGGAAGTATTAAAGCCAGATTTTTGCAGCAATATAATTCCAGAACTAAACAAGCCATGTATAAGCAGAACAATACTTTCGACCTATGGGCACATCCAGCAGCATTAGATGTCATGCGTCGAGGTCATGAAATAAATTCAAATGGATATTATGATTATTCTAAAAACTATTTGGATTTAATGCAATCTGATAACGTTCAAAACATGAAAACATTCGCAGTTGATGCCGAGTATGATGGAGAATCAACCACAGTAGCCGAATATTTGCTTACAATGAACACATCTGAAAATTTCATGATTACCGAAATGATCCCGTATACTATTGAACCATATAAATGGAATCCGGGCACACGATTGTGGGAATTACGAGCCTATTGGAAAATACTCACAATTGTAAAACCATACTACATCGATGGATTGTGGAAGAAAGCAATGACAAGTGCAAGTATTATACCTTATAATGCTTAGGCATTATATTTTTTATTTTACTATGGGATTATCACAATGGTTCAAATCCATTTGATCCCTAATAGAGAGATGAGAAAATTATGGCAGCAAATGGAAATTTAATAATCGGAACGGCTCCGAAATATGAAGATTATTCTTCATTGAAAAAATACCTCGGAAAAGAAATCGGTGACACGATTTCAGAGATGAATTTAGTCGCTTTAATCACAAATCAACCGGGTACGGATGCAGAAGTAGAAATCGAAAATGCAGCCGGAGAAACGATCGCAGATATTGGGAAAACCGAACTCGCATTATTATTAGCTGGTGACGCCGATGACGCTTCGAGTAACGGATTAACTTTTACACTCACATATTTAGACTCAGATTTAGAATCGCACGTTGTCGTTGGAACTGGAACTTCCACATTAAATACCACTCCGGTTGCATTTGTTCCAGCAGTAGCCGATTTCTATGCACCGGTTAGTTTTGTAGCAAGTGCTGGTAACGCTAATGTTGTTGTTTATGCCGCAACTGCCGCAATAGCCGCTATTTATGCTACGATTACAGCTGCAGCAACCGAATCAACTGAAGCACAATTAGTTGGAGTTGGTAGTGTTTCTATATCACAAAAAACTGATCAAGTTGCAACCGACGGCGGGCAAATTGCTACATTAGATTATTTAAATCCAAATGGAGTTTTAAAATATGCTTTAGCCACAGTATCAGTTGCAGATACCTCAGTAGAAGTTAATGTCTATGAAGCAACTAAATCCGTATTAGGGGTTTATACAGCCACTACTGTATTGGTAAAAGATTTCTATCGTCGACGTGAATTTAGATTCGCAATGGCTGCAACTGATGAATTATTACTCACTGCAATCGGCGGAGCGGCAGTATACGGAGTAATTGCGGCAACTTATCAAGAATCAATCCATTCGCGTTATGTTGTGCCGGTCGGTCGATCTGCTTATTTAGCACATATTTGTGTGAATCAATCGATTGCGACAAATTTAGATGTGTATATGACAATTACATATACTCCGTATGGTGAGACTGTGGAACATAATTGTACCATTGCTGTTCCGAATAACAATCTTACTTTAATCGATCCATTATTCCGTATGGCAGAAGGTTCCGAATTTAAAGCAATACTGAAAGGAAATGGATCGGATAATACAATCCAATTTCACATAATCGAAACTATAACCAAATAGGAGTAAAACAATGGCCCGACCAACATATACCGATTTAATACTTGTATATACCCCATCTTCTGGATCTGAAGGAGGTAATACTACTTCAATCAACAATATTATAATTCTTTTAATGAAAGAAACTTTTAGAATATTTGCGAAAGGAGAATATGATACTTATTCAGTTTCCGTTGATCATCCGACTATTGATACGACTGATGTGTATTCTGTCATCATTCGGAGGGCCAGTCAACTTGGAAATGAATTCATCATGCATACAATGGATAAAACTAAACCAGTTCCCGATTTTAAATTGACTTCAGAAGATATTGTTGATTTATCGCAATCTATCGGTCAATCGCTTATATCTAAAGAATTTGTTCAACGTCAAGAAGATAATGAACTTGGTATTCAAGATGAGGTGATTTATTACTAATGGGTCTCGATGACAATATTAAAACTATTCTTAATACTGGTTGGGATACTGCAATTACAGAAGTGGTAGAAGAAGAGACCGTTCCTATTATTGCCAAACCGACGTTTCATTTAAATCTTGAAGTTCCCAATGGTCAATTAAGAAATTTATGGATTGATGCAAAATTTGAGGGTACATTAGAAGCGACTAATAATGATAATTCCACAGATGAGCGTATAACAGAATTTGAACTTACTGGATTTGAAGCGGATGAAGATGAAAGTATAAAAGCAATGCGAATTATTAAATATCTTTTACATAGTGACGATTTATCAAAAGGTCACTATCATATTGATATTTTTAGAATTATAGAAGACAATCCATTGAAAGGATATGTAATGCAAGGACATCAATTTCAATCAATAGAGGACGACGAGTTCTTATGACAAAACAACACAGTAAAGATTTTTGGTGGTCACATAAAGTTGAGGCCACGGATAAATACGCAAGTGGCTATGGCGGGGCCACTGCTGGTGCAATGAAAATAATGACTGATTCTGGGGTCGCTGCTGGAAAACCAGCCGGAAAGCCGACGATGCCAATGAAAAAATATGCCCGTGAAGTAATTGAAGCAATGGGTGACGACGATTGGATACAGACTGTATACACAAATGGAATGGAGAGCATTGAGGGAGACATTCCTTTATATCTTCAAGATAAAACTTGGTTAACGCAATTATTGGAAGCAGATACCGGTGCAATTCCAGCAGTATCTCGCACAGTACATTGGCAGCACGGTAAAACGGCAGTTGGTGTACCTCGACGTTATGAATCGTTTGGAGTCTTATGTAAAAAATGGATATTAGAATCTGTCGCCGGGGATAAACTCCCAACACAAAATATTACCACGTTTTGTTATAAAACTTTAACAGATGTCGGAGAGGGTACTGATGTGAATGCGTTTGATAAATTAGCATTCGTAACTACACCTCCTTGCAGATCTAAAGACATTACAATTAGCATTGAAGAAACTATTGTCAAATACCAGAGACTTACAGTCGAAATTGAAACGATATATGATGAAGAAGTTGAGGGTGGCGATGATGCGACTTTAGAACCGGCTGTTATTTCACGTAACGTAAATATTGCGATTGAATTCAAAAACCCGCTAGATACTATTGCGGTTCACGAATTAACCGAAGTCGATCCAGCAGCAATTAATGTTATAGTAACGATTGCTGCTCCGTTTAGTGCAACGCTAACTTTCACTAATCTTCGAATCACAAAAGCTGACAATGAAAATCTTCCAGAGAAATTGGAAATTTATCCGCGAATGTTGGAGATTGGAAAGGGAACTGCAACAACTTGTGTTTTAAGCTAATTTTTTTAACTATTAAAATAAAGTGATTATTATGGTAGAAAAAAAATACAATGAAGTAACATTAAAAGACGGCAGAATCTTTAAATTTCACAAAGATATCTCAATGAAGAAAATGAATGAATGCGGTGTAGAACCCAATCGAGACGCTCCTTCAAAAGAAGTGATGAGTTATAATCAGACAAAAATTGTCGCATTTGCATTTGATCCGATTCTGACAGAAAGTCAACTAGAAGATTTAGATTCATTCGATTACATGCAAATTTTCAAATCCGTCATCATGGATTATAATTCAAAAATGCAAAATTTTCTATTACCCCCGAAAAAATAATATACAACAAAATGATAATTTTTGCAATGGAAACGCTTCATCAACCATATTCAGAAATTATGCAAATGGATACTCAATTTTTACGGGGGATTGCGGTGACCTATGCAGAAATGCACGAAAAAGAAATAGATCATTATTCTGATGGAGAAAATACCGGAGATTGTGATGATGAGGATTATGATACAAGTATGTGGTTCCAATGATTTCAATAAGCGGAATATTTGAAGCCCAACAAGCGGCAATGACGGATATGTGGACAAAAGCCTCTGCTGGAGGTCGGAAATGGAATAAAGATGGTAGTCGCGATTTAGATAAAGAAGATAAAAACGATTCCAAAAACGATAAAAAAAATAAAAAAAATAAAAACGATAAGAAAAACGAAAAGACTGCTAAAAAATCAGAACAATCATTAAGCAAAATTTTCAAACAATTAGCGATCGGAATCGGCCCGGCAATGATGATGGCAGAGGTGATGAAAGGCGTAATAGAGCCTTTTGAAGTTATCTTAGAACCCTTAGCCCTATTTGGTGAAATAATAGGAGCATCACTATATCCGATACTCCAACCATTAGCAGATGCATTTTATTCTTTAGTTCCAATGGTAGAACAATTTGCTAAAGCAATCGGGCCAGTTCTAACCCCAATCATTGACGCAATCGTCCCGCTGGTTATTACATTCGCG
>Ga0075125_10001862_pt1 | contig 10288 bp, 6 predicted proteins | sample AntAceMetag02UKN_FD_69810 | JGI IMG/M metagenome (GOLD analysis project Ga0075125, IMG submission 69810) | Saline lake microbial communities from Ace Lake, Antarctica - Antarctic Ace Lake Metagenome 02UKN | ecosystem: Environmental > Aquatic > Non-marine Saline and Alkaline > Saline | place...
ACCAACGATCAGTTCGCCTCGATCCATCGCGTGGTTATACGCAGCCTTGACGATGTAGCCACTTGCTGCCCCGTCCTTGTGCTTATTATTATGATCTTTGTAGACCTTACCGTTAGCCATGAAAGTCTTGTCATGGTACTCAACCAACCCACCGGTAAGGTTGATCGTCTTGCGGGAAGGATCCTTCGGACGAGGACAAGTGTGGCTCATAGCCTCTTTGATAAAAGCGTCAGCATTATTGTTTGGGCCGTAGCGATTCCAGGCACCGACACTAATAATGTGCATGTACTGATGCCCCTTCTTGCGCTCGAAGTCATCAAGTTCACCGTCGAACATGGCTGCGCGCTTATGCAGCCATGTGTCATCAATACCACGACTATGAAATGGTACTAGCGAGCACGTCGGCATGCCGAAGTCGAACGAATCTGGGAATACCAGTTTATGGATCATAAGGTTTTCTTCCCTGTCGACTGCGGCTTGTTCGCCTGCTGCTCCTTAAGGGTGAGCTCGCGATCCTTAAGGGCGAGCTCGCGATCCTTCAGTTGATTCTGTCGTTCAGCCAGGTCACCTTGTTGCCTGAGCTTCTCTGCCTCTAGCTTGGTGTCCCTCGGCTTCTCAGTTTTCTCGGAGCTCGGCGCCGGTTTTGAAACTTCTTTGGACTCGATACTCAGCCCTGGCCTCGTTCCACCCTTACCGGCTTCAAGTTGCTTTGTAGCCATATCAATATCCTGAATCTTACCCTGCTTGATCTCCTTTCCGATCGCCTGGAGCTGCTGGATAGTGTTCGGGTCCTGGACATTTCCTTGCACCAGTTGCTCCCGCACGAGCGCTTGTAGCCAGCTCGTGTACTTCTCATCAAGGAGCTCCGGTACTGACCCAACAACATTGTTGTATGCTTTCACGGTGTCGTCAATCGGGTAGTCCTTGATAAAGTCGTCTGCAGCAATATCAACAAATGCTTGGGTTGCTCGAAGCTGCTGAAGTCTATTTCGTAGGGTAGCGTCAAACGTCTCGTCATCCCGCACCTTATGCTCTTTGGTAATCTGGGAATAAACCGGAGACTTGGCGAAATTGAGTGCTGGATCTAACAACCGTTTGATACTGGTCGTAGCCTGTCGACCGATGCCAATACCGGCGTCTGTTACTGGTCCAGCGGTCTTCTTTAGTAAACCGTCTGTAGTCGCGAACGCACGAGCCTCATCAATAGCAATAGCTATACTAGTGTAAGGTTCACGCAATGGAAAAATAGCAGCATTAGCCGTCTTCTTGATCGGCATGTCCTTATCGATATACGCACCGATCAGTTTCACCAGCCGTACACCATTCTCATCATAGCGATTGACAATCATGCGGGCAACCTTGTGTAGTGCCTTCTTATTCAAACGACGCATGACCTGACAAGCTCTATGGATCGCATCTTCACTGGACTGCTTATGCATACCGGCTGTACTACGCAAACTTTCCAAACCATAGCTAAGCCGTACGGTTGTTCTATGGATCTCACGTTCGATGATACCGATATCTGCTAAAGGTGGTGCTTCGGAAGGATCGAAAGCTACCTTCTCCAATTTTTTCCGGAGCTCCGGAATATTGTCGGTATGAGTACGCGCAGGCATCTCAAGAGCTACTGCTTCTTTCTCATGGTACCCGTACATCAAACGGTTTACTTCCGCTGGATCGATGAGTGGGAAATCTTCAGCCCGGTCTTCAGTCGCACGCTTCTGCAATATGAACACAGACTTTGACTTGTTATAGGCCTCACATGCACGCCTGGCTAGCTCCGGAGACATGTCACTACTGCCAAGTACTTCAGCGGCGATCTTGTTCAGATCGGTGTCAGGGTTATGCTGGCTATTATCGATTATCTTTTCGATAGCCGTTACAACCGACTGCTCCTTCATTGAGTCGAGTTTACTGAAGCGCATCGTCAGTGTCCTTGTCTTCGAATTTATGACTCATCATATATTGTTTCTCTGCCACAAGACTCTCGTTTGGCCTCACTATCGCTCCTGCTATTGCAGCTCCTGCTTCGACAAGTCTATCATCGTCGCTGCGATCTGGCTCGTTATCCTGCTTGTCCCAGGTACCTGCGGCAGGCAAAGCTGGCGTACCGGCTCTATCTAATAATTTAGCATAAGAATGGGATGATTTCAAAACTTGCTTAACGTACTCGCTAACTCCCATCCTTCGGAGCCACGCCCGTAGCTCGTCCTCTAGGCCGAACCCATCAATAGCATACTGAGTCAAATACCGTATACCACCGTGGTAAGCTATTACCTTCCACATATAGGCCGTGTCGAGCTTAGCATCATTCGTCAGGGACCTGTTGGGCACAAAAAGATTTCGGTGCACCCAGAACTTCAGATCAGTTTGATCCTGGATATCATAGAACAATTCACGGTACAAAGCAATCGTCGGACTAGTTAGTTTCCTGGATACCTGTTCCTTGAAAAAAGAATCAGTCCTATCAGGCGCTAGTAACGCCGCCTCCATTGTATCGCGTAATCCCCCGATACTCTGGTCCTCAAATATTCTCAACGTAAGCTCTATTCCTTTGGCCCACTCACAGGACAACCGCTTATCCGGATCAACAAAACGCTTATCGGTACTCCGGAGAGGAAGAACCATCTTCAAAGATTTAACCAGCGTATCAACACATGGCTCGTAGACAGGTAACCCAACTGCTTCGCGCTCAATCTCAGCAAGAGCAGTTCCATACCGCCAATCCGGGGTATCTGTCAGTGGGTTACGCAAAGTTTTCGGTCAATCCGTCCGCGAATAGATTCGTGTCCTCATCACTGCTTGTATTATGTAAAAACAACGTGAGATCACTAAGGTTCTGGAAGTTGTCACGTAGACTGTCTTCCAGTTCGCTCATCTTCTCGTGACCATACTGCTCCTTGAACTGGTTGTAATGCCAATAAAACATGAACAGGATCCGACCAATGCGGTCCATAGCCAGCATCAGATCCTGCAAATAGTCATCAACTGTACGACTTGGGCTACCGGAAGATGCCAAAGCCTTGAGAACACTCACATCCATAACGTCCTTGACACCTTTGTCGCTGGAATCGATGATGTTCGTTACCGCATCCTGACCCATCGATGCATTCTCTGGGTCCAGGGTCTCCTGCTCTTCGTGAGGAGTAACCTCATCCATCGACATCGACGGCTCTTCATCTTCCATGTCGGGCCATGTTGCCGCCGCATACTTGATCAGGAAAGTCTCATTGCTCGGCCGCTGGACACTAGCTTCCTTCGACAAGAGTGCTCGAGCGTCTGCCGCACCAATCCCGTGTTGCTTGATCAATTTAATGAGAGCAGCATTCTTGGTCAGCATGCGATCAACCCCAAACTTACCGTCAATGCTGTAGCTGATGCCATCGCTTCGGACGGACAATGCACGCCACCCAGCAGTCTTGATGATCTTGTGCTTGATGGTCTCAAGGTCACCCAGGGGCATGCCGCAGTCACCATAATGTTTTATGCCGACGATGCGTGCACCTTCCGGGATGTACAGGTGAGCACCTTTACGGCAGACCTGGCCGGGCTTACCGGTCAACTCTACTGTGCCCTTGTCCATCTCCCAGTCGTCGCCCGTGTCACTGCTCAGACTGACTCCGGCAACCTTGTTGCCTAGTACCGAGCCGCCGCACATATTGAACTGCTCGTAGTTACACTTCGTATCGATGGCGACGCACTGGTCCCACGCAAACCTCTCGGATTCTCCTACGGGCATACCGATCGTCTCGCCCTCTTTCTCCACATCCTTCTCGGACTTGCGGAACTTGGACATCAAGTTGGTCGGCTTGATACCGATGCCGGAGATGTCCGTTGCGTCCCTGGCTTCCAGGTTACGACACAGGATCGGCTGATCGCAGGCATGTGCGAACTTCGGCTTATTCAGGTCAATCACCAGGTAGGTGAATACTTCGACATCCTGGGACTTCAGTTCTGGGTCCAGGGCGTTCCGGGCCAGCATCCAACTCTGCTTTTTCTTCGGGGCCAGGATGATGTAGCACTTCTTGAAACTACCGTCAGCCAGAAGTACTTCGTAGTACCCGTTGCGCGGTGGCGACGTTAGGCTACCACTTGACTGCTTCTCAACGAACACGGTCGAGGTCTTCTTGCGCTTGTCGACGACATACAGGCCATCACGCAGCACAACTTCCTTGGCGCGGTCATCAAGCTTGTCCACAGCCTCGGTATCACCAACACTGATAACCTGCAGCTCATGCTCATCCGGGGCCCCGCTGACTTCCAATGAATAAGTTCCATCCTGGACGAGAGTGCCGTCTGGTGGCGGCTGGTTGTCCTTGGCGGACTCCGCGATCTTCTTGATGTCGGCGGGCGTATAGAAGTTTAGTATGGCGTTGGCGAAATCAGGGTTGGTGTTCAAGGTGTACATGAAACGGATCGTCGCTTCTTTTCCGAGGCGCGGGATCCATTCCTTCAGGTCGAAGCTGTCCGGTTGCTCGTTGTAAACCGTAGCCATCTCGTCCAGTGTCTCGTCGAACCCTTCCTCTCTAATGAGGCTGGCACCCTTGAACATGATACTTCTGCTCTTAGAGTCCCGACGTAAACTGACACCATCGGCCCGCTTAGGCTTACTCTTCGCCAGGTCACCGGCCTTCTCTCCAAGCAACGCTGTACGGTTCGAGCGGATATATGACACCCATGTATCCTTAGCAGGTACGAACTGCGACTTCTCTGGAAGATACATCATGTCGTATCCACGGATACGCCCATTAAGGAAGAATGCGGGAACATAAATCCACTGCTCACCGAGCTTGTAGACCATGACGCCCATGCCCCTGGTACCGTCGTCGTTCTTCTCGATCAGCTGAAAGCCAACCTTGTACTCGTTAAGGGACGGAAGCCGCTGAGAGATCTCAGCATCCGCTACATTCGCCAACTTGACTTCAAAGTCATCGGCGGCCGTCTTCCTGATAACACCTATCATGGTTGGACCTCTTCTATGTTTACAAGCCTCGGAAAATACGAAATGCTTTTCTTCTCACTGGACGCCCCTCTGGTCGCCGCAGCATTCATTGTTCGCTTCAGATTCTCACCTGCAAGCCTTGTCGAAAGATCTGGGTCTGACGACATATAATCCTGAGCCCTTAGCACTTCTGGCTCAAAGGGTGGTGGATCTGCGTGTGCCAATATGGTCCTGATCCCAGCCTTTTGCATCTTCTTTGCAATCCGTGGCGTCATACGTGTGCCAATAGTGTAATGCAGATAAGGCTTCTCTAAGTATAACTTATTGGCTGTCGTGATACTTTTCAAGGCAGCTCCTTTCCGAGGCTGCCAGGTAGCGGCCAGCGTGCTGTAGTTGATTACATCATCAGGCAGATGGCCGTCAACACCATCCGGAGACGTGATCCGCACCTTATCTACGAACTGCCTTGCCAAGTACTCGAGGTTCCGACGATTAGTTCCACTACCCGTTCGATTAAGCAATTCGCGTAAATGCTTCAAAAAGTATACGCGCCCTTCACCTAATCCCTTGTGCTTCACTAACTCAGAAATGTTGAGCATACCATCAGAGATAAGATCACCAGCTTCAACCTGGTCACCCTGCTTCACTTTCAAATCGTAGCCACTGGGGACGTAGTGTTCCTCGCTGCCGATGGTGACATAGGTTCCGCCTTGTGGCGCCTTACCTATCTTGGCTACGCGACCATCCAGCTGGGATAGCGTCGCGGCTCCCGGGAACTCCTTGGGTACTTGGAAAAACTTATTGACTGATTTGAACCCACTCTCGTGCTTCTGCACTGCGCCAATTTCGCCGGCACTATGCTTGGACGAGATGGCACTCTGAGTGAGTGGTTCAATGAAACTGCGAGCTCCTGTCACACCTACCGTGTCACCAATACTCGGAAGTGCTCCGGTCTCGCGGACTCCCGCGCACTTGGCGCATATACCTTCTTTGGCCTGGCATGTTAGTGCACTACGACCGACGATTCCCTTGTCCTTGATCAAAGCAGCATTCTCGTCATCAATAATTGTCCCGGCCGGTAATCCAGCAACAGGTTTGGCAAGAACAGTACCAACGTTGTCCTGGTCGTCACCTTCAAGCTCTATGCCCTCGGTCGTTCCACAGTCATCTTCGGTGACGACGCTGCGATGGCTCACGTTGGTAAGTTGTTTTCCAAAATAGCCACTGTCCGCCGTAGCGAACTGCACATCGCTGTTTGAAACGATCAAACCATTCGCCAATACAAATAGATGATCAGGGTGATCGATACACAGGTCAAGTGTTCTACATGCACCTAAAGGCTCCTGGCCTACATACCCGAAAACCATAGCATCATCCCGAACAGTTGGTGGGCATACTTGCAGCATCTTTCTGGCTTTATCGGACTTTCTACCGTAAGCAAGCAACGCTATGAAACGGGATACAGATGTGCGTGTCGATATACGTATCGCGTACATGTTTCGTCGTGCTACTATTGTATTGTAGGGCCCCTCAGTCGTCCGGGTAGGAAAAGACTCTTCAACAGCGGTAGCATATACCCCAAAACGTGTTGCTAAAAGTTCTTTAAGCCTAACAATCACACACTTTGCTGACATACTGAATTTTATACACGGAAGCTTAGACTTATCACCATTTGTCGTACAACACCCGTCAGACTCAAACAACCCATGAACCAGCGCGGCCACCTCCGCACCACTCCAATTTTTCATGACTGTGGTGGGTATCGTCTTTTCGTATGAAAGCTTGCCGAGTAGTCCAAGATGATGTAACCAGCTCTTAAGCTGATTCCGGTATTTACTGTTTGGACAGGATGGCCCTGTTCCTTTTTTAGGAAATATTCTGTACTCTATACTAGGCATACCTGATGTACGTCTACGTTTAATATACCGAATATCCAGCAAAGGATACTCTTCTCGTAAACCTTCAATGGTTTCCGGATCGGCAGATGATAATGTGATCGAATTCGCTTCACTCAAATGCCCGGCACCTATTAGAAATCCCAGAAGTCTTGCCCATTGTTGTCTCAGCCCCCCTTGCGCCCGTAACCCTGCTGCAGGAACAGCTCCAAAACACCGCCATGCACGTTTCATAGGAAGTTTTGACGGTGTGCGTAGATGTGGTGTTTTCTTTCCGTTCTTAATCACGGCAAGTACTTCGTGATCCTCTGTACACTCAAGAGATACCAATGTATTGCGCATACGACCTACCCTGAACGTGTATCTCTGCACATCCTTTACACCGTTATCCAGCACTTCAAGAACTGTAACGGGGAATGTAGCCCCTGTTGTATCTGCCCCAAGCACCTGCTCACCTGGTAGTACGTCCTTTATAAGGCGTGTGGTCATGTCTGCCATACGTACAAGGGTGTCTTCGTGAAGGCAATAGCCCTTCCGGCCACCATGGCTTGCTGCCCAGTAACTGAGTGGAGAAACTCCACCAGCGTATCCCTCTAAATTCGGGTACCCTACCGGCTGGCCACGGGAGTCCGCACTGATCAAGTTACCTAGAAGCATTTGTCGCAGCTGGAATGCCTTACCGCGCGAGCCACTATTGATCTGCAGAGCGAACGCACCATCCTGCTTGCCCACCTCTTCGAGTAGGTCTTCGTCGATCGTCTCACTGAAGTCCTGGACCATTTTAATGACTGCCTTAGACTTCTGGTCGGCATTCAGCATTGGACTTTCGTAAACCGCATCAACCTTCGCTTTCAACTCGTCCCGGCGCCTGGCGATACTGGGTGGAACCGTGAAATCGGCTACACTAAGCGAAGCAGACTTACCGTACAAAGAAGCAACGTTCACTCCCAGCGTGTTCATGCGCTGAAGCGTGGCAACATATTCATCCGGGTCATTCTTAGCAATCCGGGTGTACAGATCGTTCAGCTCTTTCTTGCCGAGCGTTCCCTTGAAGTCTTTGTACTTATCAGGTAAGGCTGCCCTGACCTTTTCTCTGCCTAATGTGGTGATCTCGGCCATCTATTTCCCACGCTCCGCTGCGAACGCTGCCCGACGTGGTGTGACGTACGTATTGATACCTTTGGCTATTAAGTATGCTGCTGCAATCGCGCCGGCAAGCGCTCCGCCGCCCGCACGAAGTGCCTTTAGCTTAAGTACCTTGTGATTGTTGACACCCGCAGCTGTGAGTACTTTAACTGCTGCCCCTCCCTGGTAATTCTTTACACGCTCTTTAAGGGTGTTTACGATGTCTGGCGGCAACACACCTCTATACTCCGTGCTAAACTTTTTCGCTTGTGCTGCGATCTCCCCGGCATCAGCCTTTTTGGCCGCGCTACCAAATGGGATCTTATCAAAGTCAAGAATAGCTCTGTCTTTCAACCGCTTCATAGCTTTGTCTGTGTTCCACTTCCAACCAGCACGTGCCCCAGTTATTGCACCAACCGTCGGAACAAACCCCTGCCTAAGTGTCTTTTCGAACGTATCGGCTGTCGTGTCCTGTCCAAGCTTTGCGTTTTCATCAGCAATATCGTCTTCCTTCTTCTGCGCTTCTTGATCTACTTTACCGTAGTCAGCCATGTGCCCACCGCCAACAGCTCCGAGTGTTGCACCAATACCTGCTCCCGCAAGCCCAGCTCCAGCCCCTTTCAACCCAAGACCATATCGCGTAAGTAGATATCCTGCTGCACCCCCGCCTACCGCCCCAACGGCTTGCGTCAGCGCACGCTTGTTCCCTTCCGCTTGCTTATACAACATGTAAGTCATGTAGCTCTCCTGTTAACCACGCTGCCCGAGCTTAGTATTGATAAACTTGTCAACAGCCATCTTCGGCATCGCTTCTGGAGGCATTTCACCAGGTGGCAATCCCATTGCCATCGCCTGATCCATAGGAGCTGCTGTGCCCATTCCACCCATTGCTTCCATCTCGCCGGCAACTGCAGCGATGTCCTCGGGGGACCCTGCATCTGCAGTGGCAGCTGTGTCGCCTTCAACACCAACCTCACCGGCTGGGAGCTGCAAGCCCATTCCAGCTGCCAGTGCTGCAAGCTGGTCCTTGACAGTCGTGAGTTCACTCATGATCTGCTTGTTGGTAGCACGCTTAGGATCACCTTCAGCTTCGGGCTCTTCACCACTCTGGAATTCCTTGAAAACCTGCTGCAAGTCTTCGAGCGTCAGGGTAACGGGGGTTCCACCTGCTGCCGGGTCTTCCATTGGCGGCGCCATAGAAGGATCCATACCCATCATGGCGGGGTCCATACCAGCCATAGCAGGATCCATTGGAGGTGCAGCACCCATCATTGCAGGGTCCATTGGAGGAGCACCAGCTGTACCTGCCATAGCAGGATCCATTGGAGGAGCACCAGCTGCACCTGCCATAGCAGGATCCATTGGAGGAGCACCAGCTGCACCTGCCATAGCAGGATCCATTGGAGGAGCACCACCTTGTGCGGCGGCCATAGCTTCTGGTGTCATCGGATTGAAAGCCTCTTTCTCGATCCCTGGCGCATTGGCCGCTCGAGCCTTCTTCAGCAGACTATGGTCGATCATGTTATCTCCTTGTTGCTATAAATCACTTGCTTTTAATATACTCGCTCGGTCACTTCTTTTCCACTATGACAATCGGCGTGTCAATGTCGATCTTACCGTCGTTATACGCCTTCTGTGCATCTGCCACAGTCTGGAATGACTTCTTGGGTTTCCCTTTACCAGGCCTAGTAGCCAAATAAATACCCTGAACAAACTCTTGTCCCGAAGTGTAATGCGCCTTCATGTCCCTCGGGTTAAGTAGGTTCTTTGACGGCAGCATCTTCTCGCGCGCTTCCTTCACAGCAGCCTTACTTACAGGTACGTAGTAGGTAACTGTATTCGACAGTATCACCCCATCCGCGTTCATGAAGGTCTCAAAGCCCGGAACACACAGATCGTAACCGACCTCCTCGGCATCTGTACACTCAAAGGAATCAACACGGTCCCATACAATATCCTCGGACGCATCAACAATCTTTGCCCAAGCATACATATCGGCCGTCATACTGTCCACGGCTGTCGCACGTGCATGTTCGAGGATAGCTCTTGCTTTCTGTACCGTGATACAGGTACGCTTGTGTTTTAGCATATCACCCAGAGCATTGTATAGTTTACGCTGCTCTTTATCCTTGTGATCAAGAGTCTTTCGTAACTCCTTACACATATCCGACGACAGCGGCACCACGTAATGCCGTCCACCCCTAGAAGTCTCGGGAGCTACCTTGGTCTCTTCGAGCGCTCTCGTGTTGGTAACGCTAGCCAGTTCGAGTCCGAGACTCTTTATTTTCTTTGTAGATACCGTCACATTAAATGCTTGCTTCCCAAG
>Ga0075125_10001864_pt1 | contig 10281 bp, 20 predicted proteins | sample AntAceMetag02UKN_FD_69810 | JGI IMG/M metagenome (GOLD analysis project Ga0075125, IMG submission 69810) | Saline lake microbial communities from Ace Lake, Antarctica - Antarctic Ace Lake Metagenome 02UKN | ecosystem: Environmental > Aquatic > Non-marine Saline and Alkaline > Saline | place...
GAAGTTTGTCCGTCTAAATAAGGAGCTAACAATTTCTTTTCTCCATACAATAATGAACCTTTAGACTCAGAGTTTTTATTATATTGTCCATCACCACAATAAAAACCATGTGTATAAGGATGTAAAAAATTCTTTTGTTCTGGAAAATCTTTTACTATAGGCATAGTAAATTTTTCAAGTGAATCTCCTATTTGTAAATCTTGAGCTTCTATTCGTTCATTTCCAACTAAAATCCATTGATGATAAGGGGTACATTTTAATTCTGTTCCATCGGATAATGAAACTTTTAATATATCTTGATTCTCTCCCGTTTTTTTAACTAAAACATTTGACCATTCTTCTCCATTCCACACATCAACTTTTTTATTTACAATTTTTCCAATTTCTTCATAACCAATGGAAGTAAGAATTTTTGTATCTGGAGTGACACAAGGATTTGCACCAGCAACTCTAAAATCTTTATTATCTATGGGTTTACTCATTCTAGAATATGCTCTAGCATTGTCAAGCCAAAAATAACCTGGCTCTCCATTCTTTGCTGTTCTTTCAGCAACAGGTCCATAATCCATTCCTATTTCTGCAAAAATAGAATTGTTACTATTATGCACATAAAACCCATTTGCAGAATATGCGTGAATTTTATCAACACTCATGTCATATGTATGCTCTATTTTATTCTTAATAATATTCTCAATAACGTAGCATTTTTTATTTTTTGGTTTTGATTGTGTTTTTATAGCTTTATTCCATTTTATTTTTTTGTCTATATGATGTAAATCACATAATTTCATAAATCTTTTTGTTTCATTTACACCACATAAAGTTAATCTATACGCCTGCTTTCTTTTAATTTTATTACCATTTATCACACCGTCTTTGGTCTTTAATTTCATTATTCTATTTTTTATACCTAATCTTAAAAGTATTCTTTGTATAGCATATATATCTTCTTTATGTGATTGTTCAATGTGTAATACTGGGTTTCTATCATTAGAAATCCATCCATCAGCATCAAATAATCCAGATAATAAACCAGATATAAAATCGTTACTTTGTGTTTCAATTGTATCTGTAATATGTTTATTTCCTTTTATAACTCCCAAAGATTTTAAATAATCTGTAAATTCTTTACATGAAAGAAAATACCATAATACTCCGGTATTTTTTGAAATATTTGGGCCTATAAATGTGGCTTTAAAATCTTTTCTACCTTTAAATGGAAATATTTTTTCAATGTATTTTTTCATACCATACCATCCAGTATCTTGTTCATATATCTGTAATCTTGCTATATCTGTTTTTGTAGTAGTGTTTACAGTAAATGTACCATCTCCAATTAAATGACCTGTTAAATACCCTTTTTCATATTCTTTAGATTTAATATTAGTTTCGATATTGTTGTTGTCTGAAATTACTATTTTTTCTCCAATTCTTAATTCTGATGTTTTTTTCCATCCATCTATCGTTTTAATCATATGGGTTTTGCTTGTAGTTATTGATTGTCCTCCTTTGGTCGCTATAGTATATGTTTGTTTTCTACCAGTATTTTTCACACCTAATATTTTATATGGGGTTCCATCTACTATCGCACTGGTATTTTTCCACACGTCATTTTTTAATAACTTATCAATATCTATATTACCAATACTTGTATGGATTTTAGTATTTCCTGATACGCAGGCCCATCTATGGCTTGTTAAGGCAGCTTTATTCTTTGAAGGGTCTTTAAGGTCTAAAAACTCTATGTCACTAGGGTCTCCAAACATAATTTCAGCGGTATTATGTGATACTATACATTCTTCTTTATTATTTTCTGGATTTTTAATGTAGAAATAATGTTTATCTTCTACTTCAATGTCAAAAGTTTCATCTTCATGCCCATTATCTTCTATTTTTTTTATTTCTATTAAATCAAAATCATTTAAATTAAAATCTTCTATACCATACATTTTTTATCCTCCATAAATATCTAATTCAAACTTAAATCCTAATTTTTTTACCGTTAAAAATTTAATATTGTTTTTTTCTTTTTCTTTTTCATACGTATATTTACTTTTTGTCTCTATAATTAAATGATGTTCTACTATTTAAATGTTTCGGTTTTACAAGATAATCTTCATCCGTTATAATGTTTTTTGCCATCTTCCATTTAAAAGTTTTAGTTTTTTTATTATAAACTAATAAAGTATGTTTATCGGTAACTTCATAATTTGTTTCATTCTTTGTAATTATTTTTAATAAATGTTGTTTTCCACTATTTATTCTTGATTTTACTTGTTTATACCCATTGGCAGTTAATACTTTGTCACTTTTTTTTACATTTTCTATAGAAATCCATCCTTTATTTGTTAAAACCTTAGTTCCTTTGAGTAAACATCTTCTTACATTACCTGCCACAACGCATTTTCCGATTAAATTGAATATATCTACTATATCTGTACTTGATATTTTATTACCTGCCTTACTTGTTAATAAATCTCCAACTGATTTAATCATAGCCACTAAAGGCTCAGGGCCACTTGATGTGCCCCCAAATCCTCTAATGGGTTCACCTCTTTTCCTGACTAAGGAATAGTCTATTTTTTCTGGAAATGGTTCTTCTCCAGAGAAACTTTTTAAAAGTCTTTTCATAAGATTAACCCATCCCTCTCTTGTATCTTCAACTACAAGAGTTTCATCTTTATTTATTTTTTGTTCTTTAATCATAATAGTACCAGCACCTTTAGTGTCTCCACCTACACCGACACCTAACATGCTCATATCCATTAGAAATGCAAATGGTTCTGCAAAATCAATATTAATATTCTCTGTTGAAACGAATCCACAATTGTTTAAAGCTGCTCCACCTCTATCTAAGACGTAATCTGTACCCATCATCCAAAGACCTCTGCCTGGAGGAGAGAATTTAAATTCCCACATCATCTTATACATCTTTTGAGCAGTTGCTTGAGCCTTTCTTGGACTCCACGGAAGCATATGAACAGCACAATGTCTTTGTTGTATAGTAAATACTCCTTCTACAACTCGTTTTAAGGTTTGCCAAAACTCTTCAGTTTTGCCACCACCTAAATCACGGGCGTAGGTTCTCTTATAAGTTATATAACCTAAAGGTCCCCAATTTGGTTGATTCCATTTGTATTGATGTAAAAAGTCATCATTCAGTGTAAATCTAATTTCAGTCACTTCTATTTTTGTCATTTTAATTCTTTCCCCAGTTTCTTTATTATTCTTGAAAATATTGCTGCCGCACAAATACTTTTATCAAAACTCACTGCCATATCAGATAATCCATCTGAAATAATTTCTGTAATGTCTGCCTTCTCAACTGGCGTCAATCCACTATTGTAATATGTGATTGCTAATTCTGTTAATACATTTTCATAGTCTGGATTCATCTGTAAGATGTCAAATCTTAATTTAGTCCAATTGCCGTCATTCAGAAGGTTATAAATCTCATCTACATTTTCAGTTGTCTTTGAAATATCTAATTCACTTATGGTTTTAATCTCATTAGAAGATAATTGTTGTATGGTATTTATAGCTGTTCTTAAATCACCATGAGATTTTAATACAATATTATTTAAAACACTATCTTGTGCTTTGATGCCTTCCATGTCACAAATATTTTTAATTCTATTAAATATTGCTTTATCATCTAGCTTTTTAAATTCAATCATACTGAATCTACTTTGAATAGGTTCTGGAATTTTCTTTAAATAATTTGCTGTGCATATAAATCTTGCGTTCTTCATATATTGTTCTATCATACTTCTTAATGCCGCAAAAGATGATATTGACATAAAATCAAATTCTTCTATCCATATTATCTTTGGTTTGCCAGGAACACTACTCATAGCTGTCATATAATTATATACTTTATCTCTAATAACATCTACACCTGTTTCATCACTACCATTTATTCTAATACAATCTATTGGTTTTAACTTCTCTAATATTATTTTAGCTACTGTTGTTTTTCCAGTACCTTGAGGTCCATGAAATAACAAGTTTGGCATATCTTTAGGCGATTGAATTAAACTTTGTAATCTATCCAAATCAGATACGCCAACAACTTCATTAAATTCTTTTGGCCTATATTGTTCACATAATGGATATTTGCTCATTTTTTCACCTTTTTTAGATATTTCTCTTTAATATTAGTCATTTTCTCACCTTTTTATCTTTTATTATTAGTACTTTTCTAAATATTATAAAATCTGCACCTGTGACATCATTATTATTTGTTACAAATACTACATATTCCTTTTCCCAGTTTGATTGTTCTTTTCCAGGATTGAGAGTGCCAATCCACTGGTCTCTGTATTCCACTTGGAGGTGGTAAATTTCTTCATCAGGTTCGTTGAAATCGTTACACCATCCCGAATTCCCTAATTTAAACACACAGAGGCCAGTGATATTGACTAACTCATAACCTTTTTTAAGATAGAATTTTCTAAAGTTATCTATCTCAGTTGGGGGGTTAGGTTTACCATGAACTGGAATTCTTTTATAATGTTGAGTTTTCTTTATCATTTTTATTCACTTCTAGGTGCTATATAACATTTAAAATTCATCAATGCCATTTCTTCTGTTATTTTTAATGGCATACCTGTTTTTGCTTCTATGCTAAATTCGTCACACAAAACACTTACTGTGTTCATAAAATAAATACCCATTATTACTTTAGATTCAGCCACATTTTCAGGTAAATCAATTTTATTCAGAAAATAATCTGATTGTCCTTTTTCACCTACTTCAAGCATCAAACCTTTGTCTTTGAAATTTAAAGTGATTGTTTCTGTTTTAGCATAATCCATATCCTTCTGTGCGTGTTTAAAATCTCCAAACTTAACAGTTGTTTTAGTGTCAAATTCCATTCCATCTAATTTCTTTGTGTCTTCCATAATATTGTTTACTATCAAGTCTGAACCTAAAATTGCGTGAACTTCTCTTTTTTCATCTGAAAGTTTAATTAAATATTCATTTATTTTTTCTAAGGTCACTATATCATTAAAAGAAGTTAAATAATCCATTAAAGATTGAGTATTTTTAATATATAATCTACCAATCGCTTCATAATCTTCAAAGGCTTCTATATTTAATTTTCCTATAGTCATTGCTACTTGAGTAATATCTTTAACACTTGAAGTAACACCATCAGCATTAAAATCTAAGTTAATAGTATTAATGGCGTTGTTCAATGAAATCTTCTTTATAAACAGTTTTAATACTGATGCTTTTATCTTCATCTTGATTTACCTCTCTTAAATCCTCTTAATTCTGTTTCAGCACACTTCTTGTCTAATGCCGCAATCACATAATATGTGAATAATGTTATAGTCGCTATTAATACCATAAAATACATCATAACTAATTCATGCGTTGTTGGTAGGTTTATTAGCTGTATCATCTTTTTCACCTTCTTTTGCTACTGGCTCTGCAGGCTTAGCTTCTGCTTCTTGTTTAGCTTCAACCACTTGTTCTTCATGTGTTTTAGTTTCTTCTACAGGAGCATCTGCTTTCTTAATTTGTGCACCTAATGTTGCTATTCTTTCTACTTCTTCAATCTTCTTACTTACGTCTCCGAATTTACCATCTACCTCTTCTAATTTATTCTTTAAAGTATCTGTAAATTCAATTACTTCATTCATTTTCTTTATAATTTTATCTTGGCTTATTCTATCCATTATATTATCTTTTCCTTCCATTTTCTTTTACCTCGTTTATTCCATTTTAAAATAATAATCTGATACTTGTTGTAAACATTTTAAGGTTGCTTCTTCCATACTAAAACCTTCATTTAAGTACCATGCTCTTAGGTCATGTAAAGTATCTTCTACTTCTTGTCCAAAATCTATTGTTTTCTTTTTTTCCATTTAGTTTACCTCATTTTTTATTTTTAAAAGAATTTATAAAAGTTGAAATTCCTGTTCCACCTAATAGTGTTAATCCCATCATTATCCATAAACTTTCTATTGGAATAGCACTTGACAATACGTATCCAACAATAACATTATTCCATATCCATAGATTTATTAATGCCACTACAGGCAATATGCCTACTGTTCCTATACTTAAAATTACTAATACTATTTTAATTATTATTATTATCATGTTTTATCACCTACCAAATTTCTGTTGTTTTCTGCGTTCATATTCTTCTAATGTAACATTCGGTCCCATTTTAGTTATAAAGGTCATTGTTGTGTTACATTGTTTACATTTAAATTCTGAATTAAATGTTTTTTCAGGAACATTCTTTGAAAATGTCTGCATATCCATATCTTTATCACAATAATTACATCTCACTTTTATTCACCTTTATTTAAATATTCAGTGATTTGTTGAATAGCTTTATACCCTGCTTCTTCGTTATTAAGTCCATTATTCATGTGCCAAGCTCTTAGGTCATGTACAGCGTCTTGCCAATATTTACCAAAATCTCCAATTTCTTTTTCTTTTGGTTTTTCTTCAGTTACTAGGGTACGATGCCCACCTTCTTCTTCTATTAATGATACGTCTTTCATATTTACAATACATGATTCAACATCAGAACCAGTATCATAAACTACAAAAAAACTGCCTTCTATACTTTTTTTATCTAACTCACCATATACTTCTTTACCATTCTTCATGGTAATAGTTAAGGGTGTGTTGTCTTCCATACTTAATAGTTTTTTTACATTCATTTTTTTACCTCGTTGTTTTATTTTTGAGTGGTAATTTAACACCACTATTTACAAATCTATCTATGAAATCTTGTGCTCCTTTTGAACGATAATGTTTATTCTTACCAAAAGTTCTCCATTTTCCTGAACTTGGATAATAAACAAACTTATTATTTATTAAAAAAGCGTTATGATTTCCTGAATAATCTACATATTCAATTTTATTTTCAAGAAAGATTATTTCATCCTTCCATCTTTCTCTCCAATTACTATGGTCTATCGTAGCCATACTAACAAGTTTAGCTTCTTCTCTAATATCAGATTCAACAGATTCTTTTATCTTTCGTTTTAACTCAAGAATAGCTTTACGCATCTACAAATCCCTCTTTATTTATTAAAACATTACAATCAGAATTTGGTAAGTTAGGGCTATCTACTAACTTTACATATGTACTACCACCTTTTCCAGGTCTCATATATATTCTAAATGTACTGTTGTGTCCTACTATATGACCACCAATAGGTTTGGTTGGGTCTCCAAACATCTGAGCAGGGTTTGACATAACTTGATTTGTAACAAGTACAATCATGTTATATAGGTCAGCTAGTTTAAGGAGTTGATGCATATGCCTATTTAACTTCTGTTGTCTCATAGCTAATGTACCTCTTCCTATAAATTCGCTTCTAAAATGAGAAGTTAGAGAATCTACAACAATAATACGATAACCGTCGTCATTCTGAACCATCTTTTCTACTTCGTCCACTAATAGCATTTGATGGTCAGAATTATAAGCTCTCGCTACGAAGATTCTCTCCATCACCTCTTCATATTTTAACCCGTTTGCTTCTGCAAAATCTTTAATTCTATCTGCTCTAAAGGTATTCTCTGTATCTATAAATATTGCTTTGTTTTCTGGTTTTTCTAATAAGGCTCTTACTACCATTAGATGTGATAGCTGGGTTTTTCCTGAGCCGAATTGTCCATATGCTTCTGTAATTGCTCCTGATTCAAATCCACCTGCTAAGATGTTATCAAATACTTCACAACCAGTACCTATTTTCTGGACTTTATCTCTTTTATGTGCATAATCTGCAGCCTTTTCAAATCCTAACTTCAGTTCTGCTTTGGCTGACCTAATAATTTTTCTAGCTGCTGCCTCACTCATTCCTGCAACAGATGCTAATTCAGCAGGTCCTGATACTGCTATTGACATTAAAGTACCAAGCCCGGCATCAATTAATTTTTCTAATGTTTTCGGTCCAACTCCACCGAGTACGCTCAATTCATTTTCTACCATTATTATATACCTCTTTAAATTCTTTTTATTATTCTATTTCCTTTGTAACTAGACAATAACTATCTACAGACATTAGAGAATATAATTTCACTTCTGTTATCTCTCCATTATAACTAAAAATTCTCCATAGCCTTCCTGCATCTTTAACTTTAGGCATATAGAAGAAATTCTCAAAGTATTCATCTTGTAGTAGTTCAACAACCAAGGTTGGATGAATAAGTAATTCTATTATTGCTACTTTTGTTTTTTCAGATTCTTTGAATCTCTTTTGATTAAGAATCGTTATGTGATTATAAGCACTTATTATTTCTTGTGTTATGCTCATTTTTCACTCATTTAACTTTTTCTTTAATTGAAAATAATGTTCAATCCATGATATTAAATATTTATTCTCTTTATTTGTAGCCATTACAGCCGTAAATTTTGAAGGCATATTAGATTTAATGTCTTTAATCCATTCTTTAGCAGATTCTTGAAGTGTTTCCAATGTGTACATTGGTCGTATTTCCATACCAACTCCTTCTATAACTTTAAGTCCTTCACTCGCTATTCCTAATCCTTTTAATGTTAATAATTCATTTGTCATTTTTTTCTCCTCTCTTAACTTTTTCTCTAATCGCAAATAATAATTCTCTTGTTGAACATTCTGATACTCTTTTTTTACTTACCTTTTTGGCTTCCTTACCATTTAAAAAACCTATAGTTTCCATATTTGTACATTCTAATTCAATAGTAATATGGAAAGATTGTTGTGTGGGTAGCATACCAATAAGTTCATTACTTCCCATTGCATATAAAGGTTCAAGATTATTATCACAACTAATGTCAAAACTTGTCACTATAGCATCCTTTCCTGTAATTTGTTGGTCGCCAATACTTAATATTATATCTTGACACATCATATCTTTAGTAAACATTTAATATTCCCAACCATCCAATTCAAGGTCGTCTATGTCACTATTTAAAAGTTTATTATGTGACCTTTCAAGTCTTTTTAAAGTCTTCTTACAATCTGCAATCCTTCTAAGACTTTCTTTTACTATATTTAATGCACTTATTTCTTCTTCACTTTTTAATTCTTTTTTTGCTTTTGTAAGCAATGTTTTTAATTTAGTCATGTTTTTTCACCTTTTTTAATATTTGTACCTTACAATATGTAGGATGTTGTTTTATTATGGCATACAATGCTTCTTTCTCATTTAAAGCATTAATACTCCCTCCAATTTCAGCTATGAATTCAAAAGTTGTCATTTTTTCTCACCTTTTATTTTTTCTAAAGTATTTTTTAGTTCTAAACATTTTTCGCATTTTTTACATGGTTTATAGTTTACTGGGTCTTCACATGTCGATATTAATTTTAATAATTTAAGTTTTTTTAATTTATTTACAATTTCATCTTTATGTGTCCATTCTAAATCAAAAAATAAATCTGTTGTGTTATTAGATACACATTTTATAGAATTTAATGCGTAAAATGCCTTGACAAATTCTTGTCGTTTATGCCAAAAAGAATCTGGAAATATGTAGCCAAAATGTACATTGCTATTGGTATCTATAAACGGCATTATACAAGATATCCATTCTAAGGCTTGATTGGAAACAAGAACTGGCATACTTGATGTATTTATTGTTATTTCTCTATTTGTTATATGGTATTTTTTTTCTTTAAACCATTTCATTATTGAAATTCTTGCATCTTTTTCTAATTTATTTTTTTCTTCATTGAAGTTTTTATAAACAATAGATATTGTATCTACTGGATTTTCTTTTGATGATTTTTGTGCTAAAGTATGAAGTAAATAAGTAGAATCTGCTCCTCCAGACCATATTACAATTTCTTTATTTTCCATTTTCTCACCTTTTAGTTTTTTGTTGGTATAAAATAGATTATATTACTTATAAAATACATGAAACATATTACTCCCATTAAATGTCCAAACACTGATGCTTCTCCATTTAATAAAAATTTAATGTATATAATCCAATAAATGTTCATTGCCCATTTGTTAAATGTGTAAAATAAAACAAAAAAGTCTTTTATCATTTTTTTAGCTTTTTATTTCTCTGCATGAATGTCAATTTAGCCATTAAACTACTTATATATTCTAATGCCTGTTTCTCTGTGAAACCTGCAGATAACATTTCATCGAACATACCTTTCAGTTGTTCGGAAGCGATTGCCATTCCTGCATTTCTTGCTTTTACTGGTGGTTTATTTATCATCTTTATCTCCTTTTGTTATTATTTTAAATTCATCAAATTGTTCTTTTGTACAATTTTTAAATCCATATTTTTTATGAAAATCATAATGTACT
>Ga0075125_10001865_pt1 | contig 10279 bp, 9 predicted proteins | sample AntAceMetag02UKN_FD_69810 | JGI IMG/M metagenome (GOLD analysis project Ga0075125, IMG submission 69810) | Saline lake microbial communities from Ace Lake, Antarctica - Antarctic Ace Lake Metagenome 02UKN | ecosystem: Environmental > Aquatic > Non-marine Saline and Alkaline > Saline | place...
AGTGTTTATAAATATTCTTCTGTTGTTAAAAGATTGAAGATTATACAAGGTTTAATGGACACAGACGGTTACTCAGCACCACACAAAAATGCTTGTTATTACACAACAATATCAAAACAATTAGCAGAGGATGTAGCTTTTATACTTCGTTCATTGGGTTGTGTTGTTACAATAACTGATAAGATTGGTAAGTATAGAGATAAAAATGGTGAAGTAGTTATTTGTAATAAGGTTTATAATTTATATATTAAATGTTCTTTCCCCAATAGGTTGTTTAGAATGAAAAGGAAACAACATAGTTTTAATAAGGAAATACAAAAAAGGGTAGTCAGAATAGCAGTTGGTGGTGAGATTACTGGAAGATGTATTACAGTTTCTAACCCTAATGGACTGTATATTACAAATGATTTCATAGTAACTCACAATTCAGAATTTCTTTTAATAGATGTATCAAGACAAGTAAATAAGAAAAATTATAAAGCAGTTCTTTTTAGAAAGAGTTATCCGGAGTTAGAGAAATCTATTATCTTACGTTCTCACGAGTTATACCCAGCATTAGGAGGACATTATTCAGAACTTAAACATAGATGGACTTTTCCCAGTGGAGCAATTATAGACTTTGGTTATTTAGATAATGATAGGGCTGTATATGCTTATCAGAGTGCCGCTTATGCCTATTTAGGATTTGATGAAGCTACTCACTTTACTGAATTTCAAATAGAATATCTTAAATCTCGTTGTAGATGCGCCGATAAAACAGTAAAGAAGTATATAAGATACGCTTCAAACCCTGGAAATATAGGCCACGTTTACTTTTATGACCGTTTTATAGGCGGTAAAGAGCCTTATAAGGAGTATGTTGATGAAAAGACAGGATTAACTAAGCAATTTATACCCTCAAAAGTATATGATAACTTAGTTTTAATGAGAGAAGACCCTGAATATGTTAATCGTTTAGAGGGATTACCTGAAAAAGAGCAGAAAATGTTATTACACGGTAATTGGGATGTATTTGAGGGAATGTATTTTAATGAATGGGATAAAGAAGTTCATACTTGCGAACCATTTGCTATTCCAGATACTTGGAAGAAGATAAGATGTATAGACCATGGCAGGACAGCTCCTACTGCTTGTTTATGGGGAGCAATAGACTACGATGGTTGTATATGGTGGTATAGAGAGTATTACAAGGCAGGAGTTGATGCCGATATAAATGCCTCAGAGATTAAAAGATTAAGTTTAGAGAGTTATTGGTTTACTGTGCTTGATTCATCTTGTTTCTCTAAGACAGGAACAGGAGAAACAATAGCAGAGATTTATGAGAGAAGCGGAATTATCTGTGAACCTTCTCCTAAGGATAGATTAGCTGGTTGGAACTTATTTCATCAATATCTAAGGCACGACAAGGAGAATAAACCTAAAATGGTTTTTTTTAGCACTTGCCTTAACGCTATAAGGACTATTCCTACTTTACTTCACGATGAAAAGAAACCAGAAGATTTAAATAGTAAAATGGAAGATCATTGTGCCGATTCAATAAGCTATGGACTTCAATATTTACACGAATCTAAAAGTCCTGTTCCACTTACTCCGTTAGAAAAGCAACTTAAAGAATGGAGAGAACAATGGACGGTTAATCCCAATAATTTAAACAAATTCTATAGCAACAGATTATAAATTATATATGCCTAAAATAAACCTAAAAGAAAAAAAAGAATTACAAAAGACTTATAATCCAGCAGGAGAAGAAAAGAATCTCCAAGAGTTTTTATCGTCCAGGGTGGAAGTATTAAAGGAATATCGCAAGAAAGAACTACCCAATGGTGGAAGAAACATAGAAGCTATTTGGAAAGAAGCTGACAAAGAATATACTCCTCACGAGTTAGGGTTTGGTTCAGGTAAAAAGAGATTAGAGAGTATTGACGATAAATTGGGTTTTAGGTCTAAGTTTGTAGAGATTGGAAGTGATAACTGGCAATCAAACGGAGCTTCGCCTGACTTTTATGTCAAAATACAGACAGCACTTTCTATCCTTGTTGATCAGAATCCCGAAGCTGTCTTTATGCCTTCTGCGTCTAAGTACGAAGCTAATACTCTTTTAGCTTATAATAACTGGAAGAATAGCTGGGAGATATCAGGAGCTAAACAACAAATGAAGAACTTTATCTTTAATCAGGCCAAGTATGGTACTGCCTATGGTAGAACTTATCCTAAGATTATAGAAATTAACAAGAGAATAAGGACTGAATACTTTCCTAACGAACCAGAAAAAGATGTTTATAAAGAGAAGCGATTAGTAAAATATAATGATTTATGTAGAGAATCTTTAAATCCGTGGGGAGTATGGTTATCTCCAATGGCTCGGGTAGGTGATATTTTCTCCGTAGATGATTGGTATTTTGAGAAAGACTTTAGCTGGGATAAGTTTCAAGAAACATTTAAGGATTATTCTAATATTCAATACACTAAAAAAGGTTTAAAAGAGGGCGAAAATAAAGAAGATGACATAATAACCGTAGGTTTCTATGAAAATCAAGTAAAAGATATTTATGCTATATGGATTCCTTCAGCTAAGATAGTTTTATATTACAGTCCTTTGCCTAACGATGACGGCAAGCTATCCCTATGGTTTTCTCCTTGGACTTTAAGAGATGATAGAATTCACTTTGGTATAGGTATTTATGAAATCATCAGAAACGATAGTATCTTGTATGACAAAATGGCTAATATGACAATGGATCAACTGACCCTTTCACTTTATAAGATGTTTTTCTATAAAGGAACTGATGTCTTGGGAGAGAACGGACAGATTAAAGTAGCTCCTGGTGTTGGTCAACAAGTAACTGACCCTAAATCTGTTACATTTTTAGAAGTTCCAGGCCCAGGAAACGAAGCGTGGGCAGGACTTCAGTATTTAGCTGACCAAAAGGATAAGAACTCTGGCATTAATCAACAGTTATCAGCTAAGTTTTCTGGTAAGACATTAGGACAAGATTTAGAAGCTAAGGAAGCAGCACTAGAAAGAATGAAAACTCCTTTAGATTATATTTTAGACGCTCTTCAGAATGAAGCATATATCTCGCTTTCTTGGCAAAAACAAATATTATCTACTCCTGAGATACTTGAATACTCAAATCCTGGCGAACTACAAGCTGTTTTAATGGAAGCCGGATTAGAAGATAATGAAATACAAAGATATTTAGAAGAAGCACAAAACCCTGAAACAGAGCTTTTATATCAAGAAGAAACTGGTGTAGATGAGAACGGAGAGCCAATAATGGTAAATAAAGCTAATGTTTATCCTGAATCTAAATATGGTTTAGAGCAAGACGATAAGGGAGAATTAATTGAAACCGATAAGACAAAGTTTTATAGATTTGGGTTAGACCTTCCTTTGGGTAGGTTAGAGTGGAACGGAGTAATTAGAATTAAACCTCAATCAGTCTTACAACCCTCCAAGGAGCTTTCTAAAAGTAAAAAATTAGATATGTTTAATCTTGTTTATCCAGCAATACAAGGAATGTTAGCTCAACCTATGAATATCCCTGCTTTACTCCCTCCTATTAAAGAGATTATTAAGGTTTATGATGAAGATGTTAAAGATTGGATTGATGAGAAATTTTTTGAAGAACTTAAACAAATGGCTTCCCAACCAGTAGAAGAAGACAAGGAAAAGGTAAGTTTAAGTGTTAAATGGGAACAATTACCTACAGATGTTCAGGCACAGCTTTTAGAAAAATACTTTGATGTTAAGGTTAAACAACCTCTTTTCGTAGGAGAAACACCAACAGCCCCAGTAGAAGAGGGTGGAGAACAATTTAAACCTATAACTGCCAGAGGAAATATAAAGTCAGGAAACACAGAGGCAGGAGCAATAGCAGGAGCTAATAATTTAAAAACATAGTATGGAATTAAAACCACTAAATAATTATGTAGTTGTTAAGCCAATACCTAAAGAAGAAAACAAAGCTGGTATTATATTGCCTGACGCCGTTGAAAAAGAATTACCAGAGAAAGGAGAGATTATAGCTGTTAACCCTGATTGTAAACAAATGAAAATAGGAGATACAGTAATTTTTAAAAAGTATAATGTAGAGAGTATTCAAATAGACGAAGATGAATTATTTATTGTTTCCGAACCAGATATTATCTCAATTTATAAATTATAAAATATATGATTAACAAGTTAGTATTAAAACTTAGAGAATTAAAAGGGAAAAACGAGAACATTAAAGAAATTAAGTTCATTTCAAAGAGTATTTCTTCTGATGATGTAGTTGTAGACTTTAAAGGTGGAACACAAAAGATACTACCAATGACTATGTCCTTAGAGGAAATGATTAAGGAATTAAGTGGTAAACCAGCGAAGAAGAAGGTAGAGAAGAAACCTGTTAAAAAAGTAGTTAAGAAGATAGTTAAAAAAAATAAGAAATATGCTAAACGAACAAGACAAAAATAATCTTCGTTTACTTTCAGAATCAGATGTATATATAACATTACAGAAGCTATCTAACGAAATGATACTTAACTGGTCCGGACAACCATCGTCTAATCAGAGTGAATTTCAATACTTAAAAGAAAACTTTGAAAGAGACGGAAAGATACAAGGTCTTAAATTTTTTATTAAAGAAGTAGAAAGAATAAGCCACTAAAATATGTTAGAAGGATACCAATCAATGCGTTTAAATAGCCCCAATGGCAAGATAAGTTGCGATGTTAATTGGAATAAGGCTGTTGATGGCTGTAAAAAGATAAGATTTAAAATTGATAATAAGGATGTAATCTTTGACCGAAAAGAGTTAACGACTATGTTAATTGCTTTGGGAGAGGGAGAAGAAATAGAAAAACTAATCCCTGTTGCGAAACAAGCTGTTAAGGTATATAAAACTTTACTTGGATTTGAATGGAAAGCCCCAAAAGATGTTAGGAAAGGTGAAGTAGTTAACATATCAGCTCCTTATTCTTATACAGTTCCTATTAATAACAAATAAACTTATGCCAAAAGGAATACCAAAAGTTAAAACACCTGATGATACACCAACTATTAAAGAATTAATAAAAGCACAAGACAAAAAGATAGACGATCAAGATAATAAGATAGATAAATTAATTGATGTTGTAATGGGCTTAGCTGACCAATTACCTACCGCTCCTACTATTGCTCCTTCTCCTGTTACCCCAAATATACTACCTACACCTGAAGACCCTGAAGGATTTACCGCTTCTAATGAAATTTCAATACCTGCTATGTGGAGAGCAAAGATAAATGAGATTTTAGGGGAAGATTTTGAGGCTACTATTGAGGATTCAAATGGTGGAAGTTTTATCTTAAAAATCTTTCTTCCTAAACACTTAGATAGACGAAAGGGAGAAGCACTTAAAGAAGGTGATAAAGATATGTCCTCTGGAATTATTAGAAGAGCAACAGATATGGCTGATGTGGAAATGTGGTGTACAAGAATAAAAACAAATATACAAAGTTTCTTTCCTGATTTTAAATAAATAATTAAAAACCGCAAGGCAAAACCGCAACAGATTTGGGAGTTCAATATTGACTCCTAAGTTGGCAGTTTTCCTTGCGGTTCTGTTAATTTAGGTGTCAATATAAAGCTCCCGAATAAAGGGAGTTTTATTATTAAAGCATACCGGCATCTTCAAGCCGTTAAAAATGAAGTCAAAAATATGCCTATATTAAAAATGGGAGACGAGTTCACTTCCAATGATGGACTCACTGAAGAGAAACAAACAACTACTAACGAAGAAAAATTAGTCAACGAAGAAGAATTAACCGAGCCAGAAGATGAGTTAATTCCTTTAGTTGATGAAACTTCTGAAGAAGAAGTTGAGGAGAAGGAAACTCCTGAGGACGCTTCAACCTTAGAAAAACCAGATGCAGAACCTGACTCCGTCGGGGAAGAGACCCCTGAAACAAACAAAGAGGAAGAAGAAAGCGTTGATACTCCAGATAAAGAGTTAGAAGGAAGAAAAAAAGAGAAAGATAAACTTCTTGTGGATATAGTGGAATTACGAAAGGAGAAGCGGGAATTAAAGAAAGAACCCGACGCTCCCCTGATGAAGGAAGATGTTGATTTGTCTGATGTTTCTGAATCTGACATTGCTTTAATTGATAAAGTTCTTAAAGCAAAAGGTTATGTTCAGAAAGAAGAATTAAATACTTTTACTTATAAGGAAAAGATTGATTCTTATACAGACCAATGGCTTGAAGCTCATCCTGAATATCTACCTGAAAATGATGTTGATGATAAGAATTGGGACGCCTTACAAAAAGAATTTAAAACTTTTTATAAAGACCCATCTAATCCTGCATTACTTCCAAAGATTCTTGATAAAATTCATAATGAATTAAATCCTAAAACTCCTTTACCTGTTAAGAGTTCTGCTCAAACCAAAGCTAATAAGGAAAAGCTGACTGCTTCTTCTAAAACAAGCGGAGGTGGAGAATCTAAAGCAACTAAACCCAAAAACAATATTCCTCAAGGTGTAAACCGTTCAATGTATGAAGGTTTCTCTGATAAAGAATTTGAAGAAATGGGTTTATAACTAATTAACTAACAAAAATTTATATGTCTTTCCGACTTGTAAGTAAAGTTTCGGGTAGTGAATCTCGTCAAGGGACTGTTACAGCTGGTACTGCTATTGCTGCAGGAGAAATGCTTGCTATAAATGGCAATGTATTAGAACGTGCTACTTCTGCTTCTACAATACATACTTGTGTTGGAGTTGCTACCGAAACTATATCTACTACTGCTACTACTATTTTATATACACCAATTATTGCTGGTCAAAGATGGTCAGTGGACGTTGCTAATGCAACAGCTACCACTCAACTATACGAAGGTATGATTTTGTCTGACCACGATACTGTCAATAATACAGATACTACCGTTGCTACTGAAACGGCTGTATTTTGGTGTGATGGAATTGAGGGTGCAATAGGAGATAAAACATTGCTGGGAGAATTTCAAAAAAGTAAATCAACCAGTGCTTAATAAACTAACCTTAATATTATATGGCTGCTCCATTAACAATTAGTGCAGCTTCTGATGCGGTAGATGTAGCTATTCAAAAGTATTTCTTAAAAGATGTTGGTACTGTTAAAGAGGAATACTGGAGAAAATTCTACAACACAACTTCAGGAGTTACTGATTATTATATGAAAGATAGTGGTTTGTCAGGGTTAGGAGATGCGGCAAGAATTACTGAAAATGCAGTAATAGTCGCTGAAAGTCCTGTACAAACCTTTTCCCAAACATATACGCAAATCCAATATGGCAAAGTGTTGACTTTTACTTGGATGATGTGGAAGTTTGGTATTAAAAAACGCAATGTAGAAAGAATATCTAAAGCCCTTGTGAATGCTTGTAAGCATAAAAGGGAAAAGCTGCTTCACGGAAAATTAGATGCTGCTCATTTAGGCAGTTATTCCGAGTCTGACCCCGCTGGTGCCTTTACTATTAACACAACTGGTGGTGATGGTTCTTTCCTTTGTACTGCTTCGCATTCAAGAGAAGACGGTGGTACAGCTTGGAGTAATTTAATTTCTGATGGTACTACTACTAATTTACATTTGGATTATCCTGGTCTTAAAGGTCTTTGGAGAGTCGCCGCTTTGGTGGTTGGCCCTAAAGGTCAGACTATGGATATTAACCCTACCAGAATTGTAGTTAAAAAAGGAACGACTGCGGCTTTCCGTGCTCGTGAAATTCTTGGTGCTTTGAAGAATAACAAAATTCCTGGTGAGTTCTCTAATGACGGTGCTGCTATTAACTCTTTTGAATTAATAGAAACTCCTTACTTATTGGGAACTGGTGATACTACTTCTACAACCAATTTATCATCTGCTACAAACTGGCACGCTTTTGACCCAGCAATGATTAATGATGAATATGGTTTACAATATTTTGAATCTCAACCCATTGGGTTAGAGGGACCTGATATTGTATTTAGAACCAATGAAATTCAGTTTAAATCTACAATGGCTTTTGCTTATGGACACAATGACGCTCGTGGTAGTTTCCATAGCGAAGGTGATAATTAAACCGCAAGTAATTCCCGACAAATTATTAACTAAAAGGAACTCTTATGTCGGAGGCACTTGCCTTAGTTCCTTAATTAATTAAATATGCCTACTTTAAATGAACGAAACTTTTCAGGCGTACCTGGGCTAAACTTGCGATCTGCTAATGGTTGTTTGAGATTTGAAACTCCAACTATTACTCCGACTATTACTCCTGACGAAAGATTACTTTATTGTAATGCTTCTAACCAGTTAATCTTTAATGATGGTTCTTCTACTACAATCTTAGGTTCTAGTGGTTCTGTTGTAAGTTATAGCTTAAATGACGCATATGATGACGGTGCTGCAATCACGGTTGATGCCGCAGCTGTAACATTTTCTGGTTCTCACGCAACAAACAATGTATTTGCTGTTACCTTAACTGGTTCTGGTACTGGCAATATGATTGATATTGATAACAGTACATCTGGTACTGCTGGATTTGATATTGAAGGTACTGGTGATACTTGGTCTGTTAGTGCTGCTGGCGCTGCTATTTTTACAACTATTACAGGTTGTACTGCTTTAACTTCTAGTGGTAACCTAGCATTAGATGCTACTGGTACTGGTACAATCGGAATTGGTGGTACTTCGACTGGTGCGGTAACTATTACCCCAGCTTTAACAGCTGTGGCTTCTGTTACTATTACTGGTTCTGCTGACACTGATGTATTTACTATTATTGATGGTGATGGTTTGATTGATGGTGGTCAACTTACTATTACTGAATCTGATACCTCTACTTACGCATTGAATATTACTTCATCTGCTATTACTGGTGGTGCTATTCATATTACTGCCGATGACTTAGACGAAGGCTACGGTATCTTTATTGACTCCGACAATGGAGCTAATTTTGGTGTTGGTGGTTACTTCGCTTGTTACGACGGTAGTGATGTTCAAATGTTGATTGCCCGTTATGGTGCTATCACTATTGCTGGTAATGCTGCTGGTACAGACGCAATTACTATGACTGCTGGTGACTTAACTCTTTCTGAGGGTTTTGTAAGTGTAACAACTACGGCTACTACTGCGGCTAATGTTATTGATGTTGTCGCTACTGGTTTAACTACCAAAAACATTTTCCATTGTGATGACGCTGATGGCTTAACTACTGGTTCTATGCTTTATTTAGTATCTGATTCTACTGATACTACTGCAAGACCATTAGCTTATGTTAAAAATGATAATACTGCTGCTGTTGCCGCTGTTTGTTTATCTTTAGCAAATGACTCAACTTCTGATGATATTCAGATTGACCATAATGGTATTACTGGTACTTCAATATCTGTTGATTCCGAAGTTACTACTGATACTGGTGGTATTATTGATATTGCTCCGACTGTCTTAACTTCTGGAACAGTAATTGATATTGGTGATGTTAACGCTATTACAACTGGTATTGTGTTAAATGTTGCTTCAACTTCTGCTGTTGCTACTTCGGCTGACTTTATCAAGATTGCTCATACCGCTTCTAGTGCTACTTTAACTGCTCGGACTGGTTCAGCGATTGATATTGCTAGTTCTCTTACCAATACTAAAACATCAGCTACTTTAGCTCACGATTATGACTTAGTAACTATTAGTCGTGTTGATGTCCAAAATGGTGCTGCTGGTACAACTACTTCTGCTGGTTCAGCTTTGAAAGTTCTACATACCGCTACCCAGACTGCTGGTACTTTAACTGATACCGCTTATGGTATTGAACTTCAAACTACTGGTACTGGAACAAGTGCTTCATTATTTATCAATTCAGATAACGCTACTGGCGGTTCTATCTTGGTTGACGATGAAACATTAACGGGTGTAGTTGCTGACTTTTCTTGTCAGGTTCTTACAACTGGTAAAGTTATTGATATTAGCGACCTAGATGCTATTACTACTGGTAAAGCTATTCACGTTGATGCAACTGGAAATACCCAAACTACTGGTATTCTAGTTCATATTGATAGTGGTTCTGGTGTAATTACTGGTGCTGGTCGTTTATTCTTATCAGCTCATACCGGCACTGCTGGTACTGCCGCTGTACTTAACGAGTTCGCTTCAGCTTCAACTGCTGACGAAACTGTTTTAAGAGTAACTGCTTCAGCTGCTTTAGCTGGTGGTGTCGTTTTAGACATCTCGGCTGCTGCTGCTACCACTGCTACCCTAGTTGATATGACTGGTCTTGCCAAACTTACTACTGGTAAGGCAATTCATATT
>Ga0075125_10001866_pt1 | contig 10274 bp, 14 predicted proteins | sample AntAceMetag02UKN_FD_69810 | JGI IMG/M metagenome (GOLD analysis project Ga0075125, IMG submission 69810) | Saline lake microbial communities from Ace Lake, Antarctica - Antarctic Ace Lake Metagenome 02UKN | ecosystem: Environmental > Aquatic > Non-marine Saline and Alkaline > Saline | place...
TCAGGATACCCTTCATTTCAGTTTAGATACCCTAATGCTGCAACTGCTCATCATATGTCAGATATTACTGCTAATGGTATGTTTGCTAGTATAACCTATTCTGGAAGTAATACAATTAAAGATATATCTGTTACTAATTACAATGCTAATAATGAAGGTCTGCAGACTCGTGATTTTAATGTTAGTTATTCATATACTGATGGAGATGTGTGTGTGTTTAATTGGAATTGTGTGAATCTTGCAAGTAATAGACCAGATGGAAAAGTTATAATTTATTATAGTTCATTAGGAGACCCTGCAAGTTATGATGAAACTTGGTATTCAAGATATAATATTGACTTATTAGTTGTAGATGTTGATGGTACTCCAATTGAGGGTGCTTATGTTACTTTAATAGGTGATGAAACAGACACTAATAATACAATAGATGGTGAAGCAACAATGACTATGCTAGGTTACACAGCAAGTCCTCCAAGTAGTGGCACGAGTGGTTATAGTGTAAACAGTGCTTGGAAGACAGCAGATTTGACAATTACTAAAGCTGGTTATGGTACTTATAAACTTAAAAATATAGAAATCAGAGAGGGTAAAAGCTGGACAGTGGTTTTACCAACAGCAGGAACAACAACAGTGATATACGATTCAACAATTTATGATTCAACAATATACTAATAGGTGATTAAAATGGTAGATATACAAGAAGATGGTGTTTTTAAAGTTAGAAGAGGTAATGCGTTTACGTTTACTTCATATGTTCAACAACCAACAGAAGCAGACCCAGATGTGTACGAGGCTTATGATTTAACAAACTGTACAATGAAATTTACAGTTAAGAAAGACCCTTCAAATACAAATGCAAATGCAAGGATTGGTCCTTTAAGTGCAACTATATCTGATGTAGCATCAGGAGTAGGAGTGTTCACATTTTCAGAAACAGATACAGACTTTAATCCAGGAGATTATTGGTATGATGTATTAGTAGAAAATAGTGTTACAGGATTTAAGTTTACATCAACAATGGGTAAATTTATATTGCTTCCATCAGTAACTAGGAGTTAAAATAAACAACCTTTAAATACTTTAAAAACAGATGATATATATGGTTTTTACAGGATATTGTTCAAACGCAGAAATGTGTAAGTTTTTGGATTTTGGTTATTATAATGAGAAAGATTATATATACAATAGTTCAGACACAGAATCTGTGGAAGTTAAATCTGAGAATGGAACTGAGTTAAGTCTAATAACAGGTATGCATAGCATGTTTGTTGATGGAGTTTCATTTGCGGATTATGCAATAGATAATACCACTGGAGCAATATCTTTTACAGTTGTAGAAACTACACCATCAGATGATGCGAATATTAAAATTGTATATTGGTTAAATGTGGGTTTGGATGATTCTGATATTACTGATTTAGTATTAGATGGTTCTTCAGAAGTTGAACAAGATACTAGTAGAATATATAGAACCGTTGCAGTTGCAGATTATGCTGTTGATGTTAATCCAGATTATGATTATGTTAATCCTTATACTACAACTATGTATGGTGGCAATATTGCAAAAATAAAAGATTATAAAAATAAAGATAATGTTTTGGAATTATCATATGGACCTATACAATCTGTTTCAGCTTTAACAGTAGACGGAACAAGTGTTACAGTTTCTACATTAAAACTTATAGGTAATAAGATTATGTTAACAGATGATTCTGAAGTAGGATACTTTTCAAGAAGTGCTAATAGTATTGTGTTATCATTTAGTTATGGTATAACCGAAACAGCATTGAGTCAAACAGAATTTGAAAAGTCTACATTAAGAACAGTTAAAAAAGCAAACCTATTAAAATCAGGAATGTTATTATTTGATTCTCCACAGGGAGAAAATTTATTATACGAGAATAGTTACTTAGTAAGTGCATCAAATGGCAGTGTTAGAAATGATACTAGAATTGAAGATATGAAACGTAATTATGAAAAAAGATACGACAAATTAGTTGCAAAACTAAAGATGCAAGTTGCATCAACTATATAGTTATTGAGATAACTTTCTTATACCTTGCGAGGTAAACCATGACTGGAATAAGTATTGAAGAAGTAGAATCTAAGGTTATAAATACATTTTTAGATATACTACGAAATGGACTTGTTGATATTAAGACTCCTAGTAGGAATACTAAATATTGGATTAGAAGTCAAGTAAAGGTGAGTGAATCTACACCTGGCTTAAACAAAAGAACTCGTGTTAAATCATCATCCACACCAGGATTTCCACAAGTTGTTGTTTGTGATTTCTTTGAGACTAGGGAATTAAGAACTATGAAATCTGATAACTACCAATGTAAATTCAAAACATATTATGTATTAACAATTAGAATTTTAGATAAAGGTAGTTCCGCCCAAACAGGAAAGTTAGCTGGTAGCGTACAAAAAGTTTTGTTTAATAATATTAATACTTTGCAAGATAATTATATATATGATTTAAGTTTTTCAAATGTTCCGTTGCCAGGTTATAGTACTGACAATATGGATTTAAATGAAAGACAAATAATCTGTAAATTTAAGGTGGCAATTAATTATGCCTCAATTTAATATTACTGTTACTAAAAATTTATCAAACTTAAATAAACTTACCAAGAACATACAATCTGATACACTTTCAAAAAGTGCTGCTAATGCTTTCGTTACTAGAATTAAACAAGCTATAAATCAACGAGCTAGTTTTCCTTCTGGAGAACTTTCAAAAAGTATTAAGAGTTTAAGACATGGTGATAGTAGTTCATATGGAGTTACAGGATTATATTATTATTGGTATGCAAACTATGGTAGAAGACCAGGAAATCCTCCTGGAAAAAAAGTGAAGAAGATAGATGCGTGGGCTAGTAGAGCTGGAATGAAAGGCAAATCGTTGAGACAACATATTGCAGTTTATGGAACTCATAAGTTGTTATTCCACGAAGTTGCAAAAAAACTATTCAAGGTAGATAAACCTAGAATATATAAACAATTATTTAAATGAAAGGTGATAAAATATGGTTTTAAACAGTCCTCCAAGTGGAGACAATACAACATTATTAGTATATAAATGGCAAGAAAAAGAAGTAGGTGATATAACCTTACCAGATACTTCTGCATTATTTACTGCAAATGCTACAAGAGTAATTAAATCTATAACAGGAATTAACACTACACCACAACCAACTCAATTTGTAGAAGATACTACAAATGGATTATGGACCTATTGGAAGTATGATACAGGCTGGGTTTTAACAACAGGACATAGATTTCAAAGAGATTGTGATGTTTATTTTAGAAAGAATGGTGTAGATATACCTGTAGATGGTGCTACTACTGCTATAACTGATGTTGAAGCAGGTACTACATATATAGAAGTTACATTTGCAGTAGCTGCTACAGTTACAGAAGCAGATGATGTTATATTAAGTTATATGTATCAAGATGTTACTAATCCTATACCAAGTTCATATTGTATAAAAGATTATAACCCAAAACAATCTGGAAGAGATTTTAGTACCTTACAATGTTTAGGTGGTATCACTAAGAAAAGGAGACAACCTCAAGACTTAACAGAATTATCATTATCATTATACAAAACAGGTAGTGGATTATCTTCATTTATGCTAGGTAAGACTGGTGTAACAACTGAAAACTCAATTTCTGTAACAAGTACAAGTGGTGGTAATTATATTGAGAATGGTGCTATGGGTGTTAGAGTTACAGACCCTGATAATGCAAAGAACATTATTGGATTTATAATGACCAATTGTGGAGCTACATCATTAGACCATAAAGGTGGAGCTGATGCTGATTTAGAAGAAACAATATCCTTCAAGTGTGACCCTGAAGATTACGCTGAGTTTGGATATGAAAAAGCATAATCATATATATAGAGGGATATTATGGACGAAATTGGAGATAAAATCAAAAGGAAAATAGAAGAAGAAAGTATGAATGTCAAGTCACGGGCTAATAAAGATTTAACAATATTTAATTTAACTAACAAGGAATATGATGATTTCATAACTTTTGTTAAAGAAAAGACCACTAATAAGAAAGGCTATGAAGCAATAAATATGTTATTAAGCATGTTTGAAAAAAATAGATATTCTGAAAGTATTATTAAATATAATGAAGAGTTACAAGGAAAAGTTAAGTCTTTAGAAGCACGTATTTTGGAGTTAGAATCTTCAGAAAAAGATGATAAGAAGAAGTATATTGGAGGAGAATAAGTATGAATCTATTAGATAATAGGGATGAGTTACTTAAAGTATTAGGTAAGTATAAGAAAGAAGTTATACTTAAAGATGGTGATTCAGAAATAAAAGTTATCCTGACATATCCTAAACTAAAAAACTCAATAAGTTTTTGGGATACAGTTATATCTTTAACAAACATGTATGATAAAATGAATATTAAAGATAAGATTATTACTACTGGTGAATCAATGGAAATGTCCAGAGAAACATTAGAACCACTAACCAATTATATTTGTGGCTGTATAGAAAATGAAATGGATAGGGACTTGTCAACAGATGAACAGGCAATAATTTACATTTATGTCATGAAAAATTATCAGATATTAACAGAGGAGTTTGCAACTCTTTTCGGAGCTTTGTTTAAAAGCGGTGTTAATGAAAAAAAACAATAGGTGGAAGCTACAAAGATAAAATAAAAAGAGCAATCCACCAAAACAATAATAAAACAAACTTATATGATAATGTTAATAATGCTATATCGTATGTTGTAGGGTATGGATATGATTATGAATGTGTGTTAAATTGGAATTTGGGTGGCTTTTTTAAAATGTTAGACCAGGTTGGATTAGTACAAAAAGCAAAGAATGGTGTTAGATAATGGCTACATATACAGATAAACTTTTAATAAAAGTAATGTTGGATAAGAGACAAGCTGCAAAAGACTTGGAAACACTTAGGGCTAGTTTAAGTAAAGTCTATAAGGGTGCTAAGAAGTTTGATTCTAAAGAAGTTTCTACTGCTGTTAATAAGGTTGCTAAAGATAGAAGTCATGCTAAAAAACAACAGTTAAGAGATGAAAAGGATAGGCTATCATCTCAAATGGATGCTGCTAAAAAAATAGATGCAGCACACACAAAACTAGTTAACAATAGAAAGAAAGAAGAAAATAGTTTAGCTAGAACACAAAAAGAAAATGCACATAATTCAATGCGTAATTTCATGATGATGAAAAGGAATGCACTACAAGCTGGTCTTTCTTTTATGTTTGCTGGAATGGCACTTAAAAAGATGTTTGAGGGTATTGCTCAAGGTGCAGTTACTGCTTATAATAAAATTAATGCTAATACAGAATTGGCAAATAATGCTATTACTAGATTAACAGTTACGATGGATTATCTTAATTATGTTGTAGGAGATGCTATTGCTGCAGCATTAGATTCTATGATGCCTACTATATTATCTATAGTTGATAGTCTAGCAAACTGGATAGAAGATAATGAGGTGTTGGCTGGTAAGCTAATTGTTTTTGGTATAATTGGGTCTACTATCGTTATGGTATTAGGTCAATTAGGTTTAGCAATATTAGGTGTTATGTCAGCATTAGAATTATTAGGTATTGTTAAAACTGGTGCAGCTGTTGCTAAAATTGGTACTGCCGCTACTGTTGCAGGAACTAAAGTTTCTAAATTGTCTGGCTTATTAACAACCTTAGGTAATGTTGCAGGATTAGGAATTGGAATCTATTTGGCATGGAAAGGATTTTCAGAAATGGCAGAAGGCGGTAAGGATAGTAATATTAGTCAAATTATGTTTTCAACTATTAAGGCAGCTTTAGGTGCTGCATTGGGTGTTGGATTTGGTGCTGCATTATTAAAGTTTGGTGTTGCTGCTTCTGTAGCTGCTGGTACTGTAGCTTTTGTAGCAACAATCGGAGTTGGATTGACATACTTATTATTTCAAACATTTAAAAAAGCAAAAGATAAAACTAGCATTCCTAATCTTGGTGAAGAGTATGATGCAGCGGTTAGTTCTACACCACCTGAAATTGCTCAATCTCAAGAAGATATGTTTAGTGGTTTTAAATCTAGTATAAATAAATTGTATGATAGTGGAGAAACTTTACAAACATTAATGTTAGATACTGTTCCTACTTGGCTTACATCACAAGATAGTTTGGCAGATTTAAGTTTGGATATAGGTAATAACAGTAGTGCTATTAAGAATACTATGTTAGTAGGTCATGATAATATAGCAGGTAGTTTAGATTATATTATGTTAACACAAGATAAAATTGCTACTGAGAATGATAATCTAAATGTGTTAACGCAAGATATGACTAGTAATGTGACAAAGACAAATGAAAATCTTAGTGTTTTAGGAAACGAAAACTTTGCAAATACTACCGGTAATATAGTAGATTATGTAGGGGATTTAGAATCTAGTTTTAGAAGTTTATCAAGGATTAACTTTTCCAGAATATTAAGAGACCAACAGAATTCAATGGATATACTATCAAGGTGATTATGTGGCATTAACAGAAAGTTTAGAAAATGATAAACCGTTTTTAATAACATTGCAAGATGTGGATGGTAAAGTGGTAGGGAGTACAACTTATAAAGTTGCAAATAGTGCTAAATTATATATGGTTGCTAAAACATATCCTAAGATTAGTTTTGTAAGTAATTTAGATTCATCTGTTAAACCAGCTACATTATTACAAACTACTGATACTTATAGAGATAGACTTGGAGATAATAGTTATTCAGGTTATGGTAGACCTCGTGTTACTATTGAAGGATACATTCCACTTATTATTAATACTGATACTCAAGCACATTATTTTGATGCTGTAACTTATAATTCTAATAGTATTATCCCTTTAAATTTTTACTTACTATTTAATTTACATTTACTTAATCATAGAGTATACTTAAAAGATATTAACCCTGCTAAACAAAGTTCTTGTACTAACTGGTCAACACCTATTAATATATTGATGAATAGAACAGATATATTTGGTAATATAATATTTGATTCTACAAAAGGTATGCCTGTGTTAGTTAAAGAATTTACTATGGGTGATATAATATACGAAAAGAATGACCCTAATAAAGAAATGCTACAATCAATAAAAATTGTTTTGGAGTTGGATTAATGGAACATAGTCAATTTGTTATAAAGTACAGACCTAAATATCAATCATTAAATAGTTGGTATTCTGATTATGTTAAATTAGAGTCTTACATAGATTATCAATCCGAAGAGTCTATACTTAAATCTTCAGATTCTGCACAACTACCATTCATTAATAAAACATTTGATGAAATATTAATAACATCTTATAACTCTGGAACTCAAACTTATACTTGTACTGGTGCATCTTGGAAGACCAATCAATATAGATATTTTACAATTTTAGATAATTTGAATAACAGATACAAAATAAAAAGTAATACTTCTAACACTATTACTTTAATACCATCAACCGAGTTTGAATATCCTGGAGACCCTAGTGCTGCTGATAGTCTAAAGATAACTTTACCAATGTTTGATATTGGTGATGAAGTTGATTTGTATGCTTTTAAAATAGCTAATGATGAAGCATATGTAGATGTAACTGATGATGATATTATATTTGTAGGACAAGTAAAATCTATAGTAGATAATTATAATGATAATAGTATAACTACTATGATTAAATTAGAAAATATAACTGAAGTTTTATTTAAATCTTTTAACAATCCTAAGTTAAGTTATGATGGTTCTTTCGGAACGTTTATTGAGAAGATAGAAGATTACATAATATCTTGGGTTCAACAGACTAACCAAAATATGATTACTATTGAGTGGGATGTTGATAATCCAACCTTAAAGAGAGATGGGGTTACAGCCTTTCCAGCAATGGATTATTTTACAGATTATAAAAGTAATTATGAGATTATATATGATTTGTGTCAAGACAAGTATACTCAAGATGGTGAGTATTATTTTTATGTAAAACCTAAAATCTCTACAGGTACTAGCCAGCCAACATATGTGTTTGTATTAAGACCTAAGCTACAAACTACTTCTACAAGTTTGGTAGAAGGTGTTGATTTCAAATTGGTATCTAGGATTAAAGATAAGGGTGATATAGTTTCATTTTTAATAATAAGATGTGGTAGAGATATGTATAATAAAAATATTACTACATATGTAATTGGTAATTTAAAACATGGTCATATAGGTAAACCAATAGCACTAAACTTTGCTGGAGATATAATGAGTTACGAAAAAGCAAAGAATACAGCTTCATTTGATGATACTACTCCAGTAGGAAATCCAGTACCTTTTATGCCTACATCTCTTAAGGCTAGTACTGGTAATTATACTACAGCATATTTAGTTACTGCCCAAGAAGCTGCAATCTATCCTTCTAAGTTATCTGTTGGAGCATTAACAGCTACTACTGAAGCAGAGTATAAGGATTGGGTACGATGGTTAGCTCGTGCTAAAGCCCAGATTGCAGGTATGCAATATATATTGCAAAATAATAATATTAAAAATAAAGTGTCTATCATATTTTATAACACTCCAACAAATGCAATACCAGGAACATTAGATAATTTAACAATCAATTCTATAGGTTGGACTAGTCCTAATTCTGGCGGATTTAATTATACTAAAAAAGTAAGACAAACTAATAGAACTATAAATATTTCTAAAAAAGGAATTGTTACTATAGTAGCATATGAAGAAGATTGGGAGTTGAGCGAATAATGGTTGATAGTTTAGCGCTAATAGCTGACAGATTATATAACAACCAACAAAGTATCGTTGGATTAACAGAAGGAGATTATGATGCCACGCCTATAATAGTAACTATGCAACAAGATTTGAAGGTTGGTATTGATTTGAAAATAGAATCTCAAGCTATGTCTGGTGATACTTTAATTTGGGGTCATTCTATAAGAGGTATCTGGGGTACTAATAAGTGGGGTTCTAGTGGAAGTGTTGGTTTTATATTAGGTAGTAGTAAATATGGGATATTAGGCGTAAGTAGATTAGGAAGTTCAGCTTCTAGTTGGGTTACAGAAGAAAACTTGGTGAATATATGAGCTTAAATACAAATGGTGTTACTACAATAATAAGTTCGATTAATAATGTGTTTGATTACTTATCTTATGGAACTGGAGTTGTAGCTGATAATGCCATCGCTTTAACTACTGAAGTTGACAGAGCAGATACTCCTAGTGTGATAACAGGCTCAAACTATTTTGATTTACAATTTTCTATTGATGAAACCACAAGTAATGGTAATACTATTAAGGAATATGGTTTAGCAGTTGCAGCAACAGGTGATATTAGTTCTACAGATAACTATGCACCTATAGAAAAGATTGCTTTAATATATGTTATATTGAATGTAAGAACTATGGTGAGTGCATTATGAGACTTAATGATAATGGTATTTCAGAAATTGCAAGTTTAATAAATGATAAGTGGGGTTATCTTAAAATAGATGGTACAGATTCTGTAGTACTAAATATTGAATCATCAACTATAACAGCTGAAGAAATTGAGTTAGTATTTACTTTAAGTCCGTTACAATTAGTTAGTGAAACAATTAACACCTCTGGTTTATCTACTACTAGTGGAGCAGCTACATTAGATACTAATGAATCTTATACAAGTATTAATAAAGATGATTTAACAAGGTATAGGTTTACGTATACCTTAAAATTAATAAGGTGATAATATGGAAAAGAGAACAGTTTTAGAAATGATGGCAAAGCATAATTTAAAAGCAAGTGGTCAATTTGTAGACTATGCTATTAAATTCAATTCAGTTAAACTTGTTGAAGAATTTTGTTTATACTGGAAGACAAGAGCAGTTGGTGGTGGCGACCTTAACAACTTTATGCTACAATATTATAAAGGTAAATTGGGTGAGTAATTATGAGCATTTATATTTTTACAAACGGTGATGTTGCCGATGGAACAGAAGTTAATAGCAACTTTAATACTGTGCAAAAGCTAGACAACGAACGAGCAATAGCTAATGGTGCTGTTGAGCTTGATAGTGGTAGTCAAAAGATTATAGATGTGTTTAGTGCTGCAGCTGGTGCGAATACTACTGTGGATACTGGTAATACTGATGCTTGGTATAACACTAACTATACCTGCAATTATGATTTCTCTAATCCTACCACTGAAAATTCTCAAAGTGGACTAGCAGCAGCTTCTAATGAAACTGCTAGAGAAGGGTTGAGATTTGAAGTTAATAATACCAAATAT
>Ga0075125_10001868_pt1 | contig 10271 bp, 14 predicted proteins | sample AntAceMetag02UKN_FD_69810 | JGI IMG/M metagenome (GOLD analysis project Ga0075125, IMG submission 69810) | Saline lake microbial communities from Ace Lake, Antarctica - Antarctic Ace Lake Metagenome 02UKN | ecosystem: Environmental > Aquatic > Non-marine Saline and Alkaline > Saline | place...
ATTGAATATCTAAAATGTGTTTTAAGTAATGAGATTGCTACAAGTGAAAGAGGAAAAAAGGCATTAAAGGAATTTGAAAGAAGAAAAACTGAATGTTTTGATACTTATTCAATACCACTAACAACTATTCAAGAGAATAAAATTATTACATTAAATAAAAAATACATTCCACAAGTTGATGAATTAATGCTTCAAGAAAAGATTATTTATGGAAATAATAATAAAAAAAAAGAGGTTGGTGGTGAGCGAGGAGTTTATAATAATTTTGTAAAATTATACTGGGATGATATGGTTATAATTTATGATTTTCTTTTTCAAGAACTAAACATTTTGATAGCAGAAAAAAACTACTTCACAACTAAAGCAGGATTTTAAAATGACAAAAAAAACAGGAGAATATGATAATAAACCAGAGTGTGATGTTTTAGTAAAGTATATCAATGCTAGGTTTACACATGGGTTAGGAACTAACATATTTATAATTGGTTTAAGTGGTTCTGGAAAGTCAAGTGCTTCAATTAGGATAGGAGAACTAATCCAATTAAGTAGACCTAAAGAAAAATTAAGAATAGATATTGCAGATAGTTTATTGAAATTATTAGAAGTAATAAGAGGAAGTAAGATGGGAGATATAATAATTGTTGAAGAAGTTTCTGTTTTGTTTCCAAGTCGAAGAGCAATGGGAAAAGATAATCTTTCTATTGCTAAAATATTCGATACCATCCGAAAGAAGAAATTAGTATTGATTTCCAACTGTCCAATGTGGAAAGCAGTAGATAATCATATGAAATCTATGGGACACTTATTAATTGAAACTTTGCGAGTTCTTAAAACCGAAGAGGTTGTAATAAGTAAATTTTTTAGATTGCAATGCAATCCCAGTTCTTCAACAATCTATAAGCATAAAATGACGCGACAAGGCAGGATAGTTTCTCTATTATATACAAAAATGCCAAATAAAGAAGCATGGGCAAAGTATGAATCTGATAAAGATGCTTTTATGGATGATTTATACCTGAGATTGAAGCTAGAGCAGGTTAAGAAGCGAGAGAAGGAGGATAAGGAATTAGGCATAACCCAACCCAAAGTGAAGGACTTAACACCACAAGAACTACAAGTTCATAAGCTTTATAACATAGATGGACTAACACAGAAAGAAATTGCAGATAAAGTTGGAGTTTGTCAGCAAAGAGTAGCTGTAATAATAAAAAATGTATTAAAAAAGGGGCAATTTCCTAAGGAATTAGCTAATACTATATAGTAAGGCATACAACTGCCTTTTAAATTAAATTAGAATACCCCCTATAAAAATAATAATGGAAGATATTAAACAACAACCAACAGCAGAGTATTCAATCAATCAAACAGAAAGCTTTGAACATAACTTAGAGTTAAGCATTGGTGATGTAGGAATTAAGTTTCCTATCCTTGAACCAATTAAGAATACAGCAGAAGCCATTAAGATATTCAAACAGATTATTACTGATGAAGATATTAAATTATTTTTGAATGGTGCAAAGGTTAGAAATTTAAATGAAGGTATGATTGGATAATGAAAATTAAAATAAAGCTATGGATAATTGGATTGATATTTTTAGGTTTACTTATTTGGAGGTTTGTTTTATGAGTTTGAAAATACCTGATGTAATAACAGAGCAAGAATTTAACTTAATGATTAGTAAATGCAAGAAGCCCAAAGACAAAGCTATCCTAAAGATTTGTTTTTATCAATGTCTTAGAGTTACAGAATTAATTAATCTTAAGAGAAGTGATGTTGATCTTAATACTGGTTTCATTCATGTCAAAGCAGGTAAGGGAAACAAGGATAGAGATATTCCTATAATGAAACCTGCAATAAATTCTTTTAGATATTTGCCTATTGGAATATCAAGACAAGGACTTCATAAGAAGATTAAAGTATTGGGGAAGAAAACATTAAGTAAAGATTTACATATGCACACCTTAAGACATTCAGGGGCAACCTTTTATTTGAATGATAAGAAAAGGGGTATAAGATTTATTCAACAGCTTTTAGGACATAGTAGATTAGCAACCACAGAAATTTACACTCACATAAACCCTTCACAATTAAAAGAGGAGTTTGAAAACATATGGTAGATTACACCTTTTGTAAACTAACCCTCTCTAACTTTAAACTTAAATTAAGCGTAATGGTTTACAAAGTAATCATTATGTAAACCAAATATTAATATGAAAAAAACATTAGGATCATTAAAAGTTTCAGAACAAACAATTAATAATATGAAATCTGCAATAGATGTTTACAATTCTAAAAATGTTTTTGCTGTTAGTGAAGCAGATTTTAGGAGAATGTCTTTAGAACTTTTAAGTCAATTAATACTTCAAAATAAACCGATACCTGTAAAGGTTACATGAAGTTACTTTGTAACTAATCGTAATGAATTGTTTTTAAACCTGCATCCAATCTATCTTTTCATGGCTAAGAAAAAAACTAATATCATTACAATTCCTAGAAGTAGAATATTTCTTGATGATGCAATTACCTATGCAGAAACTCTTCTAATTAAACAACCAAAATCTAAAAAGAAAAAATGAAAACTTACTTTGTTCAACTTCCATTAATTGTAGAAACCAAATCTCAACAAGAACAACTCTTTATTTTTTTAAGAGAATATATTGGCACTATAGATTTTGATAGTATGATTGCATTACCAATTTATATTAATGTAAAGGGAGGTAAAAATTAAAATGAAAATATTAATAATATTTATGATAGTTGCAGTTAGTTTGATAGCAGTTTTTGGTTTAGTAAGTGCAACAAATATAAAATTCTTTTATTCAGATAGTTGTCCTCATTGTCAAAAGATGAAACCAATAGTTCAGAATTATATTAATTTAGGAATTGGTGAATGGGAATTAAAGAATATGAATAATGAACTTAACTCTGAAGAATTTACAAGTTATGAATTTACTGGAGTTCCTGCTTTTATAATTAATACAAATGATGGTAGGGAAATTAAAGTTGTAGGTGCAGATAGTAAAAGATTAAATTGTGAACTTCAAGAAATGTCTACTAAAGAGTGTATAACTTATTCAGCAGACCATAGTATAGGGGAGAGTTGGTTTAAATAAATGGTAACCATATATGATGAATTAGGGCAAGGCATGAGTGTTGATCCAAGACAAGTTAATTTAGTTACTACTCCTGAAGGTGTTAAGCTTGAATCAGATGTTTATGGGAGAGGTAGAGGAGGCGACCAGTTCTCACCTGGATTTAGAGCATCAATGCAAAGAGAAGCACAGCAAAGGGCAAGAGCAGAAGCACAACAAAGAGCAGAAGCACAACGACAAGCACAAGTTCAAGCACAGCAAAGAGTAGAAGCACAGAAGATTCAACAGCAAGTTCAAAGGCAAAGGTTAATTGAACAAGCTGCCGTAAGAAAAGGAACTATTCAAAGATCAACATATACCGCACCTACAATAAAGGTTCATTCTCCTGGAACAATTTATAGAGTTCAAACTGGAAATATAAAAATTCCAGACAAAAATAAATATATTCCTGAAACAAAAACTTATACTGTTGGAAAAGACTGGAGTTCAAAAGATGCAACAGCAGAAGAAAGAAAGCAATTAAGAGATTATGAAAAGGCACAATCATATAAAGAAACTGCATTACAACCAACACCTTCAAGAATTAAAATGGAACTATCAGAAGTTTATGGAAAGATAAAAGATGTTTCAAGTGAAGAAATACCTATTGCTATTAAGGCAAGTGAATATCTTTCTAAGAAAGGTAAGGTAGGAGAATTTGTTGGTGGTGCAGTTTATGGAACTATTGGAACTAAAGGTGGATTAATAAGAACTGGTGTAATTACTGGTGCAACAGCTGGTGTAGGTTTAGTAATCGGTTTAGGAACTAAAGGTGCAACTGCTGGAACTACCGCATTGTTTGGTGCAAGGGCAGGACAGGTTGTTGGAACTGGAATAAAAGTAGGAACTTATGGTGCAGGGGCATATTATACTGGAACTTTTGCATTAGGAACTGCACAACAAATATATGAATCACCAACTGCATTTGAAAAAGGGAGAATAACTGGAAGAGCAGGTGCAGATATTGGTGCTGGGTTATATGGATTTAGAGTAGGAAGTAAGGGTGCAGATGTTTTAGAAGGATTATATAGGACAAGAGGTGGAACAGATATTACTAAAATTGCAACAGATCCTTTAGTAGAATCAGGGAAGCATAAGTTTGTCGAAATAGATAAAGATTTATTTTCAAAATTAACACAAAAACAAAGACAGAAATTATATCAACAGAAGTTTGAAGGAAGTAATGAACTTCAAAAAGCATTAGGTGTTGGAAAAGGTGGGATTCATGTAACAGATATTAAGGGAGATTATTCTGAATTGACAAGAGCATTACATATTGCACCAAAAGCTTCTACAAGATTTTCAGGAGTAAAGGGTGAAGAAGGAAGTTATAATTTATTTAAATCATTTAAAGATATTTTAACTCCACCAACAAAACCAAGTTTAGTTTATTTTGAATCTCCCGGAGGTTTTGGAAGAGTTAAAGGTTTTGAATATAAAAGAGGTTTTTATAAATGGGATAGTAAATTAACTTCAGGTAGAAAATCTTATATTCCAGGAAGTAAACCTGAAATAGAATCTGTATTTGATCCAAGTGTTACTAAAGGTTTTGAATCAATACCTTATAAGAAAACTTACATAGTTACTGATGGAGTTAGAGTTCCATTTACTGGTGCATATACTCCAGTTGAAATATCAAATGTAAATATATTATCAAAAGAAATAATACCAATAGAAAATATTAAAACATCTTCTTATTATAAATCTCCTTCAAATGTAGATTTAACTTCTGGAATAGTTACATCATATAATCCTCCAAAAGTTAAAACAAATATTATATCTTCAAGTAAAGTTCAAAGTTCAACACCTTCTTATGTTGGTTCTTCCTTAACTCCTTCTTCAAGTTCTATTATTTCAAAGAGTTATACAGCAAAGGGTTCAGGTGGTATTTCAAAAAGTTATTTTAAACCTTCTTCAAAAGTAAGTTCTTCATTAACCCCTTCTTCAAGTTTATTAACTTCTTCTTCAAGTTCAAGGAAAAGTTCTAAGAGTTATAAACCAAGTTATGCACCTTCAAGCTCTATAACAAAAAAATCTTATTATTATAAAACACCCAAGATAAAAACAGGAATCTTTGGACTTCCAGTTAAACCATTCAAACTTCCAAGACAACCAACAAAACAATTCAAAGTATTAGGTAGAAGGTTTGGTAAGTTTAAATTAGTTGGAACAGCAAGGACAGAACGAGGAGCATTTCTAAGAGGAAAGCAATGGAGTTCTAAAACATTAGGTGCAACATTTAAAATTCCTGGTGCAAGAAGTAGAAACATATTAGGTTATACAACTAAGCAAAAGAAAGGTGAAACCCTTTTTATTGAAAACATAGGTAGAAGATTAAAGAAAGATTCAGGGGAAATTCCAGAGATACAATTCTTTAAGGGATTAAAATCTCCTTTTGCAACTAAAAGAAAATCTAAATCAAAGAAAAGGAGGTGAAAATGGTAAGACAAAATATTCAGGAAAACATTAGAAGGGCAAGAGAAAGACAAACTCAAGAAGCACCTAGACAAGCACCTAGACAACAACCAGGAGATTTTTGGGGAGTTTGGAATTTAGCAGGAGAAAGTTTAGAACTAATGGGAAGAGATGCTTTTAATTTAGTTTAAACTTTTTATTTTTATTATTCTTTTATTTATTGGAATATCATCATCTAAATTAGATGTTTGTAAGTTTTCAAGTATTTTATTATGAATTTCTAATTGGGTTTTTAATGCTTCAATTTGTTTGTCATATTTATTCTTTTGTTCAGGGGTTAATACCTCTACACCAAAAATCTTTTCTCTCATTTCTGTAGTTAAATCATCAACAGATAAATGTGCATAAGTTCTCATACCCATTTCCAAACTATGCCCTGAAATCATCTCATAAGATTTAGGGGAAAGAGTTTTGATAAGGGAAGTTAATCTTGTATGCCTGAAAGTATAACCTGAAAGATATTTTTTAATTCCTGCTTTCTTTCCTAAATTCTTTATAATAAAATTAAATGCAGTGTTGCTTAATTGGTTTCCTTGTTTTTGTGAAGTGAATAATAAACTATCATCTTCCTTATTTGTTTCTTCTTTCAATCTCTTTAAATGATTAATACTTAAATTTAAAGGAACAAATCTAAAGCTTTTTGTTTTTGAACTATGTAATTTAACATTTCCTTTTTCAAAATCAATATCATTCCACCTAAGCTTTAATATCTCTTCTGGTCTTCCTGCACTCTCCCACAATAAGCAAATTAAGGTTTTATGCATTAAGTTAGTAGTTGATTTGATTAATTTATCAATTTCTAATTCTGTGAGTAAATCAGTGGTATTTTTAATCTTGTTAGATCCTTGTTGTTTTTCTATTTTAATCTTCTTTAAACTTGGATATGATTTTTTTTTATTTTCTTGTAACCAATTCCCAAACCTTTTAACAACAATTTTCACATCATTCTTACCATTAATCTTTCTTGAACTCCTATTTATTGCTTCTGCAAAGTAAATAAAATCTTTATCTTGGAGTTCATCTAATGGTTTTTCTATAAAATCACTAAATTGTATCATACTTCTTTTTATATTTCCTGCCCTTTTCTTTGATTTAGAATTAATAGAACAATCAAAACAAAAATCAGATATTAGTTTTCTATCTTTAGAGGTTAATTTCTTCTCTTTTTTAGCTGTTAAATTCACTCTTTTACCTTGAACATAAGCTTTATAAAATGGGTATTCCTTTTTCATAAAATACTAAGTATCCAATAGTTTTTAAACATTTGGTAGAACTAAGTAAAATCTGCCCCTGTAGTGTAAGGAGTAAAGATACTTTGTTCTATGATTTTTTTAAGCTTATTGTGTAACAAAATACCAAATCATAAAAATAACTACTGCACCAATGGTTGAAATCAATCCCATTAAAAACCATTGCCACCATTTAACTTTATATTCCCACTTCTTAATTCTATTTTAACTTCTTCTGGTGCATTATCTCTTATGAATTTAACCTTAGAAACAGTCCCCGTTCCAACCTTAGATTGTTTAGCAATTATATCCCTACTTTCACCTTTAAACCCGTCAATGTTGACGGGTTTTCCCTGTCTTCCTTTATTTAGAGGGATTAAGTTTTTATTTTTCATTTTCTTGATAATATCACAATATTTTCTACATTTTTATATTCTTGTATTTTAGGTTTTATCGAGGGTGAAAAGAATATAGGAAAAGAGTGTTTACAAACATTTATAAAGAGTAATAGAGTAATAATTACAAATAAAGAGTAATAATTACAAATAACTATAATAAAAATGATAAAAAAATACAATGTAACATTAGAGGAACAAGTTGTTGAAGAAGCAAAAGTAATAATGGAAAAGTCAGGGAGAAAATTATCACCAGTAATTAATAATCTATTGAAAGAATGGATTGAAGAGCAAGAAAAATTAAAGGAGAATAATAATCTTTATTTAAATCATTTAAAGATATTTTAACTCCAAAAAATAAATAAAAGAAAAAGGGTTTTGTCGACAAAAACTACACCCTCTTTCAATCGCCAAAACAATGAACATAAAAGCACACCATTTTGTTGAAATAGAAAAAGAAACAAACTATTTAAATCTTCAGTGGAAACAAAGGTCACCTCATTTTAAGATTAATTCTGGGAGGATTTCTTTGTAGATTTTAGATCTAAAAAGAAGAGTTGATATGGGTGATTTGATTGGAAATAGAGTTCGTATTATTTATCAGGACTTAACAACAGCAGGTTCTAAGATTGGTGAATTGATTTCTAAAGATTCAGTATTCCTAGAAGTAAAACTAGATAATTCTACTATTGAAGTAATACCTGTAAATAAATTAATTAGGATGGAGATATTATAATGGTAAACATTAAATTAGATAGCCAAATATCATTAACTTCAGATTCTAAACAATTTATGCTAGAAAAAGAAGGTAGGGCATTCTCTTTTCATTCCACCCTTGAAAGTGCAATAGAAAGCTATTTTGAGCTTAAAATAAGGTCAAGTGATAGCAAGTCTATCCATTCATTACTTAGCTACCATAAGTTACTTCGTGCAGGCTTGTGCAAAGCATTAGTACCTTTGCAGATTGAGGTTATAACCTCACAATCACATTCAGATAAACACCAGTTAGATACAAACGGCCAAACTAAACCCCTTCCCAGTCATGATGGGAAGGAAGTAGCCAACGCTTCTGATAACTCAAAGGTTGCCTTATTGCAACCGATTACTCAATCTAATAAGCAGGAGGTTTTAAAGTTTTAGGATGGATTTCTTTGCAGATAGACATTGGAATAAATTAGTTGCCTTAGAATTAAGAAAATTGATTGAAAATAAACAATTAATTTCAACAGATGAAACTTGTTGGTTTAATCTTACTAAATTAATGTTTAAGAAATATGGAGCATTAAAAATGATTGAACTAATTGATTTAGCAATAGCAGAAGAATCTGATAAGGATTGGTTTGAAAATAAATATCCTAAAGAAATCTTTATTGAATTATTTGTGAATACTCCACAGATTGCAGTTAATAAAAAACAAGAAGCAATTTCTAAAAGAAATTCAAATGATTCAATTACTTCAAAAATTAGTTCTAAGATTTCTATTATTGGACTTGCAGATAAATATGGATTAAGGCCTTATGGTAAACCTAAAAGAATCTGTCCGTTCCATAATGATTCAAATCCTTCTTTAAGTTTGAATGATGAAAAAGGATTGTTTAATTGTTTTGGTTGTTCAGCACAAGGAAACATTATTGATTTTATTTATTTGTTAAGAAAAAATAATATTCAGGAGGTTGAGAATGGAAACTGAAAAACAAGAGAAGAAAAAGATATTTAAAGAATTAATAAAAGAAGCAGGGATTAAACAAAAAATAAGCCCAGAAGATTACCAACCTGATCATAAACATATTAAATACTTAGAAGATAAGGATATTTTTAATTTAATTACAGAAAAAGAATTTGATAAAAAGATTGTTGGAGAAATTGAAACAAGAAAAGTTATTTTTTTATGTGCTTGTGGTAGATTAGTAAAGAATCACCAAACTGCAAGTTATAATCTATTGGTTAATGACGAATCAGGAACAGGAAAAGATTATGTTACAGGGGCAGTATTAGAAATATTACCTAATGGAGATTATATCCATAAAACAAGAATAAGTCCAACCGTATTTACTTATTGGCACAATCCAGAATATGAACCTGAATGGAGTTGGAATGGTAAGGTGTTTTATCCAGAAGATATAAGTGAAATGGTTTTAAATTCTGATGTTTTTAAGGTTCTTTGTTCTTCAGGAAGTTCTGCAACAATAGTTGTTAGACAAAAAGCAGTTGATATTGATATTGCAGGAAAACCTGTTATGATTACAACAACAGCAACAGCAACTCCTAATCCAGAACTAACCCGAAGATTTGTTATTTTAAATTTAGATAGTTCAGAAGAACAAACAAAAGAAATAATGAAAAGACATTCTAAGTTTAGACAAGAAGGAATAATCCCAGAATATAATCCCTTCATAACAGAAGCTATGAAATATCTTAAAAGAGTTAAGGTAAAAATACCATTTGCAGAGAAAATTGATAAGCATTTTCCACACCAAAATATAATCATGAGAACACATTATCCAAGATTTTTGGATTTTATTTCTGCAAGTGCAGGTTTTCACCAATTCCAAAGAAAAAGTGAAAATAATTTTATTTTAGCAGAAGGTCAAGATTATGATATTGCAAGAGATTGTTTCTTAAAATTGTGTAGTAATAAATATATGATTCCATTAACAATTAACCAAAAGAAGATATTAAAAATATTTGAAAAAGAACCATATCCAATTGCTGTTGCTAAATTTCATGCAGAACATAATTTTATGAGTTTAAAATCAATGATTTATAATTTTGGAATTTTAACTAAGTATGGGCTTCTTCATTCGCAAAATGGGAATGATAGTTATGGTAGAGATATTGATATTTATTCATTATCTAAAAATTATAATCCTAATGAAAAAATAGATATTCCAACCTATGAAAAAATGTGCAGGTTTAGTAAACCATGTATACCATGTATAACAAGTAAAGTAAGTAAAGTAAGTAAAGTATCTATTAAAAAAAAGGAAAAAGATGGTATACATACTAACCATGTTAACCCTACATTAGACATAGCACAATC
>Ga0075125_10001873_pt1 | contig 10262 bp, 17 predicted proteins | sample AntAceMetag02UKN_FD_69810 | JGI IMG/M metagenome (GOLD analysis project Ga0075125, IMG submission 69810) | Saline lake microbial communities from Ace Lake, Antarctica - Antarctic Ace Lake Metagenome 02UKN | ecosystem: Environmental > Aquatic > Non-marine Saline and Alkaline > Saline | place...
TCTTGTAGGAGTTCTTATTAGAGTATCAATTCTATCAGTTCTTGTAGGAGTTCTTATTAGAGTATCAATTCTATCAGTTCTTGTAGGAGTTCTTATTAGAGTATCAATTCTATCAGTTCTAAAAATATCTCTTGTAATCCTTCCAGAATTAATTGAAGTAGTAGTACCAATAGATGTTCTAATTGGTTGAGAAAATACTATTTGTTTAGGTTGTTTTCTTCTTAATGAATCCTTAAAAAGATTCCCAATCTCATCTACTTTCCCCTTATCAAGTTTTAGATTAGTTGAATCTATTTTAGATACATCTCCTTTACCAGCAAATGCGATTTCAAATGGTTCATCACCTATAATAGTTTTAAATCTTTTTATGATTTTTAACTCCGTACCTTCTTTCGGAAGAACTCTTGCAACTTCAATTTCTGATGTACCCTTCATTGGTTGAATAAAATCGTCTCCTAATTTTCCTATTTCTATGACTGCCTGTTTTCTTTTTCCAAAAAATGTTATTTTTTGTCCACTGAATATATCTCTAAGACTTGCTATATTTGTTTTAACATCTAACCCTGCTCTTGATTTTCTTACATAAGCAACATTACTAGATACCTTAGATGGAGTTGCAAAGAATAAATCTGGAGAACCAAACTTATCTCCACCCAATAAAATCTTATCTCCGAATGATGGTAAAAGACTCATTCCACCATGAGTAGAATAAAAATCTCCCTTAAGGAATAAACTTTTTTGTTCTGCTTTACTTAATCCATAACCTCTTAGCGAAGAAGGAGAAGTTTCTAATCCTTTATCTCCAAATAGTTGGGCTATATCTTTTGCAACTTTTTTCCTTTTATCAATTTTTAATGGTCTTGATAATTGTAATACTTTAGATGTTAATCTAACTTCTGGTGGTAATAACTTAAGACCCATAACATCAACAGGCTCAAACATTCTACCAAAACCTTCTTCTGAAAATTTAATAGGGTCAATATCTGCTATATGTTTTCTTGTTGATTTTTCATAAACTTTTAATATATTAAACTTACCTAGTGGAGAATCAGTTATTGTTTTTGTCTCCCAATTTATCTTGTCTCCCATCTTACCAACTAAAGCTTTTTCAAAGCTTCCAACATCTTTAACTAGAATATCTAAATCCTGGAATGGCCTAGAACCCTTAACTAACGTCTCTTGTGCAAAGCTACCAGAAACTACTCCACCCTCTGTTTTAACAACATCTAATAGTTCTTGTTGTAAGTCGGTAACTTTTGGGAAAGATGGAGTTTCTTTTAAATTAATATCTCCACTTAGAGTTTTTAATGGATCTATTTTGGCAGTGAACACTTCACTTTGTGAGGGGATAAATTCAACTCTTAAAGGATCCCTTGTCCCTGATAATACTCCAGTATCGGCATTAAAATCTATCTTACCTAAATCAATATCCGTATAACTTATTCCAGTAACATCAGTTTTAGTTTTAACATAATCTGGAGAATGTCTAAATGCGGTTGCCCTACTTGCCTTGACTATTTCAGGAGATACTGCGAATACTCCTAATAATCCTAATGCTTTTTGTTCTGCTGTTGAGCCAGTTGCAATTTGATAACCCGAATATCCAGCCACACCAGTTTTAACAGGATATTTTATTAATTTTGATGAACTAGCAAAACCAGCACCAATAGCAAGATCAAATGCTAATTCTGTTTTAGATTCTGCTGGTAGATAACTTAATGTACCGACTGCTACTCCAGCACCATATAATGGATATTTAAATATGCTATCTGAACTCATCGCAGTTGTTTTCATTGCTGTCCCAATATTTCTAAGACCTGATGTAATTTTTACATTGGCACCAGTAAAATATCCAATAGTATCTGCTACTTCAAGAGAACCTATCGTAGGAGAAGCCCAAACTTTACTTAATAAAAACGGAACGGTTTTATCAGCTGTTGCTGCTAATGTAATATCTAATGGTGTAATTGGCATAACTGTTCCATAAGCTTCACTTGTTGGTAACCACTCCTTACCAATATTTGCTCCTATAGAACCAAAACCTCCCTTATATGCTTTTGATTTTAATCCTTCAGTATCATAAGTTAATTGTCCTGATGGTTTAAATAAATCAACTTTCTTTTTATTAGTTGAATAAGGGATATTCTTTTCTTTTAAATAGATTCCAATGTCTTCTATTACTTCTCCTGTTTTAGGATCAGTATAAACCTGAACTTTAGTTCTGGAATAAAAGTCTGTTCCACTTAATTTAATTGGACTAATTATTCCAGAAGTTAAATCTCCTGTAGTTGTGTCTAATATAGATGTTCTTGGAGAATCTCTTTGTATTCTTTCTATTTCTTTATTATATGCTTCTGGGGAAAATGATTGAGTTCCATATCCAATATCTGCTGAATAAATTTCTTTTGACGTGTCCTTAAAATAATTAGGCTCAGAAATATTTACTTTCTTCAATTCTTCAATTCTTTGTTTTTCCATACCAGCTAACTGAATTTCAGCATTCTCTTTTCCTCTAGTAGCTGACGTTCCGCCCTTAGAATCTCTAGTATAATACATTCCTGTTGGAGCATGATATGTTGATTTTCCAACTTTTACACTATCCATAAACTCACTATCTGGTGCAAGTGCATCATATTGTTCTATAGTAGTTGGAGCACCATATCCTGATTCTTCTTTGGCTTTCTCAGACTCTTTTAATTTCCTATAGCTTTGAGCATTACCAACCCTATAGTCAGCAAAAGAGTTTGAATAACTTAATAAGTCACCATAATTATATTTGCCAGAAGCAGCCTTAGATGTAATATCATTAAGTGCATCTCTAAATTCTTCAGCTCTTTCTAATTTATCATAATCAGAATCTCTTTGAGTTTTATTTGCTTTTGCTTTATATTTATCTATATTTTTTTGTGCCCTAACTTTATCAGCTTCTAAATTTTTTAATTGGTCTGTTGCTCTTTTGGAATAAAATTTATTAATCTGTTCAGCTTTTTCTTCAGGTGTAATTTCTTTAAAAACGGATGGTTGTGTTTTAGATTGTACAGACTTACGAGATTGTGATTCCACTCCAACCTGCTGTCCTATTCTCCCTGATGGTGTTGTTCTAATTCCTGCAGTTAGCTTAGCCATATAATAAATGTAACATTTATTCTTAATATATCCTTTGGTTTTGATATTTGATAACCAAAGGATATATTAACTAATAATTTGTAATAATTTAGAATGGAAATAGGCGGAGTAGTAATTGGTGAAGCACTGGGTGGTGTGATGTCTTTAATATTTTGGTTAGTAGGTGGAGCATTATTAATTGTTGGTGCATTTATTCTTGCTAAGAAATTGAAAGAAAAAAAGGCTTTTAATATTCCAGTTACAATATTTATACCTCGTTCTGATAATAAGACAAGAGATATTATTCATGCTAGGGGTGGTTACTTTAAATCTCAACCCGTCGGTGGTATCACTACATTTAGATTAAAAAGAAAAGGTGTAGGTACTATTGAAATGCCACCACCAGAATCTAGATTTCTTATGGGTTTGAATCGTGAGTTATATTTAGTACAGAAAGGTATGGATGATTTTGAACCAATCATCGCTGAGAGTTTTAGTTATGTTGATACAGAAGTTGCTGGTGCTGATGGTAAAAATAGAAATGTAGCTGTATGTAATCTTAAATGTATTAATCAAGATGCTACTGCTTGGAAATTTGATAACGAACAGAATGCTAAAAAGAGATTTACATTTAATAGTTTTTGGGAAAAATATAAAGATTTTATTCAGATTACAATATTTATACTAATAGTATTTATAGCATGTTATATTCAATATAATGGATTAAAAGAGGTCGCAATGAGATTAAAAGAAGTAGCTCAATTACTAGGCCCTGCTGTTTCTAATGCTCCAATTGTAAGTTAAATGGAACAGCCAATAGATAATCCTAATCAGCAAATGCCAATGTATACTCCTGAGAGTTCTATATCTAATATTGTTGGACAGATAGATCCTAACACTATTGTTGATAATCTTAACCATTCATTAAAGGGAGAGTTTTATGATAAGGAAAGTGGTATGTGGGTAATGAACCCATCTAAAGAACCATTAGTTAATGATGCTTGTAGGGGATTTATAATCTCTTATGTTACTGGGATAATGAATAATAATTCTACCATGGGGACTATAAGTCAAAATCAATTAGGGTTTCTTATGGAATCCGTTATTGAAGATTTAGGAAAAGAGTTTGTTTGTAATCTAGAAAAGTTTGGTTTTGTTCCTAAGGGTGTTGGATATAATAAAAGTGTTTTTGAAAATAAAGGTAACCCTGATTCTTCTAGGATGTCTTCGGTAAGTAATATGATTATTAGGGCTGTGTTCTCTTGTTATACAAGAAGCCTTAATGGTATGGAGAGTAGGAAGATGTGGTCTAGTTTAAACATGACTGATAATTTAAACTACAGCCCACAGCAAGAACAGAGTTCTGGATGGATGGGTAAGATGTTTGGGAGGTAGGTATGGAAGAAGATAATTTGCAAGAAGTCCCTTTTGATATGTCTAAAGAAACATTGAAGTCTATTAGGGAATGGATAGATAAGATAACCCAGTTATCAGTTGGTATTATGTCTGGAGAAAAAATTGGTCCTGGGGAAATGTTACTAACGAAACATAAAATGGTTAGACAATTAATTGTTCTATCTTCTCCATTACTTGTAGATGACTTAGAAGAGATTGAAAACTTCTTTTTCAAAATAAAAATTCTTTTTGATAATATATATGATGGGAAAAAGTGGCATAAGAATATTCCAATATATAATTCTACTTTAGATAATAGTTTGGACGAATGTGTAAAAGGAATACAGAAATCTTTGAAAAAATATTTCATACCTACAATTAAAGAAGGAGAAAGATATTAATGGATGGTTTTTATAATTATCAAAAAGAAACAATATCTCATTCTAGTATAGTACACGAGTTATTGAAAAAAATTGTTACTGAACTTGGTACTCATGAATTTAGAGGTGGATATAAAAAACCAATAATAAATGGAGGTATAACTTATATGGATTATGTACCCGATAGTAGAGCAGAATATATTCAATCTATAGAAGCTTTATCTGATATTCTTTTACCTCAATATGATGAGAATATGGATGATGCTGCTAAAGAATATATCAATGCGGTTGAAGAAATAGAAAATGATATTGAAGGTAAGGATATAAGAATGGGTGATGATAACCATGCGGTAATTGTTAGAAAGAAACTAAAGCTTGTTAGAACTCTTTTTAGAGAATTAAACTTATTGTTGAAAAGAACTAATTACCTTAAAGCCGCAGCATACTCTGAGGATGATTTAGATGATGACGATGATATTGAAGAAGTTTAATAATGAAAAATCTAATTATGTATAAGAAGGGTGAACCTTCATGGCCAAGATGGATAAAAAAAAGAATTAAGAATAATTTAAATTTTGTTGCATTGTTTACTGGAGATACTGGTGTTGGTAAATCGTGGTCTGCTATAGAAATTGCTAGACAGATTGATCCTAATTTTGATTCAGTAAAACAAGTAGCTTTTAACTTTGCTGGTCTTATGAGAATTATTAATAAGTTTAATAATGATGGGTTAGATGAAGAACTATATAATAAAAAATATAAAGTAGTAATATTTGATGAAGCACAAACAGATGTTAATAGACATGAGTGGCAATCTAAGACTAATAAATTTCTTAACTATGTATTAAGTACATTTCGTCATCAGAATATTATTGTATTCTTCACAACACCATTTGAAGATTATATTGATAGTAATGCTTTAAAGTTATTCCATGCTAAATTTGAATGTAAAGGTTGGTCTAAGAAAACAAAGAAGTCTACATTGAGGCCTAAGATATTTCAATATAATCCTCAGAGAAGAAAGATGTATAATCATTCATTACATATCATTACAAAGACTGGTGTTAAAAAAATGATAACTTGGAAGCTATGTTGTCCACCTAAGGAACTCACAGATCCTTATGAGGCAGAGAAGTTTAAGTTTACCAATGCACTTAATATGAAGATAACATTACAACTTGAAGCGATGGAAAAAGAAGATGAACCTAAAGATGAAAGAAAAAGATTGAATCCATTGAGTCGTCAGCAAGAAATATGGGACTTTGCAGAGGAACATGGATACACAAGTCAATATCAATTGGGTAAAGATATAGGTATGGATGGTGGACAACTGAGTAGAAATAAAAAATGGATGTTTGATAAGGGATGGGATATTGAGATTTTTAGAAAAATTGAAAAATGATTTTTCTTGATATAGCTTAAAACCTTTTGAGTGTCATTCTCCACGCCAATAAATTAATTTAGAAAGGTTCGCACACACTAAACGAACGTAAATTCTAAGCATTTGGGTAGTACAGGCTCTGTACGGCACAATTAGATATAAAAGGTTCGCACATTATAAAACGAACGTATGAAAAGTTGCATATATATATCTATAATTATTTCTTAACATCAAAGCCGCCTCTCTTGGACTCTTTACGAGAAGCTAAAATTAACCACACCATAAATATACAAATAGATAATCCTGTTATAATAGATAAGATTTCTATAGTATAAATCCCATTAATAATTTCATTAAGAAGTATATACCAATAGCTGTACCTGCAACCATAAACCAAGAAATGATTGCACTTATATCATAGACAACTTTATTTTTTCTTATATCATAATAGAAAGGTATTATCTGTGTCCACGCAGAAATATGATTCCTCATAAATTTAAATAGTCCTGGAGTCCTAGATTTCATATCATGCTTAAAATCTCCAACAGTAGATTTATCATCATCATGGGACAATTCGTGCATTAGAACTTCATTAAAAAATTCTGGATACATTTTAATTCTCCAGTTCATTTCAATAACATCGTGATATCCACAATCAAATCTATTAGCAATTCCAGTATTGACAAATTTAAGATATAATGGTTTCATCCTGTTCTTGGTATCCCAGACTGTTCGCCCTTAACTGTTATAAAAATCTTATAAATAAATATTGATACAACTACCATTAAAGATATTCCCAATATTTGGTACATCACATCCCAGAACATCATTGTAATAATCCTCCAGTTAAATCATTAATTTTCTTACGAATATAATATTTAATTAATAGTGGAGTTACTGCTAAAGTAAAAACTATTCCACAGAAGAATCCTAATAAAAATCCCATTATAAGAAACCCCCAAGTACTTTATATAAAATTCCTATTACAATTACTACTATAATTATTTGTATTATCATCTTAATTGTTCTTGAACCATATTTAAAACTCTATCGGATATATTTCTTAAATCCTCATACCTAATTTTTAGTTCCTCATATTTTCTTCTATAGTGAGCTGAGACTATTGCTATTCCTACTAGAATAACTAAGAAGAATACTAAAATTGTGTTAATTATGTATGTTTCCATTATTTATATTTATATTAGAAGATAAACTTATAGTGTAAGTTCACTCTTTAACATTGTTTTCCTTGTTTATATTTAAGGTTGATTTTTTGCTATTCATTGTTTCACAAAGGGCTTACACTTTGGGAATAGTCACCTATTCTTTAAGTGTTAGCTTCTCCCGTTTAGTTTCACAATTTCTACATTTTCTTAATAAAACTCCGACTATTGTACCACATACCATAAAAATACTTCCTAGTAATAATCCTTGAATCCCCGCTACTCTCCAACAAAATGCACCATAAAATATATTATAAACTGCAAGAAATAAAAATAATATGGGAAATATTTCTATTTGTATTTTTACCATTTAAACGTCCGTTTAATTTTATTTTCGCTTAATACTATAAAACCCCCCCTGATTTCCTACGCCTTTTAATCCTAGGCCTTCCTAACGTCTTACCCTGTGCTCTAGCCCTATCAAGACCAGCCATAGTTCTCTCACGAATTATACTTCTTTCAAACTCTGCAAAGCTTCCCATTATCTGCATCATTAATTTTCCTGAAGAAGTGCCTAAATCAATGTTCTCCATAAAGCTTACAAGTATCACTCCCTTCTCATGTAAAGCTTCCATGTGAGTTACAAGTTCTTTTAGACTCCTAGCCCAACGATCTAACTTATAGAATAATAAACCATCAAACTCTTTCTTTAGAAGTCTATTATACAATGCCCACTGAACAGGCCTAGACTTCCTTGTACTCTCCTTTTCTGTAAATACCTCATAATCCCACCCCATCCTTTCAGCATACTCTTTAAGTGGTCTTATTTGATTTTCAAGTATCTGATCTGTTCTAGAAACTCTAGCATATATTGCAAATTTTTTAATTAACTTTTCCACCATTGAATCCGTATTGTTTAGCTTTATTTATATGATTATCTTGTCCAAGAGTAGTCCATGTTGCATCAGGGCTTATGCTCCAAAAAAAGTATTTAATCTTTCCCATTTTTTGTTTTAGGAATTGTTTAGCATTCTCTTGTGTCTGATTTAAATTAGATAATGTATTTTGGAACTCTCCTTGTAATTCATTTATCTCGTCTCTAGTAAACACACCACTGTCAACATATTGTTGGTCTAGTTGTTCATGTGTCATTACCATTATTCGTCAGCTCCTAATAACACGCACCGCTTACCATGTATTTTATTATGATGATATTTGCATACGAATGTAAATTCATCAACCTCTATTGGATTTGTTGTGTGATATCTTTCTACTGCTGGAGCATTACAAAATTCACATTTTTGCCCATCTATTGGATATTTTAAACGAGTCTTCTTTCTTATTGCAGATTCGAATTTTATCTTGGGAGTATTATTATAAGCATATTTTACTTTCTTTCTCCAGATAGAATTTAACTCATTTAGTCTTTTCTTGTTTTTATCATAATATTTAAGTCTAAAATCTCTTATACGCTTTTCATTTCTTTTTAGATAAGATTTTATTTTATCTGGGTTGTCTTTTCTCCACTTCTTTAATCTACAAGAACTACATATATCGTTCTTACCCTCTCTTTCTTTTATTTTACAAGTTTTGCATTTCATTCTGTCACGACCCTATCTTTTTGTAGTGTGAATATCTTCGCCCTTCTTTTAATTATTTTTTCTTTTAGCCATAAAAATAACATTACTATAAATATTATTAAGTAAAATATTGGTTGGATTAATAAACTTATTATTGCTAACCATATAAATAGTTTTGTTATTTTAACTATAAATGATGGTTCAAAATATTCTGGGTTTTCTTTTCCAAAAAACATACCTAATTTTGTAACCTCAAAAATTGTTGTTCCGACGAAGTGTATATAGGTTTCTGTTATTCTAAGTATTCCATTTGCATAGGTATCGTTAGTTTCTCCAAGAGTGATGTTATTAATAGTAATACTTGCATTTTCCATTGCATTAATAATAACTTCATCTTCTGAATCTTGTAAACTAGCACCAATAGCGAATGCTGTCATCACAAACATTAATAAAAATATATTAATTAATCTCATCTTTTTCCTCCCCATACATTGTAATTGATAATGCACCGTTTCCAAGTTGTGTTATTTCGTATCTAAACCAATCAAGTTCCTTATCTTTCAGTTCTTCCTTAATCTGCTTCATGGCATTATCTACCATCTTTTCATAACTTGTTAGATTCATACCAAACATATTTTGCATATTAGCAACTATATCCATTATGAAATTTCTAGTTACTGTTTTGTTTATGTGTATTTGTTTCATTGTTCACCTTCCTTTTCAAGTGCGAATAGTTTAGTTATCATTATATTCTATCCTCACTCGGAACTAACAATATAAATGCTACAGCTAATAAAAAAGCTGTTGATAATATCATAGCAAAATCCTTTCCAGTATCATATATCTCTTTCTCGCATACCAAATCTTTAATTTCATTACCAAATCTATCATAACATGGTACTTCATTTATTTCTGGTTCTGTTTCCAACTCCAGACTTAATACAATTATATAATATGCAAATAGCAATACTCCAAGAATTAAACAAGAAATACCAATAGTTTTTTTTATTTTATTCATTGTTCATCTCCTGATACAAGTGCGACTTTTCTTTTCCAAAAATGGAATCCAATCTTCTCTAAGTACATTCCTATTGGAATGCCAATACATAATCCTAAACCATATCCTAGAGCTATATTAATTCCCATGTTCGTCTCCTTCATGTAATGCGAACTGCTCTACTAAACATATAGTATCATTATGGTCTCCATTATGGCAAACTAAACAAATTCCTATCTTCTCAAATCCTCTACCTTTCCC
>Ga0075125_10001876_pt1 | contig 10257 bp, 12 predicted proteins | sample AntAceMetag02UKN_FD_69810 | JGI IMG/M metagenome (GOLD analysis project Ga0075125, IMG submission 69810) | Saline lake microbial communities from Ace Lake, Antarctica - Antarctic Ace Lake Metagenome 02UKN | ecosystem: Environmental > Aquatic > Non-marine Saline and Alkaline > Saline | place...
ATTGTTGCTAGTGCTAATTTTGAAGAAAACGGAATCGAATATAACAATAAAGGCGTTCCAGTTGCATATCATATATATGATTATTCTACACAAAAAACGGTTAGAGTATTAAAAAAGGGCACTCGTTCAGGTAGGATATTTGTAAATCATGTAAAACTTGGGAAAAACAGACGGGGAACCGGGATAATTGCGTCAATGATAACTGAGTTAATGAAACTCGGAGATTATGAAGTCTTAGAACTTCAGGCAGCGGTAGTTAATGCTATATATGCGGTTTGGATGGAAACACCAGTAGGCGAAGAGGCTATTCCTACTCTATCAGGTGGTATCGGAAAAGAAGCCCAACAGTCAGTTACTCAAGGGATTACCGTTGATGATTGGAAAAAAGACAGGGAAAATCTTGATTATTCTGAGGGTGGCATTATAGTGGATTCGCTTCCCGGTGGATATAAAATGAACTCCCATGATACAAAACGTCCTAATGTTAATTTTGGTACATTCTCAGATCAGGTAATAAAGAATCTTGCCAGTTCCAGAAATATGGCCGTATCAGTTTTACAGAAACAATTTCAAAATTCTTATAGTGCTTCCCGTGGGGAATTGATTTTAGTATGGTACGAAATAGACAAATACCGTTTTAATCAGTCAATGACAAACGATCTTGTATTAAAAATGTGGATGTGGGGCGAAATTCTTAACAACGAAATAGAAGCCCCTGGATTTTTTGAAAATGAGGATATAATGGATTTCTGGGCTAATGCGAAATGGATTGGAAACCAAAGACCAGATATTGATCCACTACGATCAGTGAAAGCTCATATCGAAGAACATAACAGAGGATATAAAACAGGTAAACAGATTACTGCAGAAAGAGCCGGTGGTGATTATGGTGAAAATTTAGAGAGAGTTAAAAAAGAACTTGAAAAAGTAGCAGAAAATATAAAACCATTTGCAGATCTCGGCGATAGTGCCGAGGTCGATATGGTAGATTAGTAATATAGTATAGCAGGGGGATAATATGAGTTTATCATGGCCAACGATTGATGAAGGGAAATGGAATAAAATGCTCCCCATACAGGTTCCTCAATTACCAGGGGATACAAGAGTAAGTGCACGATTTACAACATCTACAACAAATGCGGATACTGTTAGAGTTAAATTTTACGGTCATGTTTATAGTTCTAGTTTAACATAGGGAATAGCTATATTGACAAATACCTAAAAGGAGATAATAATAATAGATATGAAAACTATAAAACTACATGGTGAAGTCGGATGGGAGATTTGGGGGTCAAGTGTTGTTTCTCAATTAGATTCTGTTGGTGGCGATGATGTAACTATTGATTTTTCCTCCCCTGGTGGTGATGTATTCGAGGGCGTAGAGATATTTAATGCTTTTACGGATTACAAACGAAAGTACTCTAATGCTAAGATTATCTTTGAAGTCAAGGGAATTGCTGCATCAATGGGATCCTATATTATTAGTAATCCTGTAATTGATGAAGTGAATATCGAAAGTAATGCTTCGTATATGATTCATAACCCTTGGTTATTTGCAATGGGCGACTATAAAGCAATGCAGAAAAAAGCAGAATTCCTTGAGGGCCTAACTAAAATGGTAGCTCCTTCTTATGCTGAAACATCAGGGAAAGCTATTGTTGATATTCGTGGATTGATGGATGATGAAACTTGGTTATTTGGTCAGGAAATTATTGACGCTGGATTCGCTGATTCAATTATACCTGCTGAAAAACAGGAAGAAAAAGCGGTTGCGCTTTCCAGAAGCAAAATGAGTTTTTCTAATATGAGAGAAAGATTTGAAGAACTTGAGAAACAGAAAGACTTTGATTTTGAAAGGGCAGCAGCAATATTAAAAACAGAAACCCCGGTAATACTGGAAACAGTTGCCGATGATAATAAACCCGCTCCGGTGGGAAATCTTAAAACGGAGGTTCCTATGAATAAAGAGGAGCTAAAAAAAGACAATCCCGAATTGTACGCCAGTATGATAAAAGAAGGCGCAGATAATGAGCGGGAAGAAAATAATGTTAGAGTTAAAGCTCTTGCAGAAATGAAGAATGATGAAGACTATAAAGACATGCCAGAAATTATAGCTGTTATCGATAAGGCAATAATGGAGGGTGGAACAGTAGACACCGTTCTGCCTAAAATCAATATTGCAGTTATGAAAATTATGAAAGATCCTGCACGAATGGCAACATTAGAAAGCCCTGGAGATATTGCGGGTGGTGATGGCGATAATTTAACTCCAGAACCTAAAAAGAATGCGGAGGTATAGAATATGTCATTTACAGATGTAGACGTTAACGCTCAGAATTTTGCAGAAATAGAATTAAACAGCAAACATGTTTTGATTACCAGCTCACTGGGAAGAACCGCAACGCTTGGAGAAATTATTTACCAGGGCGGATATTTCGGAGATGTTACAGATCAGGACGGAATCGCAGACACCGAAACTGGACGAATAAATATTGATGCTGATCGTGTTATTAGAACCGAGCAGGTCGAAGCTACCGACACTTTTACAGCCGGAAATACTCTTTATCTTGAGCCGGGTGGAAGTTCAGCAGCAGGTACACTTGTTGATGCAGCTACAGGTACAACCGTAGCAATCGGTATAATCACTGGAGAAGAAGGGACAGCCGGAGCCCAGACCGCGGTTGAGTTTAGACCATTCTTGCAGAAAGTTAATAATGCAAATCTAGATACTAGAATGACAGCGGCAGAATCTGATATTGCAGTTGAACAGGCTGAACCGAAAATATTAATTGTAGAAGTTGCTACAGACTATGGAACAGCAGCAGTAGCAGTTGTAGGTTTAGCGCTTGGTGATAAGGTAATTGGAATGCATTCAATTTGTAATGTTTCAGAAACAGCAGGAACTATACAGCTATTGGACGGTGCAGATGCCGCAATTTCAGATGCTTTACAACAGGCAACAATTAAAGAGGTTGCATATGCTTCAACAATTGACCCTGCAAAAAGTACACTACCCGCAAGTGGGGCTAAACTTATAGCGACTGGAACAGATGAAACAGCTGTTAGATGTACAGTCGTTATTACATACATACCGGCATAATAGGAGAGTGAATTAAATGAGTAATAATCTTTTAGTTTCAAGAAAAAGCCTCCAAGTAGAGGCAGAAAATAAAATTTCCGAAGGGAAAATGAAGAACCAGAGAATGGTAGCATTTTCTAAACCCGTACTAGGTGCTAAATACGCCGATATGAGTCAACAGCAGAAATTTGATGCAATCGATGGAATGACAGATGTATCAATGATCACATCTAAGTTTAATCCTACTGTAGAAATGAGTGGAAAATACGATAGTGGTTTTGATATCCCTGCAAAATGGTCAGACGGAAAAATGATGTCAGTCCGTGATAAAATTGCGACTGGTGCTTTTAGTGCTTCAATGAGTTCAAATACTCTTCCCGTAGACTGGACTAATCTTTGGGATGCAATGCGAATTGATGTTACAGTCAGAAAGGCGGCATTGCCGACAATCAGAGAGTTTATTTACAATATTACTAAAGATCCTAATTTCACAAGAACTTTGAATCCTACTGAAATTAACAGTTTTGGTATTATATTTGAAGAAAATAATGGTCATGGTCAGGCAGTACCTCAGGGCGAGACTATGGGTGGTGGATATGATTCTTTCACTATTCTAATTTATGCCGCTGGTTTTACATGGGATCTAATGGCGTCTCTTTTTGATAGAACTATAACCCCTGAAAGAGTTATGGATGCTGTTATGATTGGTTACAACTCTTTAAGAGATGATTTAGCAATTTCTCCAATACTTGATTTTTCATATGCAGGAGTTCAGCAGACTGCAGCTAGCGCAGTTGGTACTCTTAGACAGGAACTATTATACAATACTTTTGTTGATGCTATTGATGATCTTGGAGACAGAGAGCATCCGGTAACCGAAAGAGATCTTGATGTAAATAATGTTGTTATTTTGGCTCATCCTTTTGATGCACGCCACATTGTACAAGTTATTTCTGGTCTACCTTCTGTTAATCAGATCAAATACCCTGCTCTCTCTGAAATCAGTAAAGTAATTGCTTATGATGATGAAGTCATCAATCTTAGATCTTCAAGCACAACTTATTCAGGTGTTACAAAAGGTACAGCTTATATGATTATACCTGCCTCTTCTCTTGGAAAAGGTGGGCATATGGAGATTGCTGTTAAAGCTGATTTGACTGTTGAGGTCGATGAGCAACCAGATGTTTCAACACTTTCACAGAAACAAACTGCTTATTGGTACGCAGAGGGTATATGGACTGATGGTATTCAGTATTTTATTCAGGAAATTACACTTCCGACATGGTAGAAAAATAAGCCCCTTTAATTAGGGGCATTTAAGGAGAAAATAAATGGCAGAAAAAAGATATGTAGTTTTAGAGGGTCAGAAATATACTGGAAAACATAGAGTATATAAAACAGGGCAAGAATTTCCAGAATCTGAACTTTTTGGAAATGAAGAAAATAAAAGAATGTCACTCGAAGGGGCAAAAGATAAAATCAGAATGGTTAAAGATGAGAATAAAAAAGATATTCCCGGTTCTGAGTATGTGGCGATTAAAGGCAAAGAGCCGAAAATCAAGCCTATTTCTTCTGAATCTAAGAAGGGATCTAAAAAATGATAGCTTTAAGACCATTCTCTAAGAAAATCGGTAATACAAATATTTCGGTTAAAGAGGGAAAAGAATTACCTAAGATTTTACTTGACTTCTGTAGTTCTAAAGAATTGCAGGAATTGAAAGATAAAAAAATTATAGGCGATTCTGTTAAAGTTGAGCAAAAGCCAGAACAAAAGCCAGAACAAAAGTCAGAGCAAAAGTCAGAGCAAAAGCCATACAATAATAATCATAATAACAACAGGAAAGACAAATAGATGATAGATTTGCAGGCACAATCAGTACAGGATTCTCATGATATAATTAACGGGACTCTTTGTGCTGGTTCGTTTTCTGTAGATCTAAAATTTACGGACATTTCAACACCAGCAAATGAATTGACTATATCCGGTTTATTTGACGATGTGGCATTAACTATAAATCCCGAAACTGGATTTCCAATGATAGGCTCTAAAGTTCCTATAAAATTTCATCAATCAGATTTGACGATATGGGATGGAAAAACAAGCCTACAACGTTGGAAAATTGAGTTTACTAATGGTGCTAGTCAATCCATGAATGTTGAGATAAACAGCATTATGCCAGATCGTACATTTGGGGATATTGTGGCAATGACTAAAATTATTTCGGGACATGTTGCCTAATGGCAGGTATAAATTATCCGTTATGGACGACATTAAAAAGTAATATTGTTACTATTTTAGAGACAATTGCAACTGAGGAAACACTGGTCGATTCAGCAAGAAATTTCATAGTGAATAAGGACCGATGGAGACCGTGGATAGAAGCACAACAAAAGATTGCTCTTGTCAATATTATGGTTCAAACGGTGGGGCAAAATGAAGATAGATCAGGAAGCAGTACAAACTCACTTGATGATATAACTATCAATGTAGATATGTATGCACTCGGAGAAGCCGGAGAAACATTACCGGCTGATGAAGTGGCTGCCGATAGACTTGATTTATTAGTCGCACAAATAAGAGAAGGATTAACCCGATTAAAAGAACATGATTTTGGATTTCCTAAAGATTCAGAATATGGATTTTTGATTGATAGGAGCCTTAGTTTTTCATTAACTTATTATGATCAGGAAAATGAACAGGCAACTGGACAATACGCTCCAGCAAGATGGACTGTAACAGTTCAAATGCCATTTATCCCTGTTGATAATAATGATTACAATGATTTAGAAGAGTTAAACGTATCTGTAAAAGATGAAATGCTTGAACAGTATGCATTAAAATTTGAGTACACTCCGTAGGAGGAAGAATATGAGTATAACATTTAATACCGTAAATCCGGCCAGTCGAGCCAGTCAGGTATTTATTGAATTGCAGGGAGTCCGCCGGAGTGTTGGCGGTGTCAATCTCCCGCCAAAATGCTTAATCCCTGGTCAATATGATCAGACGTTAATAGCAGGAATTGCAGATGATGTACCAGTTCAGATCTTTTCAGCAGATCAGGCGGCCAGTACATTCGGTTTTGGATCAGAACTCCATAGACAGGCTCTTTGGGTTTTTGGTATTCTTGGCGGTTTTTCTGATGGCGTATGGCTAGTACCTATAGCAGAACCAGCAGGGGCAGTGGTAGCAACAGGAACAATTATATTTGCTACAGATGCCGGATCAGGTGGAACTTACTTTTTTAGTATTGGTGGTGATCTGATAACTGTAAATGTATCAACTGGAGATACTCCAACAGAAGTTGGTGACGCTCTTGTAGTGGCAATAACTGCAAATCTTAATGGATTAGTAACGGCTGTAAATGCATCAGGAACAGTAACACTGACAGCCAAAAATAAAGGAATAAACGGAAACGAAATTAAACTTGTTTCTAATCCTTCTGGCGAAACACAATCGGCACTTAATCCGACAACTATGACCGTTGCTCTCCCAGCTACAGGCGGTTATCTCACATCCGGAGAAGGATCTATTGATCAGAATGATATGTTTTTTGAATCTGATAATTCAGACAAACTAGGAGACAGATTTTATACTGTTATCACTGGTCCTGCAAACGATGCAACAAATATAGGTTACTATGATGCATCATGGAATCTAAGAAAAGCTCCGGGAGTAAAAAGACCATTTAACTCTACATTCGGATATGTTAAAGATGTTCTAGCCGATGCTTTTACAATTCCAGCAACAATAAACAGTGAAGGAATTTCCCCAGTTTGGGAACCTCGTTCATTATCTCCTGAATGGGAATTACAAGCGGCAGTCGCAGGGCTCATTATGTGGTCAAATACATTTGATCCAGGTAGACCATTCAAAACATTATCAACAGGTATTCCGATGGATTCATCTGTAGGCGATTTGTCATATGCTAAAAACGACGCTTTATTTAAGGCTGGAATGGGATATTTTAAAACCGATTCAGCAGGTAATATGATCGTTGGAGATCTTGCAACTTCATATCGTACAAATGCGGTAGGATCAGCAACAGAAGAATGGTTCGATACTGTTAGCGTAAGCCGTAGGCAGCAGAAAATATTTGATATTGAGAATCTTTTTAAGAACTCTCCATATGATCGGGGCGAAGTTTCAAGCGATGATTCTATCTCAACTAAACCGTATGTGATTAAACCTAAAAAAGTTATATCTGATTTATCGGCATTAGTCGATTCATGGGATCTTGCAGGGTGGACTAAAAATGCCGCAACTGTAAAAGCTTCAATTGCAGCAGAAATAAACGCAACAAATAATAGTAGAATTGATGTTGAAATTACTGATGATGAAACAATGGCATTGCGTATTATGGCAGTAGCCTATAAATTCTTATTTTAAGGGGGCTTGAATTATGGCAAAATTTATTAGAGGTGGAGTCCCTAGGGATTTCAACTTTGCAGGAATTGATATGCATCCGGCAGAAGGCGAAACAATCACTTACATGCTTTCAGGGCGTGGTGGTGCGGTTCATATAGCCGGGGATGCTGATATTTATCAGGAAAGTAATCCGTTGATTGGAGGAGCTAATCAGACAGTATCTGTTAGTGACGATGAGTTTAAAGCTTTGGTTGATGCTCAATCTTCTGGAGAAAAACAGACCGGATATTTTACAACAGCAGCCGGGGTAACATTTAATATGTTCGGTGGGATTGCAAACGATGGACCATTAGAATTAGACAATGGAACTGTTTCTCTTGAGATCAGGGGAAAAGTCGAAGACCAATAAATTATAGGGGCTGGAAACAGCCTCTTTAATAAAAACAAATAGGGAGAATGAGAGAATGAGAGATAAGAATGACAGGATGACAGAGACACTTGAAAAATTACCAAAAGATGAAGCTGAAAAAATACTAAAAAATTGGGCTGATCATATGGAGCTTGATACAACTAGACAATTGTTTACTGATCTTGTTGATGAATTATCAATGCCCGTAAGATTGCACAGATTAGATTTTGATATTGAAACAGAAAAATTTAAATATCAACTTATCAATCCGGTAAATGGGAAATCTATTGTAGAAATAAAAGAATGTAATTTCGCTCAGAAAAGAGTATTACAGAAATATAAAGAGGAAGAATCAATCGATGCCGCAGGAGCAATGATTTGTAAATATACAAACCTTAATACATCAGACTTAGGGTTAATAAAAGACAGAGATGTAAATAGGATCAATGCGGTGATTATGGGTTTTTTGGCACAGACGGCTCCTTCCAGAAAATAAGTGTAAGTATCTGCGCTGTTCCTGATTATTCATATGAATTTGAAATGATCAGTGAATTAGCCAGATATTACAAGGGAGCCTATCAGATAATTGACATGATGAAAAAAACCTTTCGTGATATATTATTCTGGTACAGATTGCACGAACGTGAAATTATAGAGGAATCTATAATAAGTAAATTAAAAGATAAACCGATGCCATCCAGAAAAAGATTAAAACGGATGGTTGATAAAGAAATTGAAAAGAGAAAAGCGGAGGTTTTACTATAATGGCTGGAAGTAAATTTTCAATGGAAGCCCTCCTGACATTGACTGACAGATTAACCGGACCTTATAGAAATTCAACTCAAAGAATAACAGCTCTTAACCGCGGTCTTTCAGGATCATTTAAAAAACTAAATGCAGGGATAAAGAAAACTGTTGGAGCTGTTGGTCGTCAAATGAAACGGGCTGCATTTGTTGGACTCGGAGCAATGGCGGTAGGCGTTGGTTTGGCAGCTCGTGAGTTTGTCAAATTAGATGCCTCTATAACTCAAGCAGGAGCAAAATTCAAAGATTTAGATACAACCTCCCAAACATATAAAGATACGCTAGGACAGCTATCTACTGCGGCAAGAGCCGTAGGAGCTGCAACGGAATTTTCAGCAACTGATGCCGCCGGAGCGCTGGACAAAATGGCTATGGCTGGACTTACTTCAGAACAATCTATGGCATTATTAATGGGAACTACCAATCTGGCAACCGCCGCTGGAACTGATCTTACAACAGCCGTTGATATTGCTACTGACTCACTGGGAGCATTCGGACTAATGACCGAAGACTCAACACAATTAACAAAAAATCTTGCACGTGTGTCAGATGTTATGGCAAAAGTAACAACAGAAACAAATACAGATTTAGAAATGTTATTTGAAACAGCCAAAAAAGGTGCACCGGCAATGACAGCAGCGGGACAAGAGATTGAAACGTTCGGAGCTATAGCCGGTAGAATGGCAGCTTCTGGTATAAAAGCCTCAGATGCAGGAACAGCAATAGCAACCTCAATTTCTAGGCTGGCTAAAAACAAACAAGCCTTAGATATGTTGTCTGAACTGAATGTCGAAGTTGCCGATTCTTCAGGGAATTTTAGGAATATGGTAGATATTCTGTCAGATGTAGAGACCGCAACTAAAGATTTAGGAACTCAAGAAAAGGCAGCAGCAGTAGCAACTATTTTTGGAGATAGGGCATGGAAATCATTTCTTCCATTACTTTCTGAAGGAATAGACAAAACAAGGGAATTGGAAACTACTCTTATTAATGCTACTGGAGCATCAAAAACTATGGCAGAAGCTATCAGGGGTTCATTTGGAAATCAGATAAAAGTTTTAAAATCAGGACTCACAGAATTAGGATTACAATTTATTGAAGCATTTGAAGAACAGGGCAGAGGGGCATTATCAAGTCTCATTAGTTTCGTTCAGGGATTTGATATGGAACCAGTCATAAAAGCGGTTAAAAAAGTGGGCAGATTTATATTAAAAACTTTCAAAGCGGTTAAATCAATATTCAAAGATTTACAACCTGTATTATTCCAAACTGGGAAAGCATTATTAAAAATAATAAATATGTTAATACCGTTAATTATTCCAGCTTTTAAATTATTAGGTGAAACTATCGGAGTAATTCTGCCAGTAGTAAACTCATTAGTTGATTTTGTAGGAGATTTGATAGAAGAGTTTAAACAATCTGGAGCTGCTGAAAAAATGGTTACAGTGTTTTCTAGATTAAAAGAGGTTATGAAACCGATCATAGCAACATTTGTTGACATTATATCTACAGTAAAAGAGTTTATTATAGAATCAGGCCTTATGAATCTCATACCACCAATTCTTGATTTATTTGTAAGCGGGATTAGAATTTTAGGTG
>Ga0075125_10001880_pt1 | contig 10243 bp, 9 predicted proteins | sample AntAceMetag02UKN_FD_69810 | JGI IMG/M metagenome (GOLD analysis project Ga0075125, IMG submission 69810) | Saline lake microbial communities from Ace Lake, Antarctica - Antarctic Ace Lake Metagenome 02UKN | ecosystem: Environmental > Aquatic > Non-marine Saline and Alkaline > Saline | place...
GTATGGTGGGTCAGCACACCTGTATGCAGATGCGGGGGGTGCTGTCTGAAGACTCCGAGATGATCACACAAGCCCTACGCGGCCGATTTCTCTCTAAGCCCGAAGTCCGTCAGGAGTTCATGCAACTACTAACCCTATAGAAAGGAGAACAAAAAGATGAAGCTATCGATTATTGCACCGCCCAAGCTACACCATTACGAGGCGATTACGGATTTCCATCTTCTCCCCGTGCATCACCTATTTGAAGCCGGGATGAGGCTGTTCTACCGGGAACTAAGAGACCGCGGCGACTACATCATTCTGGATAACGGGGTAACAGAGAGGGGTACTCCCTGCGGAGTTAATGTTCTTGCGGAGTACGCGCTTACCGTTGGGGCTCAGGAGATTGTGTTGCCGGACGTCTTTGACGATGGTCCAGCAACTGTGGACTCTACGTTCACTGCTCTTGAGGAGTTCAAGAAACTCTCAACCAGACCTCTGGATGTTAAGCTGATGGCTGTTGTGCATGGTAGCACCGAGGCCGAATGGACTCAGGTGTACAACACCTTTGTTGCATGTGATGACATCGACGTAATTGGGTTCCCGAAAGTGATGACGCGAACCTTTGGGAGTAGATTCCTGCAGCTCCGAACCATGTTCCAGACGGAAGTAGTACAACGGTCGATGTACAAGGAGTATCACCTACTCGGGGTATGGGCCAGTCCAAGTGAGGTTCCGAACTACAAGCGGTACTTCCCCTGGATCAGGAGCATCGATACCTCACTGCCAGTAATGTCCGGGGTATTCGGAGAGGACATCTCTATCAGCGACCACTTTGGTACATTCAGGAAGCACCAACTCGATGAGGGCCTCACAGTAGACCCCAACCCAGAGGCCACGCTACGAAACATTGCAGCGTTCCTCAAATGGACAGAGCATGCACAGGGAGTAGGGTAATGGCCATCGAACCGAAGGCACCCGGAGCCGACTGTGAATCCTGTCCCCTTCAGGGCGCGAAGATGGTTCCCGGGACCGGCCCGACCACGTGCAAAGTTGTAGTGGTAGGAGAGGCGCCCGGGGTTACGGAGGCACGACTGGGAAAGCCGTTTGTTGGGCCATCGGGAGAGCTACTCCGACGGACGCTCAATGGTTACGGGATTGACGACAAGGACATTTATGTCACCAACGCTGTACTCTGTCATCCGGCCAGGAACAAGTTACCGCCGAAAGCTGTACACTGTTGCCGTCGTAGACTACTTGCAGAGATCGTGGCCCATAAACCGGAGGTAGTGTTAGCACTCGGTAATACTGCTACACATGTACTCCTCGGAGACATCGGAGGGATCACGACGATAAGAGGTCGCCAGTATGAGGCTGTCGGCCTTAAAGACATCGTAGTAGTACCGACACTACACCCGGCAGCAATCCTAAGGCGACCATCGTCGTTTAGGGACTTCTCGGCAGACATTAGTAAGGCGTTTAACCGAACTGTCAACTCGGTTAGTACCCATCAAGGTCCCGTGGACCGACGGATAATCCTCGACCAGCAGGAGGCTGTAACCTTCCTTCAGCACCTCGAGCGAATGGCTACTACAGCTACTAACGAGGCTGGAGCACCAATGAAGGTTACGGTTGACCTGGAAACCTCTGGGTTTGACCCCTTCGACGACTACATCCTGTGCATCGTGTTCTCGTGGAAGGAGGAGCAGGCTGTCGTTCTGGGCCTGAACCTCATTGAAGACTCCGAAGTAAGGAAGGCACTCCTTGATGCGTTTACCAGTGTCCACATCGCTTGGGGCGGCCACGGAATGAAGTTTGACCGTAAGCACCTAGTTAGTGCGCTCGGAGGTGTAGGGCCAAAGGTTTCGTGGGACACCCTACTACAGCACTACATGCTCGACGAGCGCAAAGGGACCCACGACCTCAAGAAGCTGGCAGCGGGTAATCTGAACGCTCCCAACTGGGAGGGAACTATTAAGCAGTATCTAAAGAAGCCGAGTACCGATTCGTACGCATTGCTTCCTGAGTCGGTACTCTATACGTACGCACTACACGACGGAGACTACACTACGAGGCTCCGAATGCTTCAGGAGTCAGAGTTGGCTTCTCGGAAGAGGCTACAGTGGGTATACGATAACCTACTGGTTCCCGCGTCCAACGTACTGGCAGACATAGAGCTCTTTGGAGCTCGAATCGACCAGTCCGAGCTCGAAGGACTGGATGATGAGCTCACGGGAAAGATCTTCGACCTAGAGTGTGAACTCTGTACGATGGCAGGAGATCCCGGGTTCAATCCTAATTCTACTCAGCAGGTAGGACGCATCATATTCGAGAAGTTTAACCTACCACATATCAGGGGCAACAGTACCGACGCGGATGTACTTGAGGCTCTGGACAAGAAGACGGGCCACCCATTCGTTAAGCTGATGCGCAAGCAGAGAAAGGTAGCGAAGCTACACTCAACCTATGTTAAGGGTATCGAGCGGCAGTTGTCGAGTGACGGGCGAGTCCGTTCATCGTTTATGCTGCACGGAACAGTTACGGGAAGGCTCTCGTGCCGCGACCCCAACCTACAGAACGTCCCACGCAAGGGATCGGGGATACGACGTTTGTACATCCCGTCAACTCCTGCAGACTTTCGAAGGATGTTCAAGCACGTATACGGAAGAGTACCCCAGAACATTCGAGACGACGATGAGCTGGTAATTATGCAGGGCGACTATAGTCAAGCAGAGCTTAGGGTCCTAGCTTGGATTACCAAGGACCCATTCCTGCTTGAAGTCTATCGCTCCGGGAGGGATCTACATAGTGAAGTCGCAGAGAGAATGTTCGGACCGGAGTATACAAAAGAGCAACGCGTTGCCGCAAAGATGGTCAACTTTGGTCTCGTCTATGGAAGGACGGCAAGAGCTCTTGCGAGGGATACTCGAATCCCAGGTATGTCCTACGAAGAGGCCGTGGAGTACATCAACGACTTCTTTCGTAAGATGCCACGTGTTACCGACTGGTACCAGAAGACCAAGGCTCAGGTCCGTCGAACAGGAATGGTTACTTCCCTTGTCGGGAGAGAACGACGATTCGGAATTGTCACCCAAGAGGTGCTACGTGACGTCGAGAACCAAGCTGTCAACTTTATGTGTCAGTCTCCAGCAAGCGACTTCACCCTTAGATCGCTTTGTAGAATGCACGAATGGTGTGTTAGATCCGGAGCTGCCCACATACTGGTCACTGTCCACGATAGCATTATTCTTGAGTGTCCTAGAAGACTGGTACCTGTGGTCGGGAAGAAGCTCGCAACGCTAATGCAGTCGACCGCAGAGGAAATGATCGGTGACGACGTTGTACCGTTTCCTTCTGATATTGAAGTAGGATCAAACTGGGAGGACCTGAAAGGAGTAAAGGTGTAGCATGAACCTAGACCAGTTTAAGAACGTAATGATACAGAAGCTCAACGAGAACGAACATAAGGGAGGCTGGAGTACTGATACGCTTCAGCAGCTACTGACTAAGCTCTGCGCAGAAGCTGAGGAGCTTATGGGAGAGCTAGCAGCGTGGAACATTGACGCAGACGCTGTAGTAAAGGAGTGTGCAGACGTTGCTAACTTCGCGTACGCTATCGCTGACCGGGTAACTCAGCTACACCCCAAAGAGTTAAACATGTGGCCGAACGGTATACCTGCAGGTGCAGAGGAGGACTCATGACAACTGTGCTCGCCTTTGATCCGGGAGAAACAACAGGCTGGGCCTGTGCGTACTCAGAGACTGGGAAGTTAGAGACGGGGGAGCTCCGGTACTGGCGTGGAGCCGATCGACTCATCCGAACTGTCCGACCTGACATGGTTGCCATTGAGTCGTTTCGGCTCTACCCGGGTAGGGCATTGGGTCAATCATGGTCCGACTTTCCTCCTGTGCAAGTAATTGGGGTGCTACGGTTCATTTGTGAGGACCTAGCACACGTTCGGTATGTACTTCAGTCAGCCTCTGAAATGAAAGGGTTCGTACTCCGTATGCCGGGGCTTAAGATATCGGTACACGAGTACGATGCATCCCGCCATGCAATGTTGTACCTAAGGAGAACTAGCGATGACGAACGGTTCAGAGATTACTTTCGGGCCAAACCGCAAGTTAGAGGTGCCCTTGCACGCGTTGACGGACTCACAGCAAAAGACGATGCTCCGAGTCCCTGGAGCCGTAAAGAGGATCGGGAAGATCCTAGTGCCGCAGGAGCTCCGGCTACTGGAGATGTTGGTGCTTCTGGTTCCGGAGATCCAAATGTGCGAGGGGGTCTGGTCGTGGTACCAAAATGAACGACGAGTTGAGAAGTCACTCATCAAGTTCGGAGGAAGAAAAGACGCTCAGCTCAAGCACTTCGAGCGTGCAGATGAACTCTATCCGTTCCAACGTGTTGGGGCAGAGTTCATCAATATGGCTGGGAGAGCACTCCTGTGCGACGAGACAGGACTGGGCAAGACTGCAACCTCAATCGCAGCTGTAGTGAGCTCTCAGATGATGATGAGGGTCTTAGTTATCTGTCCGAACTCACTCAAGCTCTGGTGGGCCGACGAGATACGAAGGTGGGACCCTACGGGTCGTAGAGTAACCGTAGCAAACTCCGCTACTCGAGAGGTTGACATTAAGCGGTTCATGAGTGGTACCGGCTGGCTAGTTGTTAACTGGGAGCTTGCAAGAATCGGGACGGAGTTGCTGGATCAGTTTGTATGGGACTGGATGATCTGTGATGAGGCACATAGAATCAAGAATAGACGTACTCTCACGTACAAGAGTGTCTCGCAGCTAATGTTTACTAGACTCATTCTTGCAACTGGAACCCCAATGTCGAATGAGCCTGGAGAGCTCTGGTCACTGCTTCACTTGCTAGCCCCTAGCGAGTTTCCGTCGTACTGGAGGTTCTATGAAATGTATACCGAGTATAAGGCGAACTACTTTGGGGGGAGAGAAGTAAGGGGAGTTAAGAACTCCGAACTGCTACGACGTGAGCTAGCTCCACGGATGCTCCGGAGAACCAAGAAGGAGTTCCTCCCGCAGCTTCCAGACAAGACGTATAAAACCGTACATGTATTGATGACTCCTCGTCAATTGAAGATGTACAAACAAATGGTCAAGGAATCGATCATACGGCTAGAATCGGGGGAATCTGTCGACGCGGTCGGAGCAATTGTAGTTATACTGCGTCTCCAACAAATCCTCTCTACAACTGCTACTTTGGACGAGTTCGACAGTTCAGGCAAGTTGGATGCTGCTTGTGAACTTATTGCTGACGCTGTCGAAGAAACGAAGGTTATCGTGTTTACTAAGTTTCGGAAGACCGTTGAGGCTCTAAGTCAACGCCTTGACAAGGGCAAGGTAAAGCATGTGGTTATTATGGGGGGAATGACTGGTGGGGTAGCTCCAGTCGTCAAACAGCTACAGGAGGATGACGAGGTACGTGTTGCCGTTTGTACGTTACAGGCTGCGGGTGAGGGTCTGACTATGACTGCTGCTACCAAGGTGATCTTCTTAGAGAAAAACTACAACCCGGCCACCCAACAGCAAGCTGAGGACCGGGTTCATAGAATCACTCAAGAGAAAGCTGTACAAATAATCACCGTGGCCTGTAGAGGCACAGTTGATGATTTCGTACAGGAGATACTCGAGCGTAAGGGTGCGATGACCCATAAAGTGCTAGGCACCGAACTCCTCACGCACCTCAAGGAACAGGAGGAGGTGGGAGTAGATAGCCGGTAGCCCAGGCTATCACCAAAGCTGTAGTGACCGTAAGGGCCACCCCACCAACAAGTCCGAGGAGCCATACTGCTCGATCGACACCACGACACCAGATGTGCATCTCACGCTCAAACACTTCTAAACGCTCTATACGATCAACGAGACTCTCAACCTCGTCCCGACTTACTAAGCGGACGTTAATGGCATCTAGCTGTTTTTGAACGTGTGCGAACTTAGTTTTCATGAGATCGTGGAGACCTTGAATCCTCTCTTCGAGTATACCGTTTATTTCAGGAGGCATAATACTCCTTCCTTAACTAGTTCTGTATATGGGTAACGACGAGGTACTGATCCAGAATACAAATCGCTATTCCCATGCAGAACTTCTGTGCAACATACTGCACGTTGTCAAAGTCGAAGCCTCTCTCGTTGGTCAGTGCTGCCCCTAAGCTCGATCCCCGGGCATACTGCATCAGAGCCGTTGCGTCATTAAACTGAACAACTCCACCGATAGCTTCCTTACTCATCTGATCCCTGACGAACCATTGGAAGTTGGAATCGTCAACTGGAATCTCGGCTTGCACAGGGCTCTCTACGTGTTTCCCGTATACATAGACGGCCAAGATGGAATGGTGACCCGTCGTGCTCCCGGGGACTTCGATGTCGGGGTGCCGTGTATGGAAGCCTGTTACTACGTCTGAAGGTACGTACAACCCTCCAATACTCTCGACCCAGACATCCATGGTATCATTCCGGCCCGCCGGCACATCCCCCATCGGTCCGTTAGGATCAGTCTTGTCGAGTGGAACTGTTCCGGCAGTGTTGTTGCCTGTGTTACGCCACCCAACTTTTACGTTCTGCAGTCTGTTACCGTTCTCGTTGAGGACCTCTACAAAAATGCTGTGGTCCCCGTGATTCTCTTCTGGGGTCAACAAGTGGAGGTGAACCAGTTTCGCGTAGCGGCCCCCAGGTTCTAGTTCCATGTCTGGCTCTACAATTGTAACTCCCCAATCAGCTGGAACGTCGTTCCCCATCTCTATAGGGTCCGCCGGCTCCGGCTCCGGTCCGGGCGTAGGCTCTGGCTCTGGACCGGGTCCAGGTTCCACTTCGCCCATTCGGAGTGCAGCATCCTCCCACTCATCTAAGCATTCAAACGTCTCCCAGCCGTATGAAGGGCCGGCTGTGAACATTGCAGCTCCTACAACGTAATCGTCTAGACATAGCTGTTGATCGTACTTGTGCATGCCCTTTACAAATACCTCACGATCTATTCCTTGACGCCATCCAACGTCTTCGTAGCCCTCGACAACTGCGTGTGTAAGTCCACACTCGGTTATGAGAAGACCCCATCCCCACTGTGCTGCCCATTTCATCTGGGTGCGATACCGTAGTAACCGTGCATTCAGTTCCCAGTCCCAGGTGTTCCATGTGTACTCGTGCACACATATGTATCCTCGGGGAGGTGTTACAGCGTCGAAGGTACGAGGGAAGTGTGTGGAGTCAATTAAAGGTTCCCCCTCCCATCCGAAGTTGCCGGTTGGTAGGCAGAACAGACCAATCTTGACGGCAGGGTTCTTCTCCCAAATACTACGGGCGAACTGTGCTTGGAACTGATCGAACTTTGCAAGGTCGCCAGGTGAGGTAGTGTTGTTTATTGCCTCGTTGTAGACTTCAGCGACGTGGATGTCGTTAATGACAGATTGGAACCGCGTCGCGAAGTCAATTGCACACCCCTCTGGGTTGTCACTGAATGGCTGTGAGTCTACGTGGATACGGTATACAATCTCAGTGTCGGGGGCGGCTAACTGAATCGCCTGAAGGTCGCTCACTGGTAGCCCCATTACCTTAACCATTGGAGGCTGCAACCTCTCGATAGCCTCCAGGGTTTGGGGACTCATTATCTGGATGTGTGGACAGAGCTTTGAGTACATTGGTCTGTTCTCCTCCTTGGTGATCATGTGTTGTACAAATGGTAGCTCATTGTTTAGTGCAAACGGCCCGTTATGCCACGTTGTGTGTAGACCCTGATCTTCGAAGCTGTCGGCTTGTTGGGCACTTAGTAACTGTACTCCAATGAGCCACTGCATCCACGTGAAGAAGTTTGGGTCAGCGTCGATAGTACGCTGCATGATGTCGGTGTATGTTATCTGTTGCTGAACGGTATTCCTTGCGTACCTGCTATCATTGTGGCTGGCTACAACATATCCCCCTTCTGTTGCAATCATTGGTACGTATGGGAGAAGGCCTACCTCTGCTAACAGTCTTCGATGTCCGAGCCACGATCCGAAGCAAGTGTCGTCCGTCTCAATAGTTGCTCCGGGGTTCTTGTGCTGCTGCCTTATTAGGTTAATGTGGTGCTCGTCTACCTGCCACGGGAGAAAGACCCACTTGTCTCCAGTGTTCTGGCGATACTCAAGGGAGACCTCAGCAAGCTTAGCGAGGTACTCTTCATGTGTCATTGGGTACCCAACTTGATTGACAGCGTCGTACGGATAATCAGGTGGGTGGTTTAGGGGGTACGGGTGAATGTTTGTCCAGCCGTGACCCTCGATGAAGATGTCTCTTCGCTCTTCGGGAGACATGTACTCTAAATAGGGGTTGATTATGTTTCCGTCGGGGTCGGGATATAGCCACGTAGTGCATGCAGGAGTTCCAGGGTAGCCGCCCAGAGCATTGATCTTATAGGCAGCTGGAACGAACGCTCTCCAGCAACGCTCTACCCAGTCCTTCGGGATCTTGAAGTCGTTGTGTGCCCACTCTCCTCCACATTCTGGTTCGTTCTGGTAGTAAAAATAGTTGACACCTTTCTCAATAAGCCGGCCCACTGTGTCTTCCATGCGCGAGTCAAAACGTGCGTCAGGTCTATTGAAGAGACGAATGACACACTCAATGCCGCGCATGTGAAACATGTCGACAATACTCAGCCCACCGTAGTACGGATTAGGCTGAAGTGTCGATCCTCCACCGTCGTCAATGAGTAATACCCAGCTAGCCCACTCCGCTGTACGATCGATGTACCACGTAAGGTCAGCGTGTGCGTGATACTGTATCGGCGTCCAATGCACCCCGGGGGAGGGGCTACCGTACCCAGGGTACCGTTGGATGGTTATCTCTGGCATTGCCGTTCTCTCCTTTGGCCACTCAACGTATAGATGAAGCTGGTACAAGTGGCCATCCACGTACTTGCTGATGACTTTGTCTCCACGGATCCACGGTGGTCGTGTTTCGGTACCTTGTGTATCTGCAAGACTCATACAGTACATAAACCCGTTAGACTCAAGTGATGGGCCGATAGTACCTACTACTCGTGCTGCGAGTGTACGTGCCTCTGTTGTGGGTGGAAGCCTGCCCATCCACTTGCCTGCAATGACGTTAGGGCTTTGGCCAGCTTCGGCTTGAGTCAGGATAGTTCTAGCAACTGCTGTCCTACCCTCAGTTCCCAGTATTCCCGCCTCGCCTTCGATGATCTCTGCGTATAGCTCTATGATCTCTTCTACGTTCATATCCCTCTCCCTAGAGGTAGGGGGGCATAAGCCCCCATCTACTCGCCCGCGTTGAGTTGCCGTGCTTTACGAGACTTGTCAAAGTTATACCATACTTGTTGGAGTACAGCTACAGGTAAGACTACGTTCATCCAATTGCTCACCCACATCTGCCAGGTTGCGCTTGTAGGAGGCTTGTCGTACAAACCCACTAGCGTCCCGAACCACCATACGATTGTAATTAGGAGAGCTGCCCAGACAACGGATATCACATATTTAGTGAGTGAGCTCCAGCTCTCCAAGAACGGAAATGGCTTAGTCTCCAGCCAGTAGTAGAGCTTGACGCTCAGCCACGGCACTCCCATCGTAACAATTAGTACGATGAGCCATGTTAAGGCGTCAGTCTCTCCAGGTAGTATTGGTGCACCCACGATATTTACCTCCTCTTACTAGATGTTCTGGTTTGTAGTTCCTCGAGCAGATACTCGGCTAACCTCCACACCCGCCAACTCAGCTACCGCCCGCAACGCATCCTTGAGATCATCCTGATTCACCGATACACCACTCTCAAGGAACTTGTTGACCCGCACCGCCATCTCTTCTTGACGCACCTTGTCCGCCGCGAGCTTGGCCCGTTCCCATTGAGGCATGTCCTGCTCCGGGTGATTCTCGAAATAGTCACGGAGAAGACCAATCTGTTCCTTGCTAAGATCATCATCACTGATAATCTTGACGCTGCCATCTGCGGTCTCGGCTTCGACCCTAATGTGCCAAGTATTGAGAAACTCATCCTCGGCGTCGCGTCTCGACAACATAGCAGACGCCGCACCCGCCGCTTCTGCCTCTCGCCACCAACCTTTAACGCTGAATTCTGTAACCACGTTTAACTCCAATATCCCGTGATGTAAATATAGACTCCGTCCATTTCACCAGTTTGCCGCCAATAGATGTCGCCATTCACGTCACACTGTACAATTCCAGCACCAAATGCAGAACTGCCCGCACGATAATTCTTTACTGTTACCCCGTCATACCAACCAGCAGTACTGTCTGTGACG
>Ga0075125_10001884_pt1 | contig 10238 bp, 9 predicted proteins | sample AntAceMetag02UKN_FD_69810 | JGI IMG/M metagenome (GOLD analysis project Ga0075125, IMG submission 69810) | Saline lake microbial communities from Ace Lake, Antarctica - Antarctic Ace Lake Metagenome 02UKN | ecosystem: Environmental > Aquatic > Non-marine Saline and Alkaline > Saline | place...
CCCCAAGTATATAATACCCACTTTATTGAATCAAACCTACGCTACACGTACCCACTCACTTAGTACTACGCTTTTCAGGACTACTTTGTTTCACTAAGAGTAGAATTATGTTCACTTCGTTCAGTATGCCAAATAGTAAAATATTTATGGAGAGTATTTGCTAAGATTGGGAGGATAAGTTAAAATAGATACAATATTATATAATAAAAAAATATGGAAAACCACAAAGTTAGAATGAACAGAGATATGCTAAGTGTATTACAAAATCATTTACTAGGATTATTCCCTAGCACAGAGGAGAAAGACTGGAATAAAAAACATTCAGTCTATGATGTAACAATAGATGAAGACAATAATAGTGTTAATAAATATAGTAAACTAAGAGAAGAAACAAACACTAAAGAAAAAGAAATTAAGGAAAAGAATATTACAGAATCAGAAAAGAAAGTAGAATTATTAAAATTAATTAAAGAATATAATGAGAAACAAAAAGCTATAAGTGAAGAGGAAGTAACTTTAGATATGCCAAACAGAGGGTGGGAATATATTAAAGATAATTTTAAAGTAAGCTTATCTTCATATATAAAAGCATTAGACAAAACAAGAGAAAATAAAAGGGGAGAAAGCAAGGATTTAATTAATGCTAACGATATTAGGACAGATCTTATGCGAGAAAGATTAATCCACAAAAGGATAACTGAATTAAAAGTATCTTTCAATATTGAAGAATAATTAATACAATAAAACAATGGATAGTAACGAAAAAGAACGATTAGAAAGAGTTAATAGGCAGTTTACTCTAATGCGTAACTACAGGTCTGATTTTGAGCGTAGTTGGCAAATAGCCGAAGATACTATTTGGATAAATATTCGTGAACAAAAAGGAGTAAGCAGTGAGAGTAGAACAGAGAAACAAGTAATAAGATTTCCTATAGCATATTCTGTATTAATGCAAATGTTATCGGATTTCTTTGACAATATTCCCAAGGCACATTTTGTTTGTGTAGATGAGAAAGAACGTTGGAAATTTGAAGCGTTTAGAAAAGTTTGGGATTATGTATTAAATAAAGCAGATTATACTACTAATATAACTTATGCTTTTATAGACATGTTTGTTAAAGGCGTAGGATGTATAGAGACTGATTATATAGAAAAATATCGTACTGTATATTTACCCGATTATATTAAAGTAGATAATCAATATATTAAAGAAAGTAAACGAGGTAAATCAGTAGAGTTATTAGAAGTAGATACTCCTGTAATGTTATATCGTGATCCTAAAACTGTTTGGGTTGATCCAAATGCAACTGATGTATATAGTCCTAACCGAGTTAATGATGCCAAGTATGGAGTATTATTAGATGAATACGATTACTATACATTCAAGAATAAATTTAAAAAAGAATACGGATTTAAAAATATTAATAAAGTATTACCAGCTAATAGAAACTATTTCTTTGATGTAAACGCCTACAACAATGAGCGTGAAGATACGAGAGAAGTAGGGTATAGTGATAGAGTATATATATTACGGTATCAGGATACTGAACGTGATGAAGAAATAATTTATGCTAATGGTATAGAAATAGCATATAGGGCTTTACCTATGCACAAACGGCTCACTTTTGATATAATAAAGTTTCATCCATACCCTAATAATTTATATTGTTTTGGTCTAGGTGAATTATTACAAGGGATGTCAAAAGAAATAAATGTTTTACTTAATTTAGATATATTCCAAAGGAAAATGGCATTACAGCCTCATGTTTTTGTATCCTCAAGAAATATTAATGTAGAAGATTTTGTTATACGACCACAAGGAGTAACACAATTACCATTAGGCTCTAACATAAAAGAAGAATTACAAATCTTCCAACCACCCATATTACAGGGATTGACACAAGATTTAAAGAACACTATTGATGATTATATAACACAATCTACAGGACAAGATGTAAGAGCATTATTTGGTAATACTCAAGAGAAAGCGTTTCAAACAGCTATTAAACGTGAGATAACGAACAAGCGTAATAATCTTATGGTTAAAACTAATGAAACAAGAGCTTTAAGGAATGTATTTGAACAGACTATATCTAATATGTTTGAGTTTTATTTACGTAAAAAACCTAAGTTAGAATTAAAATATAAAAACGGTATTCCTACTTATGTTATGACAAACGATTATCCTAAAGTGATTATACAAAACTTTGAAGTAAAAGAAGAAGACAATAAAATAAGTTTTGAAGCTAAAAAAGGAGCTACTGCTAAGTTTAATGCTACTCCTGATTTAGTACAGACAGAAATATCTGTAGAAGTAGGTGAAGGAAGTTTATCAGTATCACTACAAGAGCTTGAAAGACAAAGATGGCTAGAAATGATTACTGCTATATTCCCTATACTTAGTTCTAATCCTGAATTAATGAAACGGATTGATATATATCAGCTAGTTAAAACTACTGTATTAAAGTTTAACGAAAATCTTTCGGATGTATTTAAAGATAAAGACTCTGATGAGAACCAAGAAGATAATGAGAAGAAAGAACTTGATAGATTATTAAAATTAACACAATCAGAAGAATTCAAAGAATTAGCTCCAGCACAACAAAAAGAAATAATGAGCCGTATAACAGTCTTAATGCAATCGAAAGTACAGTCTGATGTAATGCCTAATACTGGAGAAGATAGTCTAGTGAATGCTGCTAACGCTCAATCACCTATTACTGGTGGTGGTATAGGAGCAGGTGTTAAACCTAATATAGATGATACTATGAGTAAAAGCGATGCCTCACCTAAATCTATGGGTAAAAATCCAGTAGCTCAATTCGCTGGTAAAGTATCACAAATACTAAGATAAACGGAAAACTTGTTTATAATAATAAATTTTTAATAAATAATAATAATGAAATTTATAAAAACTAATATAATCAGAAAAATTAAAGAATGGTTAGGTATATCTAGGAAAAAGCCATTATATACAGAGAATAAAGAAGATTTTAACGATACAAATCATGCTTATTACAAAGACACTAATGGGGTAGATCTTAACATTATATATAAGCATATAGAAATGGTTCATAAAGAAAATCCTACTAGAATGAAATCTATAATAGATTTGCTTAACGTAAAAATAGATAATGAATTGAGTGCTTTAATTAAATCTAGTAAAGATGATCTTAACGAATTACAGAGGTACAGAGCTAACATAAGAGCTTTTATACATATAAGAGAAAGTTTATTATGGACTAAAGGTTACACTGCTAGGACTAAAGTCGATAAAGATTTTAAAAAGACTTTAAATGAATTATGATCAATTTAGTGCCAAACTAGTTGATTTTATTGTACAAATAAAATAATATTATATATATGGATACAAGAATAGACAACGACGTTAAAAATGTACAACAAACAGTACCAGCAGAATCGTCAACTACTGAATCTGATGTTAAAATAACTACAGAAGCCTCATCTACTACTGTCAACCAAGAGGATCAAAGTATCAATGTTGAATCTGATAATAAGACTATTCCTTATGATCGGTTCAAAGAGATAAACGAAAAGAAAAACATTGCTGAAAGTAAGATAGCCGAGCTAACAGATAAATTAAAAGAACTAGAGGATGTAAAAACATTCGATACTGACGAGATCCCAAAGAATAAGAGCGATTTAGTTGCAATGATGAATAAGATCTCTAAAAATCAACATACGCAACTACAAAAAGAAACAAGTATTAATTCGTTTCTTAAAAAGAATAATCTTGAGAATAAATATGATGCAGAGAAAATAATGGATAAGATAACAGTAGTAGCTGATGCAATAGTAAAATCAGGTCAAACTGATAACTACACTGCCGCCCTTGATATGGCTTACTATGTCAATAATGGAGGCAGTAAGATTGATGAAAGGATTATTAGTGATAAAAATATAAATAATAAAGTTAAAACATATGGTGTCGGTGGAGGGAATACTTCTGCTAACAACAACATTCGTCTTAAAGATCTTAGTGCAACTGATCATAAAGGTATGAAAAAATGGGGTATGACTGCTGCTGAATGGGAAGAATATAGCGATTGATGTACCAGTTTTTACTGGATAATTTTATTATAAAACAACGATATTTTAAAAAAACTAAGGATTCTATCATCAATATTAAACAAAATATTTTTTAACATTTAATATTATGGCAGGATTCACATTTGTAAAAAATTTATCTGGTTCACATACTGGACTAGATTCGTTGAACGATAGTTTTATCATAGCTAATAGCGAAACAATTTATAAAGGAGCTATAGTAAAACTAAGCAGTTCATTTATTAACGCAGCTACAGCCACTCATAGAGTATTTGGCTTAGTAAAAGGTGTAGTTACGCCTAACGGTGTACCTATTGATAACGCTGATAGTACTGAATATGATGGGACTATCACTACAGGAGGTGTCGGTGTCGGTAATTATGCCGCTTCCGCTGATAACGAGACGGATAAACAAATCCGTGCTTTAGTTAAAATATTACAACCTGGCGATATAGTTAGTGGTACTACTGATGGAACTTTCGGGACAAATAATTCCGATACTCCAGGGTACTATACTGATTTGATCACTTCTATTTTAGTTGATGAGGATAGTGCAAGTAGTTCCGACGGTCAGTTTTTTATTTATATGGCTGATCCGAACAATAGTTCTAATATGTACTATATTCCTTGTGAATTACAAACAGTTAGATAGTTTCTTAAAACTTTTTATTTTTTAATTTTAATTAAATATGTCAACAACAACAGATTTTTATAAACTTATAGTACCTGGTATCCGCAAAGTACTAAGAGAAACAGTACAAGAATACCCTAACTATATACCTTACTTATTCAATACTGAAACCAGTAAAATGAACTCTGAAACAGATGTAGATTACAGTGGTATCTCAGAATTTGAAAAAGTAGGTGAAAACGGTAAAGTTCCTTATGAAGATAATAATCAAGGATATATAACCAAGTATTCTTTTCCTACATGGAAAAAGGGTATGCAAGTATCTAAGGAATTACACGATGACGATTTATCAACAAAAGTATCTAAAATGAAAGCTAAAGCTTTGGCTGCTTCGTTTATGCGTACTATTAATGATGAAGCTTTTTCTATGTTTAGAAACGGTTTTACTACAACATCTACTTCTTATGGAGATGCTAAACCGTTATTTTCCGTTATCCACCCAAGAGCTGATGGTGGAGCAACACAATCTAATGCTAGTGCTACTGGTGTAACACTAACTAATGATAATCTTGAAACAGCTATCCTCGCTTTACAACAAGTTCTTAATCATAAAGGACAATTAGAAGAAAGAGGTTTTAATCAAATTAACTTAGTTATTCCACCTGCTTTACGTAAAACTGCTTTAGAAATTACTGATTCTGATAAAGTATCAGGCGAAATCAGCAATACTATGAACGTTTATTTTAACGGTAAACCATGGAAAGTTAAAACCATAACCCCTAGTAATAATGTACTATTCAGTCGTAGATATAACTTAGGTATATTTATTTGTCCTTGGTTAAGTTCTTTAGCTGGTGGATCTGATACAGCTTGGTTCTTAGTAGAAGAAGGCAACCATAGACTTAATTACTTTACTAGAGAAAATCTTTCCATAAGTTCATTTATCGACGAAGAGACTGATGCTTTAAAAACTAAAGCTAGATGTCGTTTCGGTAAAGGATGGTCCGACTGGAGATCAACTTGGGGAAGTAAAGGAGATGGCGTTGCTTACGCTTACTAATTTTTATAAATAAATCTTCTTTAATCTATTTTTTAACCTTTAAAACAATATGACTAAAATACCCGATGATATAACGATTGAGGGGAATCTAACCGTTGACGGAATAGTTAGTAGTGGTTCATCTTCTGACGGATTAAATATTCCGTCATTAGTGGCTGATCCTAGTACGCTTACTGTAGGTGAACTATGGTATAATTCCGTTGACGGCATAGCTAGGATATATACATCTGCAGGTATCACTAATTTAGGTGGTACTGCCGCAGGTTCTTTAGATGCCGCCTATAATGGTGGCTCGAATATTACAGTAGATTCTGCTGCTATAGCTTTAACTAGTACGCTTAATGCATCAGCATTTACTATAGAAAATAATACTATTACTACTGGTTCTCTAGTCTCGTTTACGAGTACTAGCCTTACTACTGGTAAAATTGTATCGATTACTGCTGATGGGCTTACTAGTGGTGATATGTTGTACTTGGGTACAACAGTTGCAGGACTTACTTCTGGTAATTATATCCATTGTTATGATGGAGCAGCTACAGATTTTATAGTAGCTAAATATGGGGCTACAACTATCGCTGGCAACGCTGCTACGACAGTATTTACTGTTACTGTTGGTGATTTAGTAGTAAGTGATGGTAGTTTGGCTATTACTGATGCTGATAATGCCGCAACTTTATCAGTTACAAACGCTACACTTACAACTGGAACAGCTGTAAGTCTTACTTTTGCTGGTTTAACTACTGGTAAAGGTGTGTCTCTTACTTGTGATAAAGCTACTACTGGCGATATTCTTTATATTGACGCTGGTGGTGCTACTTTAACTACTGGATATTTTATTAATGTTAATGACGATGATGTAACTTATTTCGGTGTAGGTAAAGGTGGTGCTACTACTATTACTATACCTGATAATTACGGTGTCGAGGCTCTTACTATTACCCAAGCTGATGCTACACAAAACAAAGATGTTATTGTTACTGCTAACGCTGGTACTGGGAATGATCTTAATTTAGTTAACACTAATGCTGGAGCTAGTGGTATTGTTGTAAAAACTAATCACGATTCAGCTAGTCCAGCTGATAGCGATGTTATATTTAGACTATCTAATTATAGCGATGACGCTGGTGCTAACTCCACAGAGATGGCTCGTATTGATACGAAAGTACTCGATACAACCACTGCTAGTGAAGATAGCGAAGTATCAATAAGTGCTATAACAAATGCTACTTTAACACAATCAGCAGTATTCACTGGCTCAGCTATCTCTGTTGGATCAGGTGCTGCTACTGGTATTGTAGAATCAGATGGTAACTTTGACTTACAATTACAAACAGGAAACTCAACGACAAGTACTATTGTCTTAACCGATGGAGCTAATGGCGATATAACCACTACGCTTAACGGTACTGGGCAATTTATTCTAACTTCTGCTGGAGCTATCGCTAATGGTGAAGCTATCCTTATAGTTAGCAATACTGGCACACCTGCTGCTTCTGGCTCATCTTTTATTGAAATAGACGCTACAGGTGTTACCGCTACTAATCATCCTACATTATTGACTTTAAATAGCGTAGGTAAAGATTGTATAGGTATAAATGCCGATGTCGATGGAGTAACTAACGATATTTATTTATTTAACGCAGGAGGAGCTATAGCTACAGGTAAATCAGTCCTGAAAGTAACGGCTGATGGTACTCCTGCTGCTGCAGATTCGCTTTTAGTCGAATTTGATTATTCTGGGGCTACAATGACTAATAATCCGCTCGCTATGCTTTTAAAAACTAAAGGCACAGGCGGAGCTTTAACTATTAATCAAGATGGGAATGGAGTAGGTTTAACTATCGATTCCGAAGCTACAACTGCTGATCTTATTGTTGCTGAAGGTGTTGCCCTTACTACTGGTAACGGTTTATATCTTAACGGATTTAATGCTTTAACCACTGGTTCAGTGATTGAAGTAGAAAGTGATTCAGCTGATACAACAGCTAGGAATTTAGTTGAGATTATAAATGAAAATTCCGCTGCTGTCGGTGCTATTTGTCTGAGTATTCGTAATGATGCAGTAAGTAACACTGTTAATGTTGACCATAACGGGATAACTGGATCAGCTTTAGTTATTGATGCTGAAATAACAACTGATAATATAGTCGAAATAGATTGTGCAGCTTTAACTACTGGAAACGGTTTATTTATGGATGGAGCTGATGCTCTTACTACTGGATCAATTGCTAGGTTTGAAAGCAATTCAGCTAATACTGGGATTAAGAGCTTAGTTGAAATAATTAATACTAATTCCGCTGCTATAGGTACACAATGTTTATTAGTTCAACAAAGTGCAGCAAAAACTGCCATGCAGATTGATAATAATGGGACTGGAGTAGCCTTAAATATTAACTCCGAAACAACGGCACAAAGCATTGTTATTATTGACGGAGCTGTTTTAACTACTGGAACTGGACTATTTATGAACGGATACGATACTCTTACTTCTGGTACTATCGCTGAATTTGAAAGTGATTCAGCTAATACAGCTTCACGTAATTTAGTTGAAATAACTAATGAAAACGCTGCTGCTATTGGAACTATTTGTCTGAATGTTCGTAACGATTCAACTGGTGCTACTGTTACAATTGATCATAACGGAATAACTGGACCAGCATTATCTATTGATGCTGAAATAACAACAGGTAACGTTATAGAATGCGATTGTGCAGCACTAACCACTGGCAATGGTTTATTTATGGAAGGAGCTGATGCTTTAACTACTGGATCAATTGCTAGATTTGAAAGTGATTCTTCTGATACTACAGCACGTTACTTAGTAGAAATTATTAATAATAATACAGCTGCTGTAGGTACAGTGCCTTTATTCATACAACAAGATAGTCCTTCAACTGCTCACTTCTATAAAGTAGCAGTGATGGCTGGCATATCTTTATGGATGGGCGATGGGACTACTGCTAATAGTGCTTTATCTGGGACTGCTGGTGATATACTATTTAATGGTGGGGCTAATAAACCTGAATATTGTACAGGTACAACTAATTGGACTGCTTTAGTGTAATTAGTTGATTAAAAAATATATAATAAGGAGGAGGCTACGGTTTCCTCCTTATAGTAGGAAAACAATAATATAACTTTACACATTATGTCTATACAAACAGACAACTACGGAAACGCTTCAAAATTTTACGGATCAATCGCTACTGGTGGAACAAAAGTAGTAACAACAGCAGCTACTGCTGTACAGCTTACGGCTACAAGTGTTAAAAGTTGTGAAGTGATCATACGAGCTAAAACTGCTAATACTAATAATATTTATGTAGGTTCTAGCGATGTTGACAATACAGCAGGTATAGTATTAGATGCTACCGAAAGCATTGTCCTATCAGTCAAAGACATAAATGAGATTTATATTGACTCTGATACTAACGGTGAAGGAGTTAATTTCTCGTATATATACTAATAATTTAATTTAATCAATATGTTAAACGGTGGAATGATAAAAAATACTTCTGTAAAAGCACGAACTTATACAGATCGAGCTTTAGGTAAAATGCAATCGCAATTATATAAACAGATTGAACATTTGGAAATTTACATTAAAGAATTACACAAAAAGAATGTTGAATTAAAAGAGAGAATTATTTTATTAGAAAAAACATAAAACATGAGAAAGAAAGGAATATCGTTTAATGATAAATGTTTATAATTAGTCCTTGTAAACTTATAACAATAATATAACTTTATGGTAAACGGTGGAATGATAAAAAACACTCCCATAAAATCACAAACTACAGGTAGCGGTGGGAGTACTTACTGGGGTAGGGCAGGAACTAACTTATACCCTGATACTCAAGGTGATAGTATTATTAACATAGGCGATATAACGCATGATAAAAGCACTGCTGCTGATTTTAATATAGTAAATGCTGATGAAGATAAAGATATTATTTTTAAAGTAAATGACAGCAGTACTTCTACGGAAGTTTTTACAATAGAATCAGATGGGACAATAAGTGTTTTAACAGCAAATTATGAAAATCTAGTAACTGCAAATAACGATATTCCAAATAAAAAATATGTAGATGATACTGTTGTATCTGATCACGGAGGATTAGCAGGACTTGGAGATGATGACCACACACAATATTTATTAGTAAATGGTTCAAGGGCTTTAGGAGGTGCTTGGAGTATGGGTAATTTTGCTTTAACTAATGTAAATATTGATACAGGAGATATTAATGTAGCAGTAACACAAACTAACTGGGATTTAGCAGTTGCTCATATATCAGAAAGTGGAGCGAGCCATACTTATATAGACCAAAGTGTAGTGAGTGGTGCAACTCCAACATTTACAGGTACTAATTTTAGCGGGATTCCAGCAACTGCTTTACCTAATGCAGATGACGACGGGGTAACTAAAGGAGTATGTACTTTTGATAATACAGATTTTAATGCGGTTGCTGGCGTAGT
>Ga0075125_10001885_pt1 | contig 10226 bp, 17 predicted proteins | sample AntAceMetag02UKN_FD_69810 | JGI IMG/M metagenome (GOLD analysis project Ga0075125, IMG submission 69810) | Saline lake microbial communities from Ace Lake, Antarctica - Antarctic Ace Lake Metagenome 02UKN | ecosystem: Environmental > Aquatic > Non-marine Saline and Alkaline > Saline | place...
AGTATAGAAGATAGAAGAGAATAGTCCTTACTATGATAGAGACAAGAACAAGTATAATACCAATAGGAGTTGAGTATAGTATAGAGGAGAGTAGTAATATATTGTATAATATATATATATATAATGTTATAACGCATCATATTTATATCTTGCTGAACAGCTTGGAGTGTCACTCCTATTTGACAATATGTTATATGTATGGTATAATATAACAGAGAAATGGATATATCAGTGTCAGCATACACTGCTGGAATAGTAGACGGAGAAGGCTGCATCACTATTGCTAAGCAGAAGACTGCTCGTGTTAGAGCTGGATATATCTACCAGTTAAAATTACAAGTGGAATCCACTGATAAAGATTTAATCACTTGGCTCAACTCTCACTGGAATAGAGGGAGTTGTGGTATTCAAGAGCTTGTACAAACTAATACCAAGCATAATACAAGGTGGAGAACTGTATGGAGTTCTGCTAAAGCAGCGACAGTACTCAAAGCTATCTTGCCCTATCTAGTAATTAAGAAAGACCAGGCAGAATTAGCTATACAATTCCAAGATGCTAGAGGTCGTGAGCGTCCAAGAAGTGTGCTAGGACTCATTGTGGATAGTACTTATTATAATATCCTTAAGAATATGCATCAAAAAGTATATGACCATAACTAGATGATTGACATGCATTAACTATTGTGGTATGATAGTGTATAATTGGAATGGAAGTAGTGGTGAATCAGACAAGCAGTTCTAGTGTTATAAGGAGATAAAATGGAAGACTTAGCTAACTTTGTTCGTGCAAGCATAAGACCAATAGGAGTAATTATTATCCTTGCTGCGTCAGTACAGATGATGGTAGAGGGCAGAACTCCACCAGGATGGTTTATTCCTTTCATCGTCTTTGCAGCTGAATGGTTTGTCGAGAGACCAGTATTACATATAAAGGAGAAGAAATGAGTAAGATGAAATGGTACACCTAAGAATAGAATAAAGCAAGGTCAAGACTACATACTAAATAAAAAGGAGGAACAAAACAATGACTGAGCCACAAGATATCATTACTACAAGAGGACTGGTAGATACAGACTTCGGAACTCCATTGAGAGACTTCAATGGCATCCTTGACGGATACGCCTTGGATGAGGCAGCTAAGTACGGGACTAGAGTTAACCTGAACTATAGAGACATAGAAGTCGTGCAAGCTGCAGAGCCCTATCTTTTCCCGACTGCTGTTATAAGCATTAAGCTTAGTAACAGGAAGAAGTCTGCCTGGGGATTCTTTGGTGATAGCCTTAATAAGATTATCCCAGAGGAAGAGGACCTCAAAGACCAGGTAGGTAAGAGGATGGGACTGAGATTGACGCCTGATGTTAAGTTCGGCAAGAACAGAGATACTGGTGAAGATATCATAGCGCCCTGTTGGGGAGTATACTCAGTGGAAGGTGTGGAGAGTGAGGTGAAGACAGCAGGTAAGAAACCTGGTGGTAAGCCTACAGTAGGAGCTAAGGATGAGGCAATAAGGTTGCTGGATAACAAGACAATACCTGAGTTCAACAATGTAATTTACCAGAACCCGATAGTCCAGAAGGACCCTGACCTACTCCGCTCTATCACCGACAGAACCTTTGTAGCCGCACTGAAAGCAGCTGGCCTGTTTACTGAGGATGAGAACGGTGTCATGCACAAGAGTGCATAGGAGGGTTAACTGCAATGAAAGTTACAAGTAAGGCAAAGGCCCATGTTAGATACAAAGACTCTGCTGGAAACATTGTTCCTGGAGTTACTACAGTCACAAACCTGCTAGCAAAGCCACAACTCATAGCATGGGCTAATAGGCTGGGACTCCAAGGTATTGACAGCACCAAGTACGCTGACGCTCTGGCAGATATAGGAACGCTAGCTCACTACCTCATTATGTGTCATCTGAAGAGGAAGGAACCAGATACCAGTGACTACTCACCTAATGAAGTTAAGGTTGCTAGCAACTGCGTTGCATCATATCTAGCATGGGAGAAGAACCATATACTAGATGCTCAGATTGTTGAAGAACAGTTAGTATCAGATGAGCTTAAAGTTGGTGGCACTCCAGACCTATACTGTGTACTAGATGGCGTTCAGACCTTAATAGATTTCAAGACAGGTAAGGCCTTATATCCTGAGTACTCATATCAGGTGGCAGGATATAAGTCTATACTAGAAGGAAAGGGTTATCCAGTTGAGCAATGCAGAATCCTCAGGATAGGCAGAGATGATGATGAGGGATTTGAGGAGAAGATAATCAAGGATACTAGTACAGACTCTGCCATATTCCTATCCTGCTTAGGCATATACTATTTGCAGAAGCAGAAGAGGGAGGAAGAGAAGATGATGAAGAAGCAAGGAGGTGGGAAGCCTACTGGTCGTCTGAGTGAGCTTCTAAAAGGAGGTGCGCTATGATAGTTGCAATATGGGGCAGTGAAAAGACATGCAAGACAACTATGGCTCTTACCTTTCCTAAACCACTGTACCACTTTGACCTTGATGTTGGTGGCTTTGATAGAGCTAAGGATAGGTTTGAAGGACAGGATATAGTCTCAGAATCATACCCTACTCCACTACAGATAGAGAAGCTACTAGGTAGGAAGGATGTAACTACCAGAGCTAGTAGAAGGATAATAGGTGTTAGAGAAGTGTGGCAGAAGTTCCTTCTCAAATATGCTGAGCTGCTGACTGATAAGAAGCTGGTTAGTATAGTGATAGACTCTGGCACTCAACTGTGGACTATTGACCATCAAGGATTTCTTCAAGAGAGGCAGGAGGCTCAAACTCCTGGCGCTAAGCCACGAGAATCCTTGAAGCCCATTGAGTACGGTGAGCCTAATGCTAGGATGAAGTCTATTATCTATGGTGCTAGGAGCTATAAGAAGAACCTAATTATTACTCATTATCCTAGGGATGTTTATGCCCAGAAGGTTACTGAGAAGGGAGTGGAGGACTATAAGACTGGCGCTGTAGAGATAGATGGATTCAAGCAGACATCGGCACTAGCAGATGTTATAGTTAGCACATACCTTGCTGAGGTAGCAATCCCTAAACAGAAGGATAAGATTATAGTTCCAGCTGCTAAGGTTACGTTGTCTGGGCTAGCATTAAACATGGTAGGGAAAGGATTGGAGCCTACTTATGATGGTCTAATGAGACTGTATGAAGAATGTAAGAAAGGAGGCAGTTAAATGGCTGACACACTGGGATACACAGAACAAGACGTGAGAGACACAATACTTGGTCTGAGTGTAAAGGTGGAAACAGCGCTTTGTCGCTTACACTCCAGCATAGATAACAAGTTTGACAGGACAGATGAAGCAAAGGTTGAGCCCCCTACCTTTATAGCTCCTAATGTGATTGATGTAATCATCCATAACTTAGAGATGCATCAAAAGCATATTGAAGAGCTTATGGCCTATATGGAGGACAAGGTTCTTAGTAAGGTAGCGTGAGCATACTGGCTACCCTGAACATTAACAACTAAATAACTTGCCAGTGGCGAAATAGGTAGCCGCAAATATTAACGGAGGCAGTTAACCGAGTGGGTAGTTACTCCCATCCATCGAAAGATGAGCTTCTGCAATTCTAGGGTGCAAATCCCTAGCTGGCAAGAGCCTGAGCCGAGGGGCCTGGCTCTCTGTGGGGAGAGTAAGCTCGCACACACAGACACCGAGCCGAAAGGCTGGATGCGACACGAATGGAAACTAGGTGCTCTGCGATTGGAGGGAAATGTAGTAGGCTCAGGCTCATAATCAAAAGAAGGAAGATGACTAATGGTTAAACCAGATAAGCAACTGATAGACCAAGCGAGGTGGAGAATGTATGAGCATACATGCCTAGACTGCAGACATATCTGGTATGATGTTAAGTTTGAGAGCACATGTCCTAAGTGCCAGTCGAATAACTGTAATACTATATATATAGACTAAGGAGGTGAGAATGACAACAATTAAAGATACTAGACTAATACCAGCAAGTCTTATTGTCCAAGTAGTTAAGGAGATTGATAGAGGCATTAACGAGTGGGGAGATGTAGATAAAGACCTGCCTACTCTTATGATTGGGATTACTGAAGAACTTGGTGAGGTAGCTCATGCTATCAATCATGAGTCTGGAGTAGAACAAGTGCAACAAGAGATTGCTGAGACAATAGGCATACTAGTAAGACTCTACGATATGGTTGAGAATGGTGCCTAAGGAGGTGAGCAATGGCTAGACCAGAGAATAATGGATGGGACTTTGTTAAGGTTGGAGAAGTATACCAGTACAAAGAAGAGGTTGGTGCAAGTATAGGAGGTGCAGTAATAGCTATGGTTAAGATACTGGAGGATAATTCCGATGATAATTGGTATTGTTTCACAGTGCAGATAACTGAAGGGAAGAGTGCCTTAGATATATTTGGTAGTAAGCCATTTCCAGTAGCCCACGAGAAGAATATAGGTGGTATCTATTCAGGTATGCCACAGTTCTATGAAGAACCGTGCTATAATATGTAAGGAGGTGAGCTAAATTATCCTTATAGATACTAGTGAACCACAAGATATAGAGAGTCTACTTAAACAATCTGCCCCAGTAACTAGACTTCCACTTAATCAGAATCGTAAAGCTGACTACTACTTTGGCGGAGCAGATGGTAAGACTAGGCAGTTCAATAGAGTCCAATCTGGAGAACTACTATCAAACATAGACTCTATGGAGGATGAGTTGAGGAGGTATTATGATAGTGCTGATGAGAACAATCAGATAATAGAAGGTGTTATCACTGCTGTCCCACTCACAAGAAGGAATAGAACTCTGGATGCTATCAGTATTAGGATGCAGGCGAGGCCTAGTACTCTTTTCTCATATAAGATAGCTGATAGCGGCTTCATTTATGGTGAGCATGTTCATGGTGTTAGTTCATCTTTGCTAGATGCTTGGATATATCAGTTGTCTCAGGATGGCATTAACACTTACTACACTGAGAACTCCATACGGACTGCTAAGTTACTGGCTACCATATATAATAACTGCCAGAAGCCTCCTGAGGAGCATACTACATTACAGAGGTACTATAGGCCTCGGATAGTGATTAAGGAGCAGAGCCCATTTATCAAGGCACTAATGTTTATTAGTGTAGCATACAAGATAGGTATTGGAGAAGATAAGGCTGGGGCGATAGCTGCAAGGTATAGTAGTCTACTAGACATAGCTATGTCCTCTATAGATGAGCTTCGTGAGATAGAGGGGATAGGTAAGATAATAGCTGAGAAGTTGTTTAGTGCTATAGGCTGGAAGCCTAAGGAGAAATAAGGAGGTAACATGGAAGCTAAAGATACAGTAATAAATCCTGATGAGTTTCGTCTTTGCTGGATGCTTGGATATACCATGGGAAAGGCAATTATTAAACATCCTGATTTACCTATGGGGCAGGCAATTTCCATAGAACAAGCTGAAGTAACTTTCAAGGCAATGCAAGAGAGTAGACATAGTATCTCAACCATTGTAGATGTTGGGAATGATGCTTTCAAAGATGGTAAGAAGGCAGGGAGAAAGGAAGTGTTAGATAGAATAGAACCTATACTGAATGACCGCTTATGTAGGTCTTCACTAAAGCCGTACCTGTTAAAAGGTGAAATAGTCAAACTAAAACAGGAATGGGAACTAGGAGAGAAGGAGTAATGGAAGTAAAAGGAATTGACACTTTAACCAAACCTGTTGGAGCAATGCCTCAGAAGATTGAGCTCAGCTTTCATAGTCTCAAACTTGCTGAGATGGTCAGAGAGATATGGAATACTAAGTTCTTAGGATTCATACCATATTGCTTCAACTGTAAGGAGCCATTAGTGTGGCACAGTTCACCAGGTAAAGATGGTGTTCTATTCCACTGTCCTAGGTGCGAGAGGGAGTGGGTGAAGGATGGTAACTGGATTAAGGATGCTAAGAGCTACTGTGCTAAGTGTGAGGAGAAGAATCATGAGAGTGTTCGCACCGAACTGCCCAAAGAATGACAAGGACTGGTTTCTATTCCCTCGTGATGATGACTACCGCAAAGCCATCTTTCCTGTGGAAGTAATGAAGCATGTAGCTAGAGCTAACCTATACATGGTGCAGGCTATTATAGAGTATGTGAGTGATGAGAACCAGACCATACTCGATGTCATGGCAGGCAGTGGGTCTATCATGGTGGCTGCTCTGGTGAGTAGGAGAGTTATATGCTTGGATATAGAGGATGAGTATTATCAACTTCTCCTAAAGGGGATTGATAGGCTAGAGGAGATAGCTCCAGGTATTAGCACATACATCACTGCTATACATGGTAATTGCTTGAGGATACTACCTATACCAGTAGACCATATCATATTCTCACCACCGTATGCTCAGATTATGAGGATGAAGAAACCAACTGGGATACAGAAGGAGATGTATGGAGACGAGGGAGCTACATATCAGAAGACGGAAGGTAATGTTGGCAGGTTAAATCGATTTCTCTATAATCAGCAAATGGAAAAAGTGTATAAGAAGTGCTATGATAGTCTGTCAGTTGGTGGGACTTTGTCAGTCATTATCAAGGACTATGTAGAGAAGCAGAGGAGAGTGAGTCTGTCAGACTGGGTGATAAGGAGCTGCTCCAAGATGGGATTCCAGTTGGATAGCTGGCACAAGTGGAAGCCTCCTGGCACCTTCTTCCATACAATGAGAGAGGCTAGGGGTGAGTTGGTAGTCGATGAAGAAGACATTCTTATTTTGAGGAAAGGAGGGACAGATGACTGAGCAAGAAAAGGTTAAGGAAGAAGTAGCTAGGCTAGTTTATAATTGGCGCTTTAGTATTCTCGGTGAATACAAAACAGAGTGGGATAAAGGGAGTGAATATATGAGACTAAGTTGCCTGGCACTAGCAGGGAGAATAATAGAGGTTGTTAAGGAGAAGGTATAAATGTCATTCTATTACTATGGCAGCAGAGGACCTGGAGACGAAGATTACACTGAGAGTGAAGGTTACAAGATAAAGCTTCTCCAGGAACTCCTCATAGACAATCCACCTGAGGCTATTAGTATTGATACTGAGACTATATCTCTTAAGGAGCGGATGCCTATTGGAATAGGAATAGCTGTGTCTCCTACTGATGCCTTCTACTTCCCTACCTATCCCGAACTATCCCAAGATATTCCTTGGGGTATATTAGAAAGTCCTAGTATCACTAAGGCATTCTTCAATGCTCCCTTTGACCTTAATGTTATTGATATACTTCACAGCATAGATAGAACTAATATAGCTGATGTAGCCACTATGGCTCACTTACTTAATAAAGGGTTTATAAAGTTATCAATGCTAGCTCCAGAAGTCGGTATGGAGACACGGAATGTTAAGGATATGCTAGGACCTAAGCAGACTATGTTAGACCTAGAGCCTAGTGAAGTGGCTAAGAAGTGTTGTGAAGATGCTATGGCTACACTAGCTTTGTATCAGTCTTATAAGCCACGAGTAGACCCAGATTACTTTAAGATAGAGATGGAGGTTGTTCCTATTCTGATAGATATGTCTAATAAGGGGATGAGAGTAGACCAGGAACTGAGAGGGAAGCTAGATGTTAAGTTTACTAAGGATGTTGACTACTACAAGACGCTATGTGACGGAGAAGGATTCAGTCCGAGTTCTCCTCAACAAGTTGGTTATATACTTGCTAAGAGGGGTAACTTCCTGCCATTCACCAGGAGTAGGAAAAGTCTCAAGGCTGATGCAGCTACATTAGAATTACTGGATGACCCTATAGCTGCTGTTGTGCTTAACTTCAGGAAGGCTAATACACTGCTAAACAGATACATTCATCCGTTGGCTAATGAGGATAGGATATTCACTGAGTATAACCTAGATGCAGTGACTGGGAGAATATCCTCATCTAACAGAAACCTCCAGAACATCCCACCTGGGGAAGTACGGAATATGTTTCTGCCTGATTCTGATGTCTTCACCCATGCTGATTATAGTCAGGAGGAACTGAGGATATTGGCTCACTTATCTGGAGATAGAGAGATGCTGAAAGCTTACGAGGAGAACGAAGACATACATCAGCTTACTGCTGACCTGATGAGGATACCTAGGAAGATAGCTAAGAATGTAGGCTTCGCCATGATATATGGTGCTACACCACAAACTATAAGGAGTACTGCTAAGGTCAGGGACATTAGACTATGCTACAATCTAATGGATAAGTGGTTCAATGCTTTCAAGGGTGCTGCTGAGTGGATTAAGGGGACTCAGAATGAGGGATTAAGAAATGGCTACATCGAGACTATGTTTGGGAGAAGGATAGACTTGCCACTTGGCTTTGAGAATGATGAGGCTATCAAGAGGAAGGCAGTTAACTATATTATCCAAGGCACTGGGGCTGAGATAATGAAGCGAGCATTGATTAAGTGTAAGGAGTTGCCACTGGTAGTCACAGTCCACGACAGCATGATGTTTGATGGAGATGTTAGGTTGGAGCTGAGTCAGCTTGGTCTAGACTCTATTGCTCCTCTCTACACTCCAATGAGTGTTAAACTATTACAGAAGTGGGAGTAGTCAATAAGTAACCTACTCCCACGCTAACTGAGTCATGGCTATTACACTTCGTGTCCCATCCTAGGAGCTGACTCATCCCCTAGGAGACCCCTCCACCTCAATTCATCGAAGCAACCAAGCAACACAGCCCACAACTACTCCTACCCAAGTCAATGCTCCCAAAGCCAAGCCAAACGCATAGTACCAGTACTCACCATCAACTGGATTCTTAGTCTCCAATCCCATCTTAAACCTTGGCTCTCTTGGATATACTGCCTCTGCCCAGCCTATCACCAAAGCATGCCATTCGTCATAGGTGTTAAGGAACTGCCATTTACCCATATTACTTCACAGGCTGAGCTGGTGGAGTCATAACAAAGCTACCAACGAACTGTTTCTTATCCATCCAAATGCTCCAAGCCTCATTCCTTCTCTCGGCAGCCTCAGTTCTAAGTGTCTCAGCTAATGCTGTAAGCTGATTTGCAGTGGCAACATAGTTAGCTGCCCCAGCTATATAGTGATTGTTGATAGCATTCCGCTGAACTGCCTCATTTATAAACAAGCTGGCTATATCTCTACTCATACCTGCATAAGCAGCGTAGTTCTCAGGAACATTATCGCCTACATTTATGGCGTTTATCTTACTAACTCCATCACTTAGATACTTCTTAACAGAAGGAGCTGAAGCCCCTACAGCATAAGTATTTATCTTGTCTAACGCATCACTAGTATCAGTATGACTCACATTATCCAGCTCACCCTTAGACAGGGCAATATCACTGGCTACCTGCTGCTCATAATACAATGCTTTAATAAGCAAAGCATAAGCTGATGCCGCTAGTATAACTGTGTTGTTCAGGAAACTAGGACAGGAGCTGTCAACAGCAATCTCAGGCTCAGTGTGCATAGCCTTATAGTGTATGGCTATATGCTTACCTGAAGTCAGCCTAACTTGAGACTCTGTTGCTCCAGCGACAGACAGTAAATCTTCCACTACATTGAAACTAACAAAGGACTGAGGAACATTACCTACTGGATACTCTACTCTACTAATCCTAATCAGGTCTGTTAAGCTACTAATGTCCAGAGCAATCTCAGACTTGGTGTAAGATATTGTGCAAGCCTCAAGATTGGCTATCTTACTATCTGCAATATGAGTAATCTTACCAGCTCCATAATTCATGTAGTAGTCAGTATCCCTCACACAAGCTACACTGTCAGCATCCTTCACTGTCTCGCTATCATACTTGATAGGTTTATTAGCCAGTGTTACCCAAGTGCCTGCACTAGCACCTGCTGTCCACTCTTCATCAGTAACTGTGAATCCTAGAGTAACCTCATAAATCTTCTCCAGCGGCAGAAACCTGGATAGGTCAGACATTGACTTATTAACACACCTGTTCAGCTCATCATTAGTCCACAGCTTCCCTTCTCCTCCTGGGTCTTTTAGGTCTACTCTTAGTGAGCTCCGAAACTCAGTTAGGTTCATCTTTCTTTACCTCCTTATTAGATTCTATCTTAGGTTCTATATCCTTTGTTGCATTCTTAACTGCCTCAGCCACTATCAACTGCTGAAGCATCTGAAATGCCATTTGAGGCTTCATGCTACCTACAAATGCTGTCTCCTTTGTATCTGTGTTTAATGTGAAAGTAAATATTAGTTGAGCCATTAGTCACCTCCTATAAATTA
>Ga0075125_10001889_pt1 | contig 10214 bp, 8 predicted proteins | sample AntAceMetag02UKN_FD_69810 | JGI IMG/M metagenome (GOLD analysis project Ga0075125, IMG submission 69810) | Saline lake microbial communities from Ace Lake, Antarctica - Antarctic Ace Lake Metagenome 02UKN | ecosystem: Environmental > Aquatic > Non-marine Saline and Alkaline > Saline | place...
CGGGTATCGAAGTGGACAAACGAGATTGGCTGTAAACCAATTGGTAATACCTTCGGGGGTTCGAATCCCTCCCCGTGCACAATAAAAATAAAAACCCCGAATTTCTATTCGGGGTTAAATAACTCATCTTACCATTTGTTTTACTTGTTCCAAAAGCCACCTTTCAATTTCTCCATCTGAAGTGCGGGATGCATAATTATCCCCCTGCTTAAGTTGCATTGTTCTCCTAACGCCTACTTCAATTTGGTTTTCACTTCGCTTTGTTACATTAATTATAAAGCGATCTCTGAAATCATTTAATGGCGTGCCCATAAAAAATGGGGCACCACCGCGTAATAACCAATCGGTGGTAAGAATACCATTTTCTTTACTAATAGTTTGCATTGGGTGTCCTATTTCCCGAATAGCAGCTAATATCGCTTTCCAAACAGTATCGTAAGAGGCCTCATACAATTGAGATACTTCCGGTGCTTGGACTGTTCCATTTTCATAGCTAGTGTAATTGTACGGCTTCAAAGCGGTTTTAGTAGTTCCACAAGCAGTCAAAAAAGTACAAACAATTAAAACAATAAAAAATCTCATTTCAGAACTCCTTTCTTTTTTAATTTTTAAATTACAATTGTCAAGTTCTGGATTTTCCAGAACTTATATTAAATATATTATAAGTTATTTCTTTTGTCAAGGCCGGGAATTTCTAATGGAAAGTTGACAATTATATCATATATTATATAGTACATTCAGTTCCGATTTTCTCCAAATTTCTAATTTGGAAAGAAAATCGAGAATCCACGATATTGTATCTAAATTAAAATTTAGACAATGTCGGGAAAACTTAAAAATTAAAAAAGAAAGGAGATTCAGTTATGAAAAATAAAAAGACGGAAAGAGAGAAAATTGAAAGAATTAAAGCAATTGATTCCCTAATGACGCTTTATACCGAAAAAGGTCGGATTGGCAAGATTATAAAAACAGGTGAATTAAGAAAAGACCTTTCTAGAAAAGAAGTCAGCGCCTTAATAAGATTTCATGTTAAAGAAGGTTATATTAATAAAGCTGCGAAAGCGGCTAAGTTAGAAAAAGGCGAGTTCTCTGAAGAAAAAATTTCTCCTTTAGTGAATGCTACTATTAAAAGACTCTCAATTAACGAGTCTATGCAAGAAGCTAAGCTTGGGAAAAGAAAGTTTTCTGAAAAAGAAATTAATTATTTAGTAGCCAGTTGTGTTAGAGGAGGTTTTATTGATGAAGCTATAAAAGTGGCTGAGTTAAGAAAAAGAGAACTTTCAGCAAAGGAAATTAAAAGGTTGACGAAAGCGGTAAGAAAAGGGAAGGACAAGGAGTAAATGTTTAATGGGCAGAAATATAATTCTGCCCTTTTTTATAAGTCCCAACATCTATAAAACCAATCCCGCTCCAACCTAAGTCGGAGCGGGATGGATTGGAAGTAGTCCTCTATCGACGTCGTCGCAAAGGACTATTACACTCACACATCAATAGTGTAGCATATCTTTTGTAAAAGTCAAGAGTTGTGTTATCTTTTTTACGAGATATACTAAAAAACGTGGCTTTAAATTGAACCGTGAAAGCGGCTGCAGGTAGAGCACTCACACGTAAAATTGGAGGTCACCAACTGCAGTCGCTTTCACGGTTTAATTAGTAAGACCGACAGAAGTTGGTCTGTTTTATCACAAGGAAGGTGAGAAAAACAAATACGAAGTATTTGTTTTGCGAACCAACGCAGGGACAAGAATCTTTAATTCTTATCACAAGGAAGGTGAGAAAAACAAATACGAAGTATTTGTTTTGCGAACCAACGCAGTGGCAAGCTCGCTTATTATTATTTTTAACAGAATGAGAAAATTAATTGAAAAGCTTTTTAACCCTAGTCCTCTTAGAAAAGCTGAGGGTTTGGTTAAGATTATAAATGAGAAGGAACCGGAGTTTGAAAATCTTTCAGCAGATGGTATTGAAAAAAAGTCCCAGGAGTTGAGAAATAAAATAAAAAACGGAGAAAAACTCGATAGTCTTCTACCGGAAGCATTTGCATTAGTGCGGGAAACATCCAAAAGAACTTTAGGCCAGCGTCATTATAATGTCCAGCTTCTGGGTGGAATCGTTCTTCATCAGGGCAATATCGCCGAGATGTTGACCGGAGAAGGCAAAACACTTGCTTCTACCGCTCCGATATATCTAAATGCTTTAACCGGGAAAGGAGTCCATATTGTGACAGTTAATGATTATCTTGCTAAACGGGATACCGTTTGGATGGGTCAAATATACAAAGCTCTCGGCGTGTCAACCGCTTGTCTTATTCATGACGGCGCCCTTATCTATGACCCCGGGTATAAAACTGAGGAAGAAATTGAAGAACTTGATAAAGAACGAGACGAGAAGGGCGGTTATAAAATTATTGAAAAATTTCTCCGTCCGGTTTCCAGAAAGGAAGCCTATCAAGCTGATATCACTTATGGTACTAACAGCGAGTTTGGCTTTGATTATCTCCGAGATAATTTAACTCTTCGTTTTGAAGACCGGGTTCAACGCGGTCACTACTATGTAATTATTGACGAAGTAGATAGCATTTTAATTGACGAAGCACGTACTCCGTTAATTATTTCCGCTCCTGACGAGCAATCAAGCGCCTATTACAAAAAGTTTACGCAGATAGCCGCTAATCTTACCGAAAACCAGGATTATGAAGTTGACGAAAAGAAAAAAATAGTTAATTTAACCGACCAAGGTTTTGAAAAAACCGAACAGATGGCTGGAGTTGATAATATTTTTGCTTCGGAGAATTCCCGTATGGTCCACTATTTAAATGAATGTTTGAAAGCTAAAACTCTCTTTCATAATGATAAAGAATATGTAATTAAAGATAACGAAATAATTATTGTTGACCAGTTCACCGGCCGTTTAATGCACGGACGCCGGTATTCCGGCGGTCTTCATCAAGCCATTGAAGCCAAAGAGGGTATGCCGATAAAAGAAGAAAATAAAACTTTTGCCCAGATTACTGTTCAAAACTATTTTCGTTTCTACGATAAACTTGCTGGTATGACCGGCACCGCCATTTCAAGCGCCGAAGAATTTCATAAAGTGTATGACCTGGATGTGGCAAGTATTCCTCCTAACGAACCGGTAATAAGGAAAGACCTTTCTGATGTTATATATAAAACCAAAGACGCTAAGTATAAGGCGGTTGCCGAAGAAGTTAAAAAACGTTACGAAAAAGGCCAGCCAATTCTTTTGGGAACCACTTCAATTGAGTTTAATGAAGTTGTCTCAAAATATCTTTCTCAGGCCGGCATAAGACATGAAATTTTGAATGCTAAGAATAATGAAAAGGAAGGCGCAATCATTGCCCAGGCTGGCAAGAAAGGAACCGTTACCGTTGCCACCAACATGGCCGGCCGCGGTGTTGATATTGTTTTGGGTGGATATCCTTTAGATAAAGAAAAATCCGAGGAGGTGAAAAAACTTGGCGGACTTCACGTAATTGGCACCGAGAGACATGAAGCGCGGAGAATTGATGACCAGCTTCGGGGACGGGGCGGGCGGCAAGGTGATTCCGGTTCAAGCCAGTTCTTTCTTTCCTTGGAAGATGATCTTTTGAGAATTTTCGGGGGTGAAAGAATCGGTAATATTATGCAAACCATGAACGTACCTGAAAGCACTCCAATAAGCGCTAATTTAATATCTAAAGCCGTTAACCAGGCTCAGAAAAAAGTTGAGGGCATGAATTTTGATATTCGAAAACACCTTCTTGATTTTGATGATGTTTTGAACCGTCAACGGGATGCATTGTATGCTCGGCGGATAAAATTTTTAGAAGCTGGAGAAAACAACAAAATCCTCCCAATTGTGAGGGAAATTCTTAAAAAATATATTGCGAGCCAAGCGGCTGGTTTGAAGAATGAGATTAAAGAATTACAAGGAACAAAGCGTGACGAAGAAATTAGAAAAAGAGAAAAGATAATAGAGGAAATAGAAAAGAAACTTGGTGAAATTCCTGAAAATATTGAACTAAAACGTTCTAAAATGATTGCCCGCCACTTGGTCCGCATTCTTGATTCACTTTGGATTAATCATCTTGAAAATCTCCAGTCCTTGAAAGAATCAGTTAATATCCGCGCTTATGCTCAGCACGAACCAATTGTTGAATACCGTCGGGAGGCCTACCAAATGTATCAACTCTTGAAACAGAACTTTGAAGCTTTTACTTTCAGAACAATTTTTTCGATTTTTGAAGTTAAACTTGAAAAAGTCCATGACCAGCTTGAAGAGGAAGACAACCAACCGAAAGTGGCCGGGTATTCCCGCAAAGAAGCTGAACCGGGCAGAACTCCAGAAGGAAAAAAAATAGGGCGGAATGACCCTTGTTGGTGTGATTCCGGTAAGAAATATAAACATTGTCACGGTCGGAACTTATAAAATATAAAAGGGATAAATATTGCTATAATTGGAATAATCTGTAATATAAATTACAAGAGAAAATAATTTTATGCAGTCTAAGAAGAAAAAGAATTCGGTAGTTATTTTAGTGTTTATAATTTTAGTCTCCATCGTGGCAGGTTTTTTTGTATTTCAACCTTCTCAAGAAAAAGGTGATGAATCTCGGTCTTGGAAATTTGGTCTTGATCTTGTCGGCGGCAGTTATCTTGTTTATGAAATTGACCTCTCCGAAGTTGAATCTTATGACAAAACTACCGTGGTTCAGGGACTTCGAAGCGTGATTGAAAAGAGGGTTAATCTTTTTGGCGTTAGCGAACCGAGGGTTTACACTCAAGAAGCCGGCGACAAACATCGGCTGGTAGTTGAGCTCGCTAGCATTAAAAATGTTAACAAAGCCATTAATGAGATTGGGGCCACACCGGTTCTTGATTTTCGGGAAGTTGGAGAACTTTCTGAAACGTCACCATCTTTTGCAACAAACACTATTGCAACGAGCAGTTTGGTTTATACCCCCACTAAACTCACCGGCCGTTATGTCAAAAGCGCTCAACTTGGTTTTGACCAATATACTAATGAGCCACTTGTTTACCTTGAATTTACAAACGAGGGCGCCGATATTTTTGCAGAATTAACCGCTAGGAACATAGGAAAACCGGTAGCTGTTTTTTTGGATGGGGAAGTTTTAACACAACCCGTTGTTCAACAAAAAATTACCGGCGGCAAGGCTCAAATCACCGGCCAGTTTACTATTGACGAAGCTAAGCAACTTGTGCAGCGTTTCAACGCCGGCGCTCTTCAAGCCCCAATCAAGCTTATTAATCAGCATACCGTAAGTCCTACCCTCGGACAAAACTCACTTGATAAATCAATTAAGGCTGGAATTTTGGGTTTTTTGACCGTTATCGTTTTCATGATTATTTATTATCGCAAACTGGGTATTTTTGCCGCGATAGCTCTTTTAATATACGCTGTTCTGGTTTTAAGTATTTTTAAACTTATTCCAATCACTCTCACTCTCTCAGGTATCGCCGGCATTATTCTTTCTATCGGTATTGCAGTTGATGCTAATATTCTTATCTTTGAACGAATGAAGGAAGAAATGAAACGGGGCCTTATCTTTTCTCATGCTATTGAAGAAGGTTTCCGCCGGGCTTGGAGTTCAATTCGGGATTCTAATATCACTACTATGATCAGCTCGGTAATTCTTTTTTATTTCACCAGCGGTTTTATTCAAGGATTTGCCTTAGCTCTTCTTATTGGTGTTTTGGTTAGTATGTTTAGCGCGATAATAATTACCCGAACATTACTTAGGGTATTCGCGCGGGACGAATCTAACCAATTCCCATGACCTACTCGCGCAAGTGGGGTCATAGCGTAGTGAGAACACAACTGCTTGTGTTCGAACAGCGGAGACGGGCTGAGCTTTATGCGAAGCATAGCGAAGCCCAGGGCAAGAAAGATTGAAAGTTTTATTTTCTATCTTTTCCGAACGCCACGCGAGCAAGCTTTGCTTATTATCTATAATCTAATTTCATGAATCCCGATAGTGTTAACTAAAACTTCAATATGAAAACAAGGAATCAAAATAACAACAGGTCGTATAATAAACATCTAACTACCTATTACGGGTATGCCCTAACGGGGCACACCCTAACACTATCGGGATGAACATTATCGGCAAAAGTAAAATGTTAATATTCGCCGCGGTAGTTATCGTTGCTTTAAGCTTCATTATTATTGCTGTTTTTGGTCTTCACCCGAGTATTGATTTAGTTGGCGGCACCGAGTGGCAGATTAATTTTTTAGATAAGGAAGTTTCTTCTAACGAAGTAAAATCATTCCTCACTTCAGAATTTGAAGTTGAAGTTTCGGCTAAGGAAATGAGCACCGGGGATATTATTATCCGACTACCAGATATTGACCATACAAAACATCAAGCATATAAAAAATCTCTTGAAACAGAATTCGGAGAGATGAAAGAAAAAAGTTTCTCAAGTGTTGGTCCGATTGTTGGACAAGAGTTGAAGGAAAAAGCTATGTGGGCTATGTTAGGTGTTCTTTTGGGAATCTCCCTTTTCGTAATGTGGGCTTTTCGAAAAGTTTCCGGCATAATTAGCTCTTGGAAATATGGTATCACTACTCTTGTGACTTTAGTTCATGATATTGCTATTCCAACAGGTCTTCTTGCTCTTTTAGGATATTTGCAGGGTGTTGAGGTTAGTATTACTTCCATTGTTGCTCTTTTAGTAATTCTTGGATTTTCTGTGAATGATACTATTGTGGTTATGGATAGAATAAGAGAGAATCTCACCCTAAGCGGAGGTAAAAAGATTAATCTTAAGGAAACGATTAATAAAAGTGTTAATGAAACTATAATGCGGTCGGTTAATACTTCTTTAACTTTAATAATTGTGTTGTTGTTCCTCTTATTTCTTGGCCCCCAGTCTCTCTTTTATTTTGTTCTTATTATTCTTGTCGGTACGGTTTTTGGAACTTATTCCTCAATATTTGTTGCAAGCCCTATTCTTTATCTTTGGGGGAGAGAAAGATAGCCGAGTTTTCCACAACTTGACAGATAATGGATAGTAAACTATGATTGTAATGAAGAAAAGACGAGAACCGATCAATACGAACAAAAGACACTAATATAATGCCCAGTGAAACTTCACTGCCGCGCCTAACGGCACGAAAAGCAAAAAATAAGCAGCATAGTTTCACCGGGTTCACCCAGTGAAATTACGTTGATATCTGAGTGATAAAGTGCTTGAACAAAAAATTAAACTGGGTATAAAAAAATAAAAGTCGATTATGAATTTGATTTCTAATTAACTAACAATCAACGAAATTTCTACTGGGATGAAAGACATAGATAAAATTTTAGAAAATTTATTTTCAGACCTAAACCCGAAACAGAAAAAGGTTATTAACGAACGTTTTGGTTTAATTGGTAAAAACTATACTCTCCAAGCCATTGGTGATGATTTAGGTGTTACCCGTGAACGGATTCGCCAGATTGAAGGCCAGGGTGTCAAAAAACTGAAGCCCGGGATTAAAAAAGAATTTGCCGGTTTTATTGAAAAAACGGAAAAGCTTCTTGATAAAATTGGCGGCGTTTGCCAGGATGATAAGTTTATTGAAGAGGTTAAAAAGCTCGGTGAGGTTGGAAATACCGGCAATTTTGACAACAAACTCCGATTCATATTTCTAATTGCTGAATATCCTAATTTTCACGGAGAGAATAATGACGTTCATGCTTTTTGGTATAAAAATAAAAAGGACAAGAAAAACCTTTTTACTTATCTTGAAAAGGCGGTTAAATTTTTTAAGAAAAATAATAGAAGCAAAATTCTCGAGGACAAAATATACAAAGGCGAGTTTAAGAATCCTAATTTTGAAAACTTTATTTCTATTTCCAAAAAGTTTGGCGCTAATGTTTTTGGCGACCTTGGATTAAAAGAATGGCCTGAAATTGAACCGAAAGCTATTCGGCATAAAGCTTATTTAGTTTTAAAAAAGAAAGAAGAACCGCTTCACTTTTCAGATATTGCCAATCAAATTGGCGATATGGGTATTGCTGAGAAAAGAGCACATATTCAAACCGTTCATAATGAGCTCATTAAGGACAATCGTTTTATTCTTGTTGGTCGAGGTATTTACAGTCTTAGAGGATATGGTTATGAAGACGGTACTGTTAGAGAAGTAATTCAGAGAATTCTTGAAGAGAAAGGACCGCTTAATCCCGATGAAGTTTTAAAATTTGTTAATCAGAAAAAGATTTTGAAGAAAAGCACCATTCTCCTTAATCTTCAGAGTAAAAATCATTTTAAACGTCTTGATGACGGCCGATACTGTATTCACGAAGCTTAGTAACGGCTATTTAGCTGGAAGTTATAATTTAAGCGGTAGATGAGTTTGATTGAAAACATAATTTCTTTGATCGGGGATTTTATATCATCTTTCTGGTGGGTATTTATCCTCGTTTTTTTGTTATTTATTTTTTTTGACATTAGGAGGGTTTATAAGAACCAGAAGAAGAAACGGGAGATTGAATGGTCTCTTCTTAGAATCATCCCGCCGAAGGAAGTGAAAAAATCACCGAAAGCGATGGAACAACTTTTTGTTTCGGTGGATGAAATTTCTGATGGGTGGGCATCTTTTGAAATTGTCGGCCGAGCCGGCAAAACTAATTTTTATATACGTATTCCCAAAGATTACCGCAATTTGATCGAGTCTGCTATATATGCTCAATATCCGGATGCTGAGATAAATCTGGTTCCGGATGAGGAAGATTATGTCAGCCAGTTTTCTTCCAGCACTCTTCCTAATGAAGTTTATGATATTTGGGGCACCGAACTCATTCTTGGTCGTGAGGACGGTTATCCTATCCGCACTTATCTGAATTTCCAGGAGAGCGGCAGGCAGGATGAGGAACAAATAATTGACCCCATTGCCAGTATTACTGAAATTATGTCCAGGCTTGAAAGGTCCGAGGCAATTTGGCTCCAGATACTTGTCAAACCGGCTGACAACAAAAAATGGATTAAAGAAGCCGAAGAACTAATTAAAAAACTGATGGGCGGAGAAGAAAAAAAAGAAGGGACGATTATCTTTGACTGGATTAATCCTTGGGTTCACGCTGTAGGAGAATTTATTGAAAATCTTATGTGGGCTATTTTCCGGCATCCTATGTGGGGTGAAGAAGGGGAACAAAAAAAGAAGGAGGAGGGCAAAAAAGATTTAACTCCGGGTAAAAGAAAAATTATTGATGCGATTGAAGAAAAAATATCTAAGGTCGGATTTCACACTGTAATTCGTTTTGTGTACGTTGACCGGCGGGATATGTTTACCAAGTCCAATATTGCCGGTGTGACGGGCGCTATTCGCCAGTTCAATACTAATCACCTGAATGTTTTTACCGAAAACAAGAAGGCGAAAACGAAAACAGGAGGCCTTTTTAAAGACAAAAGACTTGAAAGCCGTAAAAAATGGATTTTTTCAAATTACACGATTCGGGATTTTCCTAAAAAAAGCTCAATCTTAAACACTGAAGAATTGGCTACTATTTATCATTTCCCGACTACCGGAGTGAAATCCCCATTTCTTAGAAGAGTTTTGAGTAAACGGGGCGGTCCGCCTCCAGACCTGCCGATTCAATAAGACTAATTCATAACAAATTTTAAATCTTTAATTAAAATGTCTGACAACAAAATTAATAACAATGATATAACTCCAATTGGTAAGGTTGATTATCGCGACCGGGAAACTAAATTTGGAATAAAAACCGATGACCGGCGTCGGCATATCTACATTATTGGAAAAACCGGAGTTGGTAAGACAACTTTGCTTGAGAATATGGCTATTGCTGATATTAAAGCAGGCCGGGGAATTGGAATAGTAGACCCCCATGGCGAGTTTGCTGAAGGTCTTCTTGACCATATTCCCGAGAATCGCTTGGAAGATGTTATATACTTTGACCCTTCTGATACTGAACAGCCTATTGGTTTTAATCCTCTTGAACAAGTTTCCAATGAACAGCGTCATCTCGTTGCTTCCGGTATGATGGGTGTTTTTAAGAAAATCTGGCCGGATGTATGGTCAGCCCGAATGGAATACATTCTGAATAATACTCTCCTTGCTTTATTGGAAAATCCCGGCGCCACTCTTTTGGGCGTTCTCCGAATGTTTTCGGATAAGAAGTATCGGGAAGAAATCGTTGATAATCTTCAAGACCCGGTTGTTAAGCACTTTTGGAAAGAAGAATTTGC
>Ga0075125_10001892_pt1 | contig 10209 bp, 9 predicted proteins | sample AntAceMetag02UKN_FD_69810 | JGI IMG/M metagenome (GOLD analysis project Ga0075125, IMG submission 69810) | Saline lake microbial communities from Ace Lake, Antarctica - Antarctic Ace Lake Metagenome 02UKN | ecosystem: Environmental > Aquatic > Non-marine Saline and Alkaline > Saline | place...
ACCCACCGGGATGCCCCTTCCATTATCCTCCACAGTCACACTGTTGTCTACCCTGATCTTGACATGTATAGAATCACAATATCCTGCAGACGCTTCATCCACGCTGTTATCCACAACTTCATACACCAGGTGATGGAGACCATCCCTACTGGTGCTGCCTATATACATGGCAGGCCTTTTCCTGACCGCTTCAAGTCCATCAAGAACTTTTATACTATCCTCACTGTATGATGTTTCCACTATTATTTTTTTTAATCCTTTCTTAATTTTACAGGCATTACTATACACATGTAATCTTTGTTATCTACAGACCCTATCACCCCGGAACCTTCATCATTTCTCATTTCAAAAGATACTATACTACCGTCCACAGGATCCATAGCATCTATTAGATATTTTACATTATAACCTGCCTCTAACGGGTCTCCATTATACGACACATCTATCTCATCTTTTGCCTCACCAACATCCGGGTTGGTAGAAGTCAACACCATTCTTTGATCATAAACATTTATTTTTACTCCACTAAACCTTTCGGTAGACATTACACCCATTCTTCTAAGAGAATGAAGTATCTGATTTTTATCCAGCTGTATTTCCACCCCCCTCTCCTCGGGTATCACCCTTATATAGTCAGGATACTCCGCATCAATAAGGCTTACCCTCAAAGTAGTATTTTTATTTCTGATCACACACACGCTGTCCAGTACACAAATATCAACAAAGTCACCATTTTCTACAAGTTTCCTGATCTCAGATACTCCTTTTCTTGGTATTATTATCCCATCAATATTAATTTTATTACCAGAATCACTTTCTAAAGGCACATTAACAAGCGATAACCTGTGACCATCAGTGGCAACCACTGTAACTTTTTCATCTGCTACTTTTAAAAATACACCATTCAGATTCGGTCTCATTTCATCAGTAGAAATCGCAAAGAATGTCTTCTCTATAATATTTTTCAACACACCACATTTCATCTTTAGAGATCCGACATTTTCTACATCCAAAACCTCGGGGAAATCATCGGCAGATATACCAGGTATCTTATATATTACTTTACCACATGTTATATTAACCCAGTTGTTTTCCATCACCTTAAAACCAATAATATCCCCTTCTATCTCTCTTACCATTTCAAACAACATCTTAGCGGGAACAGTGATTTTTCCTGTAGTTGTAATTTCAGCATCATAATACGAAATTAAACCTATTTCCCTGTCAGTGGCTACTATTCTGATCTGTTCTGATTTAGTTTCGATTAAAATATTATTAAGAATCGGTAAAGTTGTTCTCTTCTCCACTACTCCCAGGGTTTTTTGAATACCCCCTAAAAATCTATTTCTCTCAATCAAGAAATCCATTTTTTCACCTATTCCTTTAAAAGTTTATTGGTTTATAAAATTAGTAGTAATAGTAGGCAGTGTTAATTTGTTAATATAATCTATTTAACCTAAGTAATTTTTTAACTATATCTCCATAAATTACACTTGACAAGATGTTAAAACCCAGTTTACAAATCCATTTCTATCTCTTCCACCATTCTTTTCATCTCATAATTTTTTTCCATCAACTTTTTTATCTTATTATTCGAATAGATAACAGTTGAGTGATCCCTTCCTCCAACCTTTTCACCTATATCCGGAAAGGAATTATTAGTCAGCTTTCTTGAAAGATACATTACAACCTGACGTGAAAGTACGAGGTTTTTGTTCTTCTTTCGGGATTTTATATCCCCTACTCTAAAATTAAACTTTTTTCCTACAGCTTTTATTATTTCATCTATTGTTATTTCTTTCTTTACTGTGTGATTGATTAAGTTTTTTATAACATCCTTTACTGTATCTATTGTTATTTCTTTTCCGGTAAGAGAAGAATATGCGGCTATTCTTGTTAATGTACCCTCCAATTCTCTTATGTTTGAGTCTGCAACGAAGGCTATATAATGCGTGATATCGTTCGATATATTAATATTATTTTCCTGTGCCTTCTTTTCTATAATTGCTATTCTTGTTTCTACATCCGGAGGTTGAATATCAGCTATTAACCCCCATTCGAACCTTGATCTTAGTCGTCCCTCAAGATTCTGTATTTCTTTTGGAAATTTATCACTTGTAACAACTATTTGTTTTCTTGAATCGTGAAGGGTGTTAAAGGTGTGAAAAAATTCTTCCTGGGTTCTTTCCTTACCAGCTATGAACTGAATATCATCAATGAGAAGAGAATCTATCTTTCTGTATTTTTCCCTGAAATTGGACATTTTATCATATCTGATAGAATATATCAGCTCATTCATAAATTCTTCCGCCGATACATAGAGTACATTCTTTTGTGGATACAGGAGGGTAGTATGAATACCAATGGCGTTTAACAGGTGTGTTTTTCCAAGACCGACACCGCCGTAAATAAACAGAGGGTTATAATTATGTCCTGGCTGCTCTGCTACGGAAAGGGCTGCGGCATGAGCAAACTGATTGAATGATCCTACAACAAACCTTTCAAAGCTATAGTTTGGATTGAGAGATGAGTGCAATCGCACCGGTCTGCTTTTTGTGGTAGTTTTGGCGCTCGTATCATGTGATATATCGGTTTTCTCCGGTTTATTTACAACAAAATTTATGTCTGCACCGATGCCAGACACAGTTGAGAGAGAGTTGCTGATAATATCGACATAGTTTTCGACAAGCCAGTCCTTAAAGAACTTATTGGGTACACCCAAAAGAACATTACTATCTTCCAGCGAAACAATCCTGATAGGTTTTATCCAGGTTTCAAAGTTTTGCTGACTAACTTTTTCCTTAATTATTTTAACAGTTTCATTCCAAAATGATTCCAATATTACCAACCTTTATAAACAATGTTATCAACAAGTGTTGATAGGTTTTACGGCATACAGAAAAAACGCCTCTTTATAGAAGGAGACATCTTACCTGTCATCTCCACTCATGATGATATCCACCAATCTATCCAGATCATCTGAGGATGAAAATCTAATTTCTATAACGCCACCATTCCTCAATTGTTTTACGCCTGTTTTTGCCATCAATCTTTCCGATATCTTATTCTCAAGATCTGTAATGTATGTATCTTTTTCTACCTTTTTTTTCTTTTTGAGGTGAGTATCAATGGATCTTGCCAGCCTTTCAGTTTCCCTGACACTGAGTTTTTTCTTTATGATTTCTGTTAACAGGGTGATCTGCTTTTCCCTCGAATCAACCGACAGGATGGCTCTTGCGTGTCCTGCGGAAATATCTTTTTTTATCAGCGCATCCCTTGCTTCTGTCGGAAGATTAAGCAGGCGAAGAGAATTTGCTATGGTTGACCTGTCCTTACCTACTCGCAATGATATTTCATCTTGGGAAAGGCGAAAGTTTTTTGTGAGAGTCTGGTATGCCTCCGATTCTTCTATGGGATTCAGTTCCTCGCGCTGTATGTTTTCCACGAGAGACAACTCCGCCACATCGATATCTTTTGCATTATGCCTGATAATGATCGGCACATTCATCAATCCTGCAATCTGAGCGGCTCTCCATCTGCGTTCTCCGGCGATAATTTCATAGCCCGACTCGATCCTTCTCACAACAATCGGTTGCAATATGCCGTTTTTCTTGATAGATGCCGCAAGGCTTCTTTGTTCTTTTCCGTTAAATATCTTTCTGGGCTGGAATTTGTTTGGCGATAATTCCTCTATTCCGCACATCGCGAAATTTGGTTTGTCAGCGGGGTTGTCCATAAGATCGGTGAATATGGCACCAAGCCCTTTCCCCAAAGCGTTCTTCTTAGACATTATATCCTTCCATTGGTCATAATCTCCCTTGCCAGCGCCATATATGAAACAGCGCCACGGGATTTTATATCGTACAGTATAATAGGCAATCCATGACTTGGGCTTTCGGAAAGCCTCACATTTCTTGGTATAACTGTTTTAAATACGTTAGACCCGAAAAAACTCCTGGCTTCGTCGGCTACCTGATGAGAAAGTCGATTTCTCTTGTCGAACATGGTAAGCAATATGCCAGCCAATGACAGGGATGGATTAAGCCTTGCCTGTACAAGCTTAACGTTGTTTAGTAAACGACCCAGTCCTTCCAGTGCAAAATATTCACACTGTAGTGGAACTATGAGCAGATCGGATGCGACAAGAGCATTAACAGTCAAGAACCCAAGAGAAGGTGGACAATCAATTATAATAAATTCATAAGAAGAGTCAATTTTTTTTAAAAAGTTTCTCAGTCTCTTTTCCCTGTTACTTAGTGATACGAACTCTATTTCCACACCGATCAGGTCCTGGTTGGAAGGGATAATATCGAGAGTGGGAATTTGTGTTTTGAATACAGTTTCTTCGAACGGAGCGTCTTGAATAAGGGCATAGTAAAGATTTTTCTCATTTATCGTGGACGGGTCTATGCCTACACCGCTTGTGGCATTTCCCTGAGGATCACAATCTATCAGAAGAGTTTTTCTTTCCGCGGCGGCCAGGGAAGCTGACAGATTGATAGCGGTCGTTGTTTTGCCGACGCCCCCCTTCTGGTTAGCTATGCATATGATTTTTTTCATTTCTTCAGGCAATTCTTTCGTGATCTTTGAAGTACAAATTGATTAGATAAAGTTAGCATATAAAGAGACATTTTAGAAGTAGTAATTTGGGACAGTAGAGCTTATTTTATAACAGGTTCTTATGAAAACAGAGTATTTTTCTTGATTCACCTGTGACCGGAAGTTTTATTTCATGGACGCACGTCAATTCAAAGCTCGTTTTCCTGATTGTATCAGCCGCCCGTTCAAGCTCGTCATTCACATTTTCCCCCTTCATGGCTATCAGGGTGCCGCCGTCGGACAAAAATTGCTCTCCCAATGTGAGAAAATAAGCGATTTTGAAGGCAGCCCGGGATATTACGATATCAAACGAACCTCTATAATTTTTCTCATGCGTCAATGATTCCGCCCTGCCATTCACAACCGAGATGTCCCTTAGTCCAAGCTTCCGGATGACGCTTTTGAGGAAAGATGTCTTTTTACGGGATGAATCAAGAAGGGTGACATGGAGTGCCTCCATTTTTATCTTCAGCGGAATACCGGGAAGGCCGGCTCCTGTCCCTATATCCAACAGCTTTGAATTCTCTTTTTTTATAAATTTTGTGACTGTCAGAGAATCGATAAAGTGTTTTGGTATGTCGAGAGGAGATTTTATTGAAACAAGAGACATTTTTTCATTCCAGAGCAACAGTTCCTTGTAATATTCAAAGAGAAGATCTATCTCATGATCGGTGAGAGTTATACCGATATTCCCGGCGGTTGTGGAGATTATGTCTTTTAATTTTTCCATTTGTAACCGGTTCACAGGATTGAAGAATGGCCCATCATGACAGGCACTGGTAATTTATGGTATAAGAGATCACTGGTAATGAATGTTAGAATACGATCGGTTTTTATGCAACCATAAACAGAACAGGAGAGATAATGTGGAAAAAGCGAAGATGGAGAACCTGACGATAGTACTTAACAGGCCGAAACATCCGGGCAATATAGGAGCTGTCGCCCGGTGCGCTAAAAATATGGGGATAAGCAGTATTATTGTTGTAAATCCCCTGAATGCCGACAGAAAAAAGATTGAACAACTGGCAACACATTTCGCTTTGGATGTTGTGGAAAAAATCAAATATTTTGACAGACTGAATCTTGCGCTTGCCCCCTTTAATCATGTGGTCGGGACGACCAGTAGATCAGGCGATACAAGCCTCAAAAGATCAATCATATATCCGGGGAAAATGGCGGAAGATGTCGTTGATATATCTCAGAACAACAGGGTGGCGCTGGTCTTTGGTCCTGAAGACAGAGGACTTACCAATAACGAACTGCAATATTGTGATGTACTGGTAAAAATTCCCTCGTCGGAAGGCCTGAAATCAATCAATCTTTCACATGCGGTAATGATCATTTGCTATGAAATCTTTACCGCGCGTTTTGGATTCAATTCGGTTTTTACCCCGAAGCTGGCTACTTCGGCAGAGATGGAGGCAATGTATGGTCATTTGAAGGAGATGTTTGTGCGTATAGGCTTCATAAAGACCCAGAATCCTGATTACTGGATGACAAATGTGCGACGTCTCTTTTCGAGGACAAAACTGCTTGCCAGAGATGTGAAAATAATCCGTGGCATATGCCATCAGGTCGATCTGTACGGGAAAAGGAAGACCGGATAAGCCGGAACCCGGAAGACAATGTTTAATTTTGTTTGAGCCCGGCTTGTCCGGATTGGGGGATTTAGAGGTAAACGATATAAAAAACTTGACATTACCTTGTTCGGAACTTAGTTTACCCTTTTAAATCACGGAGAAAACTTGGTATCAGGGCGTTTCCCGGAAGCCTGGTTGAGGCTCTCCAGGAAGTGGAAGTAAGTGAAATTATAAAGAAGGCCTGGGCGAGCATGCCTTTAATAAATTTATTGAGAATAAAAAGATTGAAAGAAAGCTATACAGAAGATATGTGTCGAAATATAAGCTGGAGAAAAATCTGCCGATATTATAGGGGATTAGAATGATTGTAGTAACCGGAGGAGCGGGATTTATAGGCAGCGCGGTTGTATGGAAGCTGAACACACAGGGGTTTGATGATATCGTCATCGTCGACGATCTTGGAATATCCGAAAAGTGGAAAAACATGGTCAACAGACGGTTTGTGGATTATCTCGACAGAGACGATTTTCTTGAGATGGTTCTTGATGATGCGGTGCCTTTTGATGTTGAGGCTATTGTCCATATGGGCGCGTGTTCTTCAACTACGGAAAGAGACGCGGGTTACCTTATGGAGAACAACTATCATTACACTGCCAGACTTGCCCAGTGGGCTGTTGAGAGAAACATCCACTTTATTTATGCAAGCAGCGCGGCAACGTATGGAGATGGCTCCGGTGGGTTTTCCGATGATAAGAATGTAAGCGCGGTACTTCGCCCCATAAATATGTACGGTTATTCCAAGCAGCTGTTTGACCTGTGGGCCTTGAGGAACGGGCTGGAAAAAAAAATTACAGGGATAAAATTCTTTAACGTCTTCGGACCTAACGAATATCACAAGGGGGACATGAGAAGCATTATTCACAAGTCTTTTGGACAGATTAGAGAAACAGGAAAAGTTAAGCTGTTCAAATCCCACAGGCCCGATTTCCGTGATGGCGAGCAAAAAAGAGATTTTGTTTATGTGAAAGATTGCGTGGAAGTGATCTGGTGGCTGCTTGAAAACAGGGATGTTACAGGGGTATTTAATCTCGGTACGGGTCATGCAAGGACGTGGAATGACCTGATAAAAGCGGTCTTTGTCGCGATGGGTATAGAACCCAGGATTGAATATATAGAAATGCCTGAATCAATCAGGACGCAGTATCAGTATTTTACCGAAGCAAAAATGGATAAGCTTCTATCGGCTGGGTGTCCCGTGCACACTTCGTCGCTTGAAGACGCGGTTTCAGATTATGTGGTAAATTATCTTGAAAAAGACGAGCGATATTTGTAGCGGCTGGGAATCAGGGAGAACGTGTAATGAAAGTCATAAGATTCCTCGCACAGAGCGGAGAAAAGTTGTACGGGGTGTTTGATCCCGAGATACCGGATGAGGCCCGAATAATTGCAGGCGATATTTTCGGGGATATTGAAGTAACAAAAAGAGTAGAGCGTATAGACAAATTTTTACCGCCCGTCTCTCCACCGAACATAATCGCCCTTGGCCTCAATTATGGCAAGCATGCCGACGAAACAGGTATAAAGCGCCCTGAGATTCCGGTAATGTTCCTTAAGGCCACAAGCAGTTTAATTGGCCATGGGACACCCATATTACTTCCCTCCGCGGGGCCTACCGAAGTAGATTATGAAGCGGAATTAGCTGTAATAATTGGTAAAGAAGCCAAGAATATTTCGCGGGACGATGCAGGAGAATATGTGTTAGGATATACCTGCGCCAACGATGTAAGCGCTCGTGACTGGCAAATCCACAAGCAGAAGAAACAATGGGCAAGGGGAAAGAGCTTTGATACCTTTTGTCCGATAGGACCATATCTGGTGACAAAGGATGAAGTGGTAAATGCGAATTGCCTGAGGGTATGTTCGATACTGAATGGGGAGATCATGCAGGATTCCGATACATCCGACATGTTTTTTGACATTCCGGCGATAATCAGTAATCTCAGTTGTTCCATGACACTTTTGCCCGGGACTGTAATACTTACGGGAACACCGGGGGGTGTGGGCTTTACCAGAAATCCGCCGGTATTTCTTCAAGATGGTGATATCATTACGGTTTCCATTGAGAATATTGGTGAGCTTACGAATTCCGTGAAGAGAGAATAATTAACGGCCATTTCGGAAATTTTTTATTTATATATTCTGGAGGAATTAAATGCATTCTAAAGACACAAAAAGAAGACGGGTTTTGCTGGGTTTAATGTTGTTTCTTGTAACGATCTTTATAATTTCTTTTGCGGGGACGGTTCACTTCTCTGCGATATCTTTAGGGGTTTCTTCCCATGATGCCATGGCGGCGGAAACGACAGAGACAGCAAGTGGAGCCCCGCCCTCTTTTGCGGATCTGGCCGAAAAGCTGAAACCCGCAGTTGTAAATATCAGCACGACAAAGACGATAACCACCGGAGGATTCAGATCTCCTTTAAACGATCCACGATTGGACAGGTTTTTCGGCGGGGACGACTTTTTTAAAAAGTTTTTCGGTGATATGCCGGGGAGGGAATTCAAGCAGAGAAGCCTGGGGTCCGGTTTTATCATCAGCAAGGACGGATATATCTTTACGAATAATCATGTAGTTGAAAAAGCCGATAAGATTGTAGTCAAATTGTCCAGCGGAAAGGAATACGATGCCACGGTAAAGGGCAGAGACAAAAACACAGACATAGCCCTGCTGAAAATAGAACCGGAGGATGATCTGCCAATTGTTAAACTTGGAGATTCGTCCAAGCTGCGTGTAGGGGACTGGGTTATTGCGATAGGAAATCCATTCGGTCTTTCTCAGACAGTGACGGCGGGGATCGTAAGTGCTAAAGGAAGGGTCATAGGCGCCGGGCCTTACGATGATTTCATACAGACGGATGCTTCCATAAACCCCGGGAATAGCGGGGGCCCACTTTTCAGTCTGAATGGAGAGGTTATTGGAATAAACACAGCTATCGTTGCTCAGGGACAGGGAATAGGCTTTGCCATACCGATAGACATAGCAAAGGATATTCTCCCAAATCTTAGAACAAAGGGGAAAGTGGTCCGTGGCTGGCTTGGCGTTTCTGTACAGGGTATAACGGAAGACATCGCCGAAAGTTTAGGACTGAAAACGACTGAAGGGGCCCTTGTTTCCAATGTGTTCAAGGGAGATCCTGCGGAGAAAGCGGGTATAAAGACAGGGGATGTTATTGTTGAGATTGATGGAAAAATTGTCAGAAATACACATGAACTTATAAACACAGTTGCAGGCGTTACCGTGGGCGATAAGGTGAAGATTAAGGTACTGCGAGACGGAAAGCAAAAAAACTTTACAGTTAAAGTAACGGAACGCCCGGAAACCAAAGAACTGGCCGAGATGAAACACGAAGAGAATGGAAAGTACTTTGGAATGACGGTCCAGGAAATAACCCCTGAAATTGCTGAGCATCTCGGGCTTCCAAATGTGACCGGAGTCATTATTGCACAGGTGAAAAGAGGTGGTCCGGCCGATGAGGCAGGCATACAGACGGGGGATATCATACGACAGATTAATAGATCAAAAGTTTCTTCGTTGAAGGAATATCGGAGTGTAATGTCAAGAGCGGTTTCCGGGGACAGCGTCCTCGTGCTTATACAGAGAGGAAAGTCAAAGTTCTTTGCCGTAATTCGAAAGTAACAGAAGAAATGAGAAGGGCTGTCGCTCCTTACTGTTAAAGACCATTGCTGACAAGTTTGCAAAAAGTCAGTTTTCTTCGCTCAGAACCATTTTGGAGATGCTGTCGCCTCCCGGCTAAAAATCTAAAACTCGTGCTTGTGCATTTCGAACAGTCAGATTTTCTTAACGCCGGCATATTTTTCCCAAAATCCTTCGATTCACTACGAAAAGACTTCCAAGGAAGTCATTTTGATGCAGACGGTATAATATATTGTTATTAGACAGCATTATATGAATTGCGTTCATTTCGGTAAAGAGTTGGATTTCCTTTCCACTATAATGCCGACGTGTCGG
>Ga0075125_10001893_pt1 | contig 10209 bp, 13 predicted proteins | sample AntAceMetag02UKN_FD_69810 | JGI IMG/M metagenome (GOLD analysis project Ga0075125, IMG submission 69810) | Saline lake microbial communities from Ace Lake, Antarctica - Antarctic Ace Lake Metagenome 02UKN | ecosystem: Environmental > Aquatic > Non-marine Saline and Alkaline > Saline | place...
CAAATAAAAAAAGTTAATTATAAAAGGTATGATCAACCAAGTGGAGAAGAAAGAAAATACCTTTTACTTTAAAATTATACAACAAGGAAAATGATAAGTAATAAAATATATACTAACATAACTTTTAAAAGAGATTTTCATACAAAAGCTGTATATGCTTATTGTTATTATTGGAAAGATAAAAAAAGGTTAGTCGAAGTAGAAGAGATAACTCAAAGATACTTTTTTATGGATGAAGATATTAAACTTGATAAAGATTCTTTTATAGAAGAACATGGATATGAAGCTATTAATGGTAATAAAGTTAAAAAAGTTGATCCTTTAGAAAGTTTTAATCCTGAACAATATAGAGAATTCAATGATATGTACGAAGGTAAAATTTACGAAAGTGATGTTAGAGCTATAGATAGATGGATTTGGGATTCTAAACCTACGTTTGATAGTAATATAAGAAAATGGTATATAGATATAGAAACTTTAAGAGATAAGAATGGACAATATTGTACAGTCCAAGAAGCTACTAATAAAATATGTATGATTACAGTATATGATAGTTTTTGTAATAAAGTTTTTACATTTGCTTTATCAGATAAGCAAGAAGATATTAAAAAAGATAATACTTCTATTTATAAGTTTGATAATGAAACTGATATGTTAAATAGATTACTTGTAGCAGTAGAACAATTACAACCTGATATATTTACAGGATGGAATGCTGATAAATTTGATATGCCATATATAGTAAAACGTATGGAAAATTTAGGTGTTGATTATCGTAGATTCAGTCCTATATATTCTGTAAAACTTTCTGTAAAGTCTTATAAAAATTCTGTAGATTCTAGAGTTAGTATTAAAGGTAGAGGTATATTAGATTTGATGGAAATATCTAGACAATTTTGGATGGGTACTGATGTTGGATATTCTTTAGATGCTATTTCTAAGAAGTTTCTGGGTAGAGGTAAAATAGAAATAGGTAATATTGATAAAGCATATTATAATGATTTTGATAAACTTATAGATTATAATATTCTTGATGTAATGTTATGCGTAGATTTAGACAAAAAAGAAGGTATGATAGAAAAGATGCAAGCTTTTCAAAATGTTATGTCTATAAATTTAGAAGAGACTGTTGTTGCTAGTAAACTTACTTATGCATATATTAAACAACATACAAATATAGTTTTAACAAATTCTTATGAAAAAGAAATTTTTGATCTTCCTGGAGGATTTGTTTTTCCAACAGCTAAAGGTATTTTTAAAGATACATCAAAGTTCGATTTTGCTTCTCATTATCCTAGTTTTATACGTAGTAATAATATATCTCCTGAAACAGTTACTGATATAAAACCTACAGATCCTGAAAATTATATACACTTTTTATGTTACTATAAAAAAGCAGACAAAAGTAAAGGTGCAAAAGTTGTATTGAATCCTTCTATAGCAGAAATGAAAAAATTATGGAAATTTGAAGTATGGGTTAGTAAAAAGAAAAAAGGTAAGTTGACTCATATAGTTGATATACTTACAGAAACTAGATTAAATTATAAACACGAAGGTAATAAATCTTTAGCTACAGTTTTCAAACGTCTTATAAATTCTATATATGGTTTGTTAGGATATAAATATTCTAGAATTTTTTGTAAACTTGGTGCTATGTTCATAACTTTAGGATGTCAATATTATACAAAACGTCATATAGAATATATAGAAAAGAATGGTATAGGAGAAACTTTGTTAGGAGATACTGATTCATTCTTATGTAAACTTAATAAAGGTTTTACAAATGAAGATGTTTTAAAAGGTTCTGAGATTGTGTTGGATAGAATAACGAAAGAACATAATTTAGATGAAATGCATACTTTGTTAGAACTAGAAGCTGAGGTTGATAAACTTATAATTTTCGGGATAAAGAAAAAGTATGCACAACTTATTAATGGTAAATCAAAAATAATAGGATTAGAGTTGATTCGTAAAGATTTTCCAGAAGCTTTAAAAGAGTATCAAAGAAGAGTTATTAAAAAAATATTTGATGATGATAATGTAAAATTATCAGATATTATGAATATAAAAGAAGATATTAAAGATAAGATAAGAGATAGTATAAAGTCTGGTAATCACTTTTATTATTCATTTCCTACTGTAATAAGAAAACCTATAGAAGAGTATGTAGGTAATACAGCAGAAAAAAAAGCTATTAAAAATTCAGGATTAAAAATAGCAATGAGTGAAAAGTTTTATATTTTAGAGTGTATGGGTATAGACAAAAATCTAGCGTTTAAAGAAAAAGAAGAATTAGATAATTTCAAATATATAGTAAATTATGATATAGTGATAAGTAAAGTTTTTAAGAATTGTAAAATTTTTGAAGAACTTTTTGTTAAGCAAAAGACATTAACGGAATATGCAGCGTGATATAAAAATGAGTTTTAAATATACAATAATAAAACGGGGAAGAGTTGGAGTTATAGATCCATTACCTATAGGAAGGTTAGCTATAAAATTAAAATCTAAGTTTTCTTATATGATTAAAGGCTACGAATTCATGCCTAATCCTTCTTGGGGTAAAGTAGAACTTTATAAAGGTAATACAGGAAGATTTCCATGGGGATTACATAATAGAATTTTTGAAATAATAAAAAGTGTGGGTTATGATCCTGAGTATGAAGAAGATATATTAGTAAAATTGAATGAAGAAAGAATTAAAAATCTGAATCCTAGATTAAGAGATTATCAAAAGAATGCTATATTAGCTTTGATACTTAATAAAGGGGGATTAGTATGTTTACCTACTGGTGCTGGAAAAACTTATACTTTTTTAGAATATGCTAGGTATATGAATAAAAAGACTTTGGTTATTGTACCTAGTTTAGATCTTGTCAAACAATGGGGTGAACAAATTAAAGATGATAAAAATATAGAAGTTACTAATCATCATAAATTGATAAAGAATAAAAGTATAGTAAGAAATTATGAAGTTGTATGTTATGATGAATGTTTACATTATAGATCGAATATTTTAACTGATAAAGGAAGAATTAAAATAGGTTCTTTAGTAAATAATTTTGATAAATATAAATATATAAAAGCTTGGTCATATAATATTAAAAAGAAAAAATTTGAATGGAAAGAAATAGTTAGAGTTTTTAAAAAAGAAGAAGATAAATTATTAAGAATTGAGTATAGCAAAAGAAGAATAATTTGTACTCATAATCATAGAATATTAACGAATAATGGTTATAAAAGAGCTGATGAATTAAAAGAAGGAGATAGTTTATCTGGATATTATAAAGATGAAAATAATTTAGGTTATGCTAAAATAACAAATATTAAAAAAATTAAAAATGATGAAAAATATGTTTATAATTTAGAAGTAAAAGATAATCATAATTATGTAATATCAGGAAGTAAGAATGACGAAGGTATAATAGTATCTAATTGTCATATGACACCTGCTAAAACAATTTATAAAGTTATGAATTCTATAGGTAATGCTATTTCTGTAGGATTGACAGCAACACCTTATAGAGAAGATAAAGAAGATTTAAAGATTTATGCTGCAGTTGGAGAGATGGTATATAATATATCCAGAAAAGAATTAATAGAACGTGGGTATATAGCAGATGCAGAAGTTAGGTATATAAAATTAGAAAATCACGAAAAGTCAAGATTTATTAAGTATCATGATATTTATAATGCTATGATAGTTAATAATGGTGAAAGAAATTATAAAATATTAAAATCAGTATTAAATAATAAAAATAAGAAGATATTAATTTTAGTTTCTAGAATAGAACATGGTGAAGTATTAAATACTTTATTATTAGAAGCTAAACAAGATAATGTATTTTTGAATGGTAGTATGAAAGAAAGAAATATAAAAGATACTGATGATGTAGTTATAGCAACATCTATCTTTGATCAAGGAGTAGATTTGAAAAAATTCGATTTTTTAATATTAGCTGCAGGAGGTCAAAGTTCTGTACAATTAGTGCAAAGGATAGGAAGAGTTTTGAGACCTAAAAAAGATGGACATAAAAGTGTTATCATAGATTTTATGGACGAATCTAAATATCTTAAAAAGCATTATGTTAAAAGAAGAAAAATATTAGAAGAAGAGTTTGATGTAACGGAAAAAAAAGGAGGAATCTAAATATGGCAACTAGTAAAACAAAATTTATAGCTTATCAAAAGTCTATAAAAATTTGGAAAAAATATAATAAAGTTCATCTGGATCATAAATTAACTAAAATTTGGGAAGAAGCTTTTAGAGCTGGATGGAATGCTAATAAAAAACATTATAATGATAAAATGAAAATATATAATAGTATAGATAATGTAAAAATATATAATAGTATAGAGAATATAATAAAAAGAAATATAATGAAAAATAAATCAAGGAAAGTAAATAAATTAAAGAAATTGGGTATAAAAATAAAAAAAGATTTTTATATAGATAGAACTAGTTATGATTTGGTATATGATGATGAAGGAGATGTAAAATACAAATGATACTTGATAAAAAATGTAAATTGGATAATAATGGAAAATTAGTATGTTGTAGTATTATGGAAAAAATACTAGAAAAAGAGATCAATGCGAGTGTCCAGGGTTTTGTAAGAATTCGTACTTTTGATTTTAAAATTAATAAAAGTAAATGTTTGGGTATAATGTATAGAGATTCTTATAATAATCGTAGTTGTAATAAAATTATGTTAAATTTTTGTCCATTTTGTGGAGAAAGAATATCAAAACAGGAGGAGGAATAAAAATGGAGAATGAAAAAGATGATAAAGATAACAAAGATAATGAGAATATAATTAACGAGGTATATGATGAATATGTAAATAAAAAAACAAAAGAAGATAAAAGTAATTTTTTAAAAAAGGTTTGGGGCAAAACAATATTTCTTGAAAAGTTAAAAGAGTATAAAGAAGTAAAAAGTATCAGAAGAAGTATAAGATCAGAAGCTAGGAAAGAAGCATTAAAAGAATTAAAACCTGCTTTAAAAGAAAAATATAAAGAAAAAGAGTTAGCAAAACTTACTGGGAAAAAGAGGGAAGGAAATAACGGAATATTAGAAAAACTTGCTAAGGGTTTTGATATAGGAGATTCCGGAGAAAAACTTGACAGAATGTTAGGAACGAATAGAAATAATGGAAGTAATAATGAAAATAGAGATAATAATCCATTCAATTTTAAAGGGATGAGTGGTATGAGTGGAATGGATCCTGACAAAATAGGTTCTATGATGGGAGGTTTTGGAGTTAAAAAAGATAAAGAAGATAAAAAAAAACATAAAAGAAAGTATAAGAAAAGAAAGAAAAAGAAAAAAACTAGGTAAAGATTAATAAACTAGAGATTCGTTATATATAAGTATGACAGATAGTGAATCAAAAGCTAGGAAAAAAATATTAAAATTTTATAATAATGAATGTTATATAAAAAAAATACCAGATTATAAAATTAGTGGAGTTATGTCTGGTGGATTACCTGACTATTTAGTAATAGTAAATGGTTGTACTATATGGTATGAAATTAAAAGTTTAAATGGAAAAAAGAAATCTCTTACATTTGATACTTTTACAAATCAGCAATGTAAAGAATTTACATTAATGATTAAACATGGTTCTTTAATATATATATATTTGATTCATGGAAAAAAATATTATAATATTACATGGAATCAAGTATATAGTTATATGTTAGAAGGAGCTAGAAAAAGTATACCTATCAAATTAATAAAAGAATGGAATGACAAAAATGGGACAGACTGAGGTGTACGAAATACTTAAAGAAAGTAATAAAAAGTTAACTTCTTCCGAAATATTAAAAATTTATTTAAAAAAGTATGGGGAAATAAATAGTACAAGTTTGTCTACATCTCTTTACAGAATAAGAAGAAGATCTGATATATCATGTGATAGAAATAATAAAGCTTTTTTATATTGGATAAATAAAGAGGATGAAATAAAAGATGAGTATTAAATTTAGTGAATTTTCAGGACATGAAATATTTTTAATATTATTACCTGTTATATCCGGATTAGCAATAAGACATTTTGTATATAGTACTCAAAACTTTTTTATGAATGCTGATTCTTATTATTATATAGATAAGATAAATGACGGAATCCATGGTTTTAATTTTATGGAACATTTTGGATATTTATTCGGAATAGATGGATTACATCATATACTAATATTTTTGTCAATATTTTCTATAATTATGTTTTATTATATGTGTAGACAATATACTTCGATAGAAGGATCTTTTATTGCAACATTGTTATATTCTATATCTCCTCTCATTTTTTTTAATACTCAATTCGGAATGCTTGATAAAAATATACCTAGTATATTTATGATTATATTTATTATAGCTATAATGGGAAGGTTTAAAGTTTGGTGGCATAAATTAATACTTCTTATATTATCTTTTAGTGTGTTCGCTTTCATTTGGGATGGTTGGATTGGAATGCTCGCGATTGTTGCGTTATATTATATCATAAAATTGATAATAAATAAAAATTATAAAATTTTAATGATATTATTTTTTATTAGTATTCCTTCATTATATATGGCATATAATAGATTCATACGATTAGCTGGTAATATGAATATTAAATTTATATCAGAATTAAACCCAGTATGGAATATTGGATTTTTTTGGGAATTTATAATTATAGCTATTGTTTGGATTTTTATAATTACTAAAATAAAACTTGAAAAATATGATAAGAATAAGATTGATAAATATCTTTTTGTATATGTAGGTTTTATATTTACATTTATTGTTACGTGTTTTGTGTTTAGATTTAATATATTATTTTTACCATTTTTATACCTTTGCTCGGGTATAATATTTACAGATCTAGAATATAGTGATATAAAGAAATTTTTGGTATTAAGTTTATTGATAATACCAGTTTTTGTTTTTAGTACTGACATATATATGAGAGAACCTATTATGAATCAGGATATAGAAAATGCTATGGATTATGTTAATACAATAAATGATAGTAATTGTATAATAAGTAATTGGGACATGGGAGTAATATATGATGCTTATACTAATAAAAGTGTAGTACATAGAGCTTCAGCAGGTAGTTATGAAATGGAAATTGACGAACTTGTAAAAGGATCTAATAAATCTTGTATAATAATATGGGATAACCATACTATAGATTCCTTGAAATATATTTTATATCATTTAGGAGAAGATATTAATACAAGCGAATTTTATATAAAATATTATGAAAATGAGTCTGTTAAATTTGGAAATACAAAAGTATTGTATAGAGGAGGATAAGAAAAATGAAAATTGCAGATGTTATTAGAAGCGGAGCACAGAAAGGATCAGAATTAGAAAATTCAGAATCAGAAGCTGAAAAGCTTAGAAAACAGAGAGAACAATTACAGAAAGAAATAGAAGGTAAGGCTGATAAATTAGAAGAACCTAATATACCAATTCCCCAAGAAAATCAAGATGTTGTATATACTAAAGAAAAGCTTAGAACAATTCCTGATGGTGAAGAAATAATACATTATAAAGAATCTAATTTAGATGCTATAGATCCTAATGTACCTAAAGAAGAAAGAAGAGTTGTTACTAGAGAAGGTTATAATAGACCACCTTTGTATAAATTGACTTTTGTACTAGAAGATGGTTCGAAGATATGTCCTATTTTTGAATGCCCTGAACAAAAGATAGAATCTGTGTTAGAGGCTATTGATAATAGTATAGAATCAAATAGTATTATAACAATTGCAGAATATAAAATTGTTCCGTCTAGAATAATGTATATCGATCTAAAGGGTAGACAATAAAATTTTTTATTTTGATAATGGAAATAACACAGGGTTTGGGAACTAGTATAGCAGAGCTTAGGATTGTTATTAATGAATATAAACATCAATTGCGTAGAATAAATGTTAGAGATCCAGAAAATTATCCTATAGTAATAAATATAATAAATAGTTCGGGGGAAGAAGATGAATGGAGGATCGACACAGGAAAAAGAGGAAAAAAAGAATCTAAAGAAATTTAAAAAGGAAGTAAACGAAAAAATAAAACTTTTAAAAGCTTTTGATAATGATATAGATATTATGATACTTAAAAGAAATAGATTATTGAACGAGATAGAAAGTATGATAATTATATATAGGAGATTTAAATATGGAGAATGATAAAAATAATCGTATTGTATTTCTTTTTATGTGTGTAATGATATTAGTTTTAGTATTAGTAGCTAATGTAAATAATTCTGAATACGAAACTAGATATGTTAAAACTGTATCTTATAATAATAATATTATAATTCCTGACAATGATATGATAGAAAATATTATAATGAATAATAATGAAAATATAATAATATATTTTAAATTTTTAATAGAAAAGAAAAGAGATAAATTATATTATGATAAAAATGAATTGATTATTAATAATTATATTGATATAGAAATTAATAATACTATGTTAAAAGGTTTATATATTGTTTCTATAACTAATGAATCGAAAGCTTTTAATACAATGTATACTAAGATTGGTTTTAGATCTGATATAATATATAATATAAATAATATAAAAGATATAGAAAAAAATTATACTATATATAGTCCGTATAATGGTTTAGTAATAGCTATTATTAATGACAAAAAGATATTGAATTTAAAAGATGTAGTACATCGAACTGATAGTTTGATATATTATTATAATAATTCTGAAAAATATTATGTCATGGATTTGGATCTTTGGATGAGTGATCTATATTTAGAAAATAAAAAGATAGGAGATAATATAATATTAAGATTTGATAATTATGATTTAAAAGGAAATATAATATATATTGATGATGATTAAAATGGAAGAAGAACCTAAAGATATAAGTTTGATAGTATTTTTTACTTTAGGACTTAGTCTTAAGAAATGGGATGATCTAGGTTCTTTATCTAGAGAGATAGAATTGTATAATAGATTGTCTAAATATTTTCAAAATATTTATCTTTTTACTTATGGAGATAACAGTGAATTAAAATATAAGAATTTATTAAAAGAGAATATAATAATAGTTCCTAATAGATATAATCTTAATCCTTATTTGTATTCTTTTATAAGTCCTATTATTAATATAGATATTATAACACAACATAGTATATTAAAAACGAATCAAATAATCGGAGGATGGACAGCTTTGTTAGCTAAATCCGTTAACAAAAATAATAAATTAGTAGTAAGATCTGGATATATACCTTCTTTATTAGAAAAGGTTAATGGAAATACTATTAAATATAAATTTTTTAAGTTTATAGAAAGAGTACTATTTAAAAGTTCTGATATTAGTATTGTAACTTCTACAGAAGCTTTTTTTTATGTTTCTAAATATACTGATAATGTCAAATTGATAACTAATCATATTGATACTGAAAAGTTTAAACCTATCAAAATTAAAAAGAATAATAGAATATTATTTATAGGAAGGATAACCAGAATAAAAAATTTAAAAAATTTAGTATTAGCTTTGGATAAAATTTGTATTGGTTTGGATATTATTGGTAATGGTAATAACAAATTTAAGAAAGAATTAAAGACTATTGCTAAATTAAAAAAGATAGATATTAAATTTTTGGGGAATAAAAAGAATGAAGATTTACCGAGAATAATAAATTCTTATTCATTATTTGTATTACCTTCTATCAGAGAAGGAATGCCAAAAACTTTATTAGAAGCTATGTCATGTGGAATGCCTTGTATAGGTACTAACGTTTTTGGAATAAGAGAAGTTATATCAAATGGTAAAAACGGGATTTTATGTGGTACAGCAAGTGAAGATTTATATAATGCTATAATATTAATTATTAATAATAATGAATTAAAAAATAAAATAAGTAGTAATGCTAGAAAAAGTATTAAAGATAATTATTCATTAGATATAATAGAAGATTTAGAAGTAAAAGTATACACGGAGTTAACAAAATGATAGATATAATATTTTTTAAAATAACTAAGATATTATTAAGACTTGATAATCTTTTACATAGATGTATTACTAAATCATCTATTATATCATATGGTAAACATCCGAAACATGATATAACAAATTATCATCAATTTTTTATAGATTATATAAAAGAAGGTTCTGAAGTATTAGATATAGGATGTGGTAATGGATTATTAAGTATCGATATTTCTAAAAATAAAAATGCTAA
>Ga0075125_10001895_pt1 | contig 10205 bp, 21 predicted proteins | sample AntAceMetag02UKN_FD_69810 | JGI IMG/M metagenome (GOLD analysis project Ga0075125, IMG submission 69810) | Saline lake microbial communities from Ace Lake, Antarctica - Antarctic Ace Lake Metagenome 02UKN | ecosystem: Environmental > Aquatic > Non-marine Saline and Alkaline > Saline | place...
TGCTGCTGCTACTGCTGCTGCTTATGCTGCTGCTGCTGCTGATGATGCTGATGATGCTGCTGATGATGCTTATGCTGCTGCTGATGATGCTGCTGATGCTTATGATGCTGCTACTACTGCTGCTTATGATGCTGCTGATGATGCTGCTGATGCTAAAGAAAAAATTAGGATCAAGATACTGAAGTACGGCATAGAGATATTGCAGGGGAGGGAGGGATGATATTATTGGGGATAGATTCGGAAGGTCTGTCAAGAATTAAACGAAAGCATAGTATGACCAAGAAACATTTAAGAGTCCAGATACGCAAACTAGTGAGAGGTTTCTACTATGCACCTCACTCTTTTTTGTCTTCCGTCTGGACTCCTTTTTATTTGAGGCTATCATGAACAGAGGTTGGATAAAGCTCTGGCGCAAGTCTGAAAACAATGATCTGCACCCACTAAGCGAACAAAGAGAGTTTACTAAATGGGAGGCATGGCTAGACTTATTATTGCTTGCAAACTTTAAAGAGAGGTGGTGGTGTGGTAAGAAATGCCAAAGAGGCGAGTTGCTTTATAGCTTAGATTGGTATAGTAAAAGATGGAAGTGGCATAGGTCTAAGGTTTGGAGATTTCTAAAACACCTCAAAAAGCGAAACGCAATTGAAACAGTAAACGAAACGCAAACGACACGGATAACTATATTAAACTATGAGACTTACCAGCAAGACCAAAACGCAAACGAAACGGAAACGGAACAGAAACCGAAACGCCCGCGAAACGCAAGTGAAACGCCCGCGAACACTACTAAAGAATGTAATAATGTAAATAATAAAAGAATAAAGAATAAATATGCAGAATTTGTTTCTTTTTCTTCAGATGAATATAACAAGCTAAAAGAGAAACTAGGTCAAGAGTTGTTGGATGCCTGTATAGATAAATTAAATACATACAAAGGTTCTAAGGGTGTCAAATATAAGTCTGATTACCATACTATGCACAGTTGGGTGATAGTAGAGGTTAATAAAACATTTAAAGTTAAAAAGGAGCTACCAGCATGGGTGAATATAGAACGTCCATAGAAGATCCTAGAGAGGCTGCATTAAAATCAGTCTTTGAAACACACGGTAAAAGATATAGTGAGGCTCAGGTAAGTATCGTAGTAAGCAGGACTAGAATGTTATTAGAAGAGGTTTTTATGGATTGTTGCTCTAAATTGGGTAATATGGCAGAATTTCCCAGAACTAATCTGATACATTTTTTTAATAATCACAGGTTGTTGGTTAGTTTTGATAGTGTAGAATCGTGCAATAAGTGTCAGATTACTAAGGGACTTAACTATTATTGTGATCCTTTTTCTGATAATACAGCCGATAAAATAGGATATGTTACGAGATGCTCTTGCCCTGCTGGTGATAAGTTTGATTGGATGGAACTTAAATATAATAAGAGAAAAGAGCCTAACCCGGAACTGAGTGGTGGAAAATTAGTTATAGACGGATATGATTTCTTTAGGCTGTCAGAAAATGAAAAGGCAAAGCGCAGAGCTAAAGATACTAAATTATATGGCAACGCTGATTCTAAAGAACTTGTAGGTGACTTATCGAATAAGTTTAAACTTAAATAGGAGGTAGGGGATGGGTGAAATAGGTGTAATAGTAGGCAGGTTCCAGGTTCCAGAGCTACATGACAGCCATGTTGAACTAATCAAGAACGTTGTTAATATTCATTGCTCAAACATAATAATATTTATAGGTGTTTCTCCAGTATCACCGAGCAAGAGAAATCCATTAGATTTTATTATAAGAAAAGATCTTTTTAGACACTTCACAAGCATTGCTATTATTCCAATAATGGATCAGTATGATGATGATACGTGGTCTATAGATTTAGACAATAAGATACTTGAGGTAATTGGTAAAAACTCAGCAATCCTTTATGGCGGTAGAGATTCTTTTCTAAAGAGCTATTCCGGTATGTTTAAGACAAAGAGGTTTAATTTAAAGTCAAAGATAAGCGGGAGTTCTATAAGAAAGAAAATAGCTTATACAGAATACAGTTCTCCTGACTTCGCTTCCGGAATCATATATGCTATGAATAAGAAGTTTCCAGTATCATACGCAACAGTTGACATAGCCATAATGAAAAAGAATATGGTCTTGATGGGCCGGAAAAGTAACGAAGATCAATACCGGTTCATAGGTGGGTTTACAGATCCTACCGATAAATGCTATGAACATGCTGCGAAACGTGAAGTTATGGAAGAGACCGGTGTGGAAGTCGATGAGTTTGAATATGTCTGTTCTACCAACATTGATGATTGGAGATATAAGAAGGAACCGGATAAGATTAAGACTATCTTGTTTAGGGCAAAATATATATTTGGTGCGCCAACTCCGGGAGATGATATTATAGAGTGTAAGTGGATAGGTTTGGATAAAGAAAATACTAACAATATTATGCCAAGCCATAGGGTATTATGGAAAAAACTATTAAAAAAGGAGAAAGTAAAATGAACAGTAATTTAATTTTGATGACAGATAGCTATAAACTATCACATTACAAGCAATATCCACCAAAAACAACTAACGTATACAGCTATTTCGAGAGCCGTGGAGGACGTTTTGATTCTGTTAAATTCTTTGGTCTTCAGTATTTCATTAAGAAATATCTTGAAGGCAATGTAATTACCCAGGAAAATGTAAATGAAGCAAAAGTGTTTTCTAGTGCTCATATGGGAAGAGAAGATTGTTTCAATTTAAAGGGCTGGCAGTACATAGTTGACAAACATCAGGGAAAACTACCAATAAGGATAAAAGCTGTACCAGAGGGCTTAGAAATACCCACACACAACGTTCTAATGACAGTAGAGAATACAGATCCTAACTGTTACTGGCTTACTAATTATCTTGAGACATTGCTCGTACAAGTATGGTATCCTACTACGGTTTGCACATATTCAAAGGCAAATAAGGAAATGATCTTAGGTTATTTAGAGAAAACAGGTGATCCCTCTCTTATAGATTTCAAGCTCCATGATTTCGGATACAGAGGCTCTACTAGTCCAGAATCAGCAGGTTTAGGAGCAGCAGCGCACCTTGTTAATTTCATGGGAACAGATACTATTGCCGGGATTAAATTGGCCCAAGATTATTACGGTGCGGAAATGTGTGGTTTCTCTATACCGGCAGCAGAACATAGCACTATTACGGCATGGGGTAGAGAGAATGAAGTCGATGCTATGAGAAATATGCTTACTCAGTACCCTACTGGCCTGGTTGCTTGTGTATCTGATAGCTTTAATATATTCAAGGCATGTTCAGATTTGTGGGGTGGAGAATTAAAAGATGAAGTATTAGCCAGAGATGGTGTTCTCGTTGTAAGACCGGACTCAGGAGAGGTCATTCCTACAGTTATAAAGGTTCTGGAAATTCTTGGTAATAGGTTCGGAACAGAGAAGAATAATAAAGGCTATAAGCTGTTAAATCCAAAGGTCAGAGTTATACAGAGTGACGGAGTGGATTATAATACCTGTGCAGACGTATTGAGTGAAATGAGAGTCGAAGGATGGTCAGCAGATAATATGTCTTTTGGTTCAGGCGGGGGATTGCTTCAGAATCATAACAGAGACGAACAGAAATTTGCTTTTAAATGCTCATCCGTTACTGTTGATGGTGAAATGAGAGATGTTTATAAAGATCCTGTTACTGATTCCGGAAAGAGATCTAAAAAGGGAAGACTTGCACTTATACATAACAATGGTGAGTATGAGACAGTTAGGGAAGAGGTAAGGTATAATAATATATTAGAGACCGTATTTGAAGATGGAAAGCTCTTGGTAGATTATACTTTTGATTCTGTGAAAAGGTATAAATAATTAATCTAAGCCCCATAGTATAATGGCAACACGTCAGACTTTGGTTCTGAAGACAGAGGTTCGACTCCTCTTGGGGCTTTTAAAAAGGAGGTAGTGGATATGAAAGTAGGCATACCAGTAAAATTTCACCCAGATTATGTATTAAAAAACGAAGATCATATGGAAGCTGTTGTAATATCTGTAAATGTTCATGAACTACCAAAGATGTGGGGAGGTGGAGAACATACAAATTATTCTATACGGTTTAAAGATGGACATGAAATAAATGTAGGAATAGCAGAAATTACCGAGATTAAGGAGGCTAAAGTATGATAATATACAGTAAATGTTTGTGTGGACAGAACATTGATGCCCCAATTGATACCATGGTGTCTGGTAATATATGCTATAACTCGCATGGTGACGAGAAAGAGATGGATTTACATTTGTGCAATAAGTGTTGGCAAGAACTCATAAGACGGAATAATCTCAAGCTCTGCGACAGCTGTTCCGAATATTCGGCAGATGTGAAAGAGATAGAGCTGAGTCCGGCTACTGATGGGGCTATGGCGGAGGTGAGGAATTATTGTAATCATTGTAGGGGAGGTGATGAATGAAATTTAAACAATTTGTAGAAAATGTAAACAAATTACTTGCTGATAAACCAGAAACTGCTGAATTTGAGGTAGTAAATTCAAAGGACGACGAAGGAAACGGATTCAATATAGTATATTATGAGCCTTCTATCGGGATGTATGATGAGGATGAAAAAGAGTTTACGTATGACGAAGAGGATGAAAAAGAGTTTGAAGAAGAATATGAACCTAATGCGATATGTATTAATTAAATGGAGGATTCATGAACTACGCAGACACTACCGGAGTCACGATCCGAGATGCTTTTAATAAGTTCCACGCTGAGAATCCCACTATCTACATGTATTTTAAGCAATATGCCTCTCAAATGCTAAGTAGCGGTTGCAAGAAGATCAGCAGTAAACTTATAATTAACCGGATTCGTTGGGAGATATACATAAAGACAAAAGGTGGGGGGTACAGGATCAACGATGCCTTCACCGCATGGTATGCCAGAGAGTTTGTGAAAGACTACCCAGAGCATAGAGATAAGTTCGAGTTTAGGAAGATACGGTCTAGGGTTGGGGATAGGATAGATCATCTGTATAAGATTAATGATGATGGTCGGAGTGAAATGGTGTTAAATGGATAATTATATAAACAAAATTACACAAGGGGACTGTCTGGAGCTTATGAAAGACCTGCCTGATAATTCGATTGATATGATACTTTGCGATCTGCCTTATAATATAACACAAAACAAATGGGATTCTATTATTGATATGGGTTTGCTATGGAAAAGATATGATAGAATAATAAAAGATACTACCAACGTTGTCCTGTTTGGATGTGGAATGTTTACTGCTTCGTTAATGCTTTCTAATAGGTGTTATTGGAAATACAATCTTGTTTGGGATAAATCACATTCTGTTGATTTTCTAAATGTGCATATAAGACCAATGCGAAAGCATGAAGATATTATTGTATTCTATAAAAAATTCGGCACATACAACCCGCAGATAGAGGACAAGCCAATAGAAAATATAAGACCTGCTACTCTTACAGATAGGACAAGCGCGAATTATGGGTATTTCAAGAAAGGTGATTTTCGGACAATACCCAGAGACAAGACATATCCAAAAAGCATAATAAAAATATCTTCTGCAAATAAAAGTAACATTATACATCCAACACAAAAACCAGTTGATTTATTTAGGTATCTTATACGGACATACTCAAATAAGAATGATATAGTTTTAGATAATTGTTCTGGCTCTGGTACGACTGCTATATCATGTCATAGGGAAAACCGTAAATTTATCTGTTTTGAAAAAGAGCCGAAGTATGTAGAGGCAAGCCAGCAAAGACTTGAAGATGAACGCGCTCAAATGAAACTATTTAACTAAGGATAAACCATGAAAATACTTTGCATTGACTGTGGATCAGCAGTCTCAGGAGAGTTACCAGATGATACAAAAATTGATGGGGTTGCCTATTGCCGGAATTGCATGAACAGCCGTGAGTCCAGGAATATTAATGAACGGATAGAACGGAATGAGTTTATTGAGAACGAGATCGGTTCGCTGAGGAAGGGGCGGGATAAGCTAAGTACAGGGATTGCGAGCTTTAAGAGAAAAGGGCCGATAAAATTCGCGTTTGACGAAAATAAATAAAGAAAGTGCTTGCATTTTGCGTACACTGTGTGTATATTTATAGTGAGGAGAATAATTTATGAAAGACGAAAGAACGAGAAGAAACTTCTATCTACCAAACAGGGCATACAAGTTGTTGCAGAAGATTGCTGAGAAAGAAGAATCGAAAACCAATAAGAAAGTAAGTGTTACTTCTGTATTGATTGATGCTATTACAAATCATATCAAGGATTACTTTAAAAAGAGGAGCAAATAGGATGAACAAGAGACATATTATCATACTTGCTTTTATTTTCGTACCGATTTTAATTAAATTAATAGGAGGTTAGGATGGCGAAAAAAACTAAAGCACACCAAATTTATAAGACGAGTGCTGGTAAAAGGGTATCAGGAGCAACAACAGTTATAGGTGGGAATCTTGGTTGGAATAAGAACGTGCTTATGGCATGGGCTAGACGTGAAGCTATGGCTGGTAATGATCCAGACAAGATTCGAGACAACGCTGCTGATATAGGAACTCTCTGTCATTATATGGCTGAATGTCACATTAAAAACGAGGAGCCAGACATAGGAGATTATTCAAAGAACGATATTGATAAGGCTGAAAATGGCTTCTTGAAGTTCCTGGAATGGGAAAAGAAGATGGGTTTAGAATATGTTGATTCTGAATTAATGCTGGTATCTGATAAATATGAGTTCGGTGGAACTATCGACCTTATGGCAAGAAGTAATAATGAACTATATCTTATTGATTTTAAAACTTCTAAAGGAATTTATCCGGATCATAAGATTCAATTGGCTGCTTATTTTACTCTATATGTAGAATGTTTAGGTGTTACTCCAGACAAGGTACATATTTTAAAGTTTAGCAAGGACGATACTGGTAGTTTCGAGGATCACAATATAGGAATTGATGAGCTAAGATTCTACTGGAAGATATTTGAGCATTGCTTGGCATTGCATAAACTCAAGAAAGAGGGAGGATTATAATGGCTGATGAATTAAAAAAACAGGCTGAAGTACCAGCAATCTACAAAAGAATCAATGCTATTATGGGTGATATTGGTGCAATTGGCAAAGATAGTAGAAACACTATGCAGAACTATAATTTTCGTGGAATAGATCAAGTTTATAATGAGTTGCACGGTTTACTAACAAAATATGATGTATTTACTATCCCAGAAGTCTTGGAAGATATTCATGAAGAAAGACGAAGTAGTAAAGGTGGATTACTTATCTACAGGATACTCAAGATGAAATATACTTTCATGTGTTCTCATGATGGATCTTCTTTTGATACAATCGTAATAGGCGAAGGTATGGATTCGGGAGACAAGGCCAGCAATAAAGCTATGGCTGTTGCTCACAAGTATGCGTTGCTACAGGTGTTCTGTATACCTACGGAAGAGACTAAAGATCCGGAAAATAATAGCCATAAACTAGGAGATAATAAAAAAACTCCACCTCCACCACCTCCCCCAAAAAAACCGGCCCCTCCAAAAGTTCTACCTCCAGAGCAGAGCGAGATCAACAAAAAGAACATATCTGTGAAAATGTTAGCGTTCAAGACATTAACTGGACTAAATAACTATAAGGCCTCTATACGCAAAGAGGTTGGTTTGTTACAGAAGCAGGATAAGGAAGATTTAAACGTAATCTATAAAATGAAAAAAGATAATTTAAACGAGGAGAGTAAAGATGCCAAATAAATCATATCACAGACTAGAGGGACATTTAGGAGCAGATCCAGTAATAGGTTTCACGACTAACGGTAAAGAACAAGCAAGGTTGAATATGGCTGTAAATTCAGGTACAAAGGAAAGGCCTGAGACTGAATGGTGGTCGGTTTTCGCTTATAGTAAAGGAGCTATTGCGCAATGCCGTGGAATGAGTAAGGGTGATAGTGTTATGGTGGAAGCCGAATCATGTAGAGCGAGTATATATAAAGACAAGGCACAGCTAAGTGTGACATCGTTCAACGTTTACCATATCAACTGGCACAAGGTTGAGAATACTGACCAAGGATCGGATAACTCACAGGGTTCCCAGGAATCAAGCTATCCCACTCCTCCGGAACAACAGCAGCAAGATATGGGATTAGGAGCAGATGACCCAGACTTACCTTTTTAGGAGCTAATCATGGAAACAATCTTTATAGCAATATTCTTACTATCTGTACTTTTCATAGCTGTTTACCCGATTTTCAAGAAACATATGAAGGATAAGAAAATGTTTAAAGACATGTGGAGTAAATGATGATAAATGAAGAACTATTTAACGTACTATGTGAATTTCTTGCCAACAACAAGGATAACCACACAGATCAGAGGTGGTCTAGCAGATAATATGAAAATGGGAGGATAGGATGAAATACCAAGCAGTATTTGATTTTGAAGCTGGAGAAAAAACTTGTGCTATAAGCTGTGGTAAGTTTTGCGAATACTGTTCTATTTCAGTAAACGGAGGTGGCAAGTGCCTATTGTTCGGTGGAAAAGTTTATGATGTTGATGGGTGGGTAATGAGGTCTGAGCAATGTCTCAAATCACCACACAACCCCGAAACAAGCACCATAGAGCCATGATCGGGCTAAACAGGTCAAATGGTATAACGGGGGATGATATGGATAAATACCTAAACAAAATTACTCAGGGGGATTGCTTGGAGCTTATGAAAGACCTGCCGGATAATTCGATTGATCTTGTGTTGACTGATCCGCCTTATGGGATGAACTTCCAGAGTAACTATAGGATCGAAAAGCACGATAGAATAATAGGTGATAACGAACTGCCCATAAAAGCCATTAATGAGTGCCTTAGAGTTGCAAAGAAAGCTGCTTATATCTTTTGTCGATGGGATAATATAAAGGACATGCCGAAGCCTAAAAGCGTTCTTGCGTGGGTTAAAAATAACTGGTCTATGGGAGACTTACTGCATGAACACGGCAGACAATGGGAGGCTATATGTTTCTATCCAATGAAGGAGCATGAATTTATTAAAAGAATACCAGACGTTGTTTATGCGGATAGAACAGGGAACGAATTACATCCAACGCAAAAGCCTGTTGATTTGATAGTATAGCTATTAAAAGCAAACAAAGGTGATCTAGTACTCGATCCCTTTTCAGGTTCAGGTACCGCAGCCATCGCTTGCCATAGACTTAATCGTAAATTTATATGCTTCGAGAAAGAGCCTAGATATGTAGAGGCAAGCCAGCAACGATTATCAGATGAACGCGCTCAAATGGAACTTTTTAACTAAAGGATAAACCATGAAAACACTATTACTGCTACTCGTGCTCACCTCTTGTGCTTTCCCCTCTCATAAATGGGATGTCTGGGATTATGTTCTAGGTGGGGCGTGGATAGGTGTAAATTGCATAGACTATAAGCAGAATCAGGATTGTAAATATATGAAGCTGATCTTTTCGGTGCAGGTTGGGAGTGTTCTGGCAATCGGGAACGGGCTGTATGATAACAAGCGGAAATCGTTGTTGCTGGGTGCTACGTTGTTTATGGTTCCAGTGATTATTAAAAACTTTTTAAGGAGGTGAAAGATGGGTTGTTTTAATAAAGAAGAGCTTGAAAACATGCTCGAAGATGTTGTTAACGAACTTGATTTATCGGAATTAGCCGTAGAGAGACACGGGCCATCAGGTACACCTCCATCCGAACTTGTTAGGCTTGTTTTATGTGAAAAAGATAGAAAAATCAGAATATTGCAAAAAGGTTTTCAAGAGGTTAGGCCATAGCAGGATTAATGGGTATTTTTGCAGGTTCAATCATATAAAGGAGGTAAAAATGGGTGATGCGATATTAGATGAAATTATGGCGAAAATAAAAGAGCTTGGTATTTATAGTGAAGATAAGATTGACCTAGCAAGCGATAGACTGAAAAAGTTAAGGCATCATTATGATTCTACAGTAGGTTTAATGTGTACTGATACACCTGGAATTGTACCAGAAAATATTAAACATTTATTCTTTAAATTAAAAGGGTGAGAATGATAGGTACAGTCTTGTCTATTGGTTCCAGTGATTATTAAAAACTTTTTAAGGAGGTAAGGTATGGAAAATGGAGACTTAGCCAAATATCGTGGATTTCCTTGTAAAATAGTAGAAACATTTAAGGATGAAACATGTGTAA
>Ga0075125_10001899_pt1 | contig 10188 bp, 14 predicted proteins | sample AntAceMetag02UKN_FD_69810 | JGI IMG/M metagenome (GOLD analysis project Ga0075125, IMG submission 69810) | Saline lake microbial communities from Ace Lake, Antarctica - Antarctic Ace Lake Metagenome 02UKN | ecosystem: Environmental > Aquatic > Non-marine Saline and Alkaline > Saline | place...
GTATGCTTTTTCATCTGCTTCATGTTAAAAAAGTACATGTGGGATTTAACCAACGAGATCACATTTGCTTTAAATTCATTCGAGCATTTAAACCTTCTTAACATTTTGTCAGCTATTACTGCACCGACACTTTCATGTCCATAAAATGTATGTTTGTGTTTACGTACAGCGTAAGTATTAGGCTTGCCTATATCATGCAATAAAGCGCTCCATCTTAATACAGGATCTGGTGGAGTGTGCACCATAACTAAACACGTATGTTCAAATACATCCCCTTCTGGATGATACTGTTCTCCCTGCTGTGTATTAATTAAATGACCTACTTCAGGCAATAAGTGCACCAGTAAAGTAGAATTCTGTAATTGTCTTAAAACTGCAGCTGGATGTTTACAAAGAAACATTTTAGTCAATTCTTCAAATACTCTTTCTACTGAAACTTCTTTTACCTTTGCAGCATGATGTACAACAGCTTTCCAGCTTTCAGCTTCCAATTCAAACTCAAATCCTAATTGAGCTTGAAACCTTAAAGCTCGTAAAAGCCTCAACTTGTCTTCTTTTATTCTTAGAGCAGGTTTCCCTATAAATTTTAATACACCATTATCCAGGTCGTCTTCACCACCTACAAAATCTAATAATTTAACTGCAACAGGATCATAAAACATTCCATTTATAGTAAAGTCTCTTCTTTTTGCATCTTCTTCCATTGAACAAAATTCAACATTATCAGGACGTCTACCGTCACTGTAGTTGCCGTCCATTCTGAAAGTAGCTACCTCAAATTCAAAACCATCAACTAAAACTCTTACCACACCAAAACTTTTACCTACGGGAACCGTCTTTTCAAAAAGTAATTCTACCTCCTGAGGTTCCGCAGAAGTAGCTATATCTATGTCATGAGGTGTTCTATTTAACAACATATCTCTAACACAGCCCCCAGCAAACACAGCTTCATATCCCGCATTCTGTAACTTTTTAACTATTTCTATTGCATGCTGTTTCATCATAAGAACTCCAATTTGATATTTTGTTTCTCTTTATACTTGTTCGACTATAAAGTTGTACCCAGTTTGGTATCCAGTAACTATCAATGCAATAAGCATACCTATTAATGTAAAGGGTACCATAATTACAAATTCAATAATACTTCCTGTAAGTTTAGTGTATTTAATTATTCTGTTTTTTATTGGCATGTCTATTTTTTTCACCTTTATTTAACTAAGAGTTTTAAGAGTTTTTATTTATTTTCTACCTCATTTTATGGTTTAATTACCTCCTCATATTATAATTATACCACATTTTGGTGGAAAAATCAACTCTATAATACGAATGCCACTAAAAGAACGAGTAAAAAGCCAATATTCATAACAGAGATCAAAGTGATTAATAATGCAGTTAATTGTGCTTCAGTATCAGTATTATATGCCATCTTCTTTTCCTCCATATATTTCTCCGGTGAGGATATTTGCTTTCTGGATTGCATCTTGAATTTCTTTTGGATCAGGCATAATTTTTAACATTAACTGTTTTACTTCCCTAGGATAGATAAATATACTCTCATTATTCGGAGTAAAATACATTATAGTGCCATAAGCTAACCTTTGTGCCATTTATTCAAACCTCCTAAAGACTTAAAATTATGTCTTTTACAGTGTTGCCCTCTGTTTTTGCTCCAAAATGAGCTAATATAGGTTTAATTGCTTGCATTTTATTTTTAAAAGCACTAAAATCAACGTTGTCTTTCATCCACTGTTTAATTTCTTCAACGGAAGCCTTTTTGGGTAGATATTGTTCAACAGTTTCTAAGTACTCCGAAGTTTTTTCTTCACTACGTGTAAGGTTTTCTCTTTCCAACTTAGCTAACTTAGTCAACAACCTAACTACTTCAATATCAGATAAGTTTTTTGACGGCAATCTTTGCATTTCACCCACAACAATTTTTAGCCATCTTACTTTAGTTTTTTGTTTGTTTACTATAGCTAATGTTAAATCTGTTTCAATTAAAGTTTGTATGTCCTCTTTTGGAGCAGGCACTGAAGTTTGAAGTAATGCGTCCTTAGCTTTTTCAGCTTCTTCTCCAGCTAATTTATACATAAATTCTTCTCTAACTATATGCTTAATATTAGCAAACCAATAGCACAAATTCTGCAAATCGTTTGTAATGTTTCGAATGTGAAATCCATAAGGTGCACTTGTATGCTTATCGCCAAAAGCAGTTAAATTTACAGGTCCAAAATAACCGTAATTTAATGCATTTAAACCTCTCATTACACCAAAAGCTTCAGCATAGCTTGGGTTATTTACCGGAAATGTAATGCATTTTAAATCTAATCTTTTACGTTGTTCATCTGTAACACATTCCCACAGTAAAATTTTGATTGATTTTTCGACAGCACTAATCATCTTAGGAGATAATTTCTTTAATTTCTTCAATTTTCTACGTTCCATTTACGAACTCTCCTTTTTATAAGCCATTACAAAATTGACGTCCTAGTTAAACGACGAATTTTCGTACGAAAATTCGGCAGGGGTTTGCAGGACCTGCATTTCCAACTTTGTAGCTGATACATTTATTTCTTTACGGGAACCTGGATAGAATCTCGAATACTCACTGCATTATTTACAACGCTTTGATGTTTGGTATTTTCTGTAGTTACTCTGGATCTGGTTTCGTTTAACAAACATTCTAAATCAGCAATTTCTGCCTGACCCCTACGAATTTCTGATACTTTTTTTGCAGCAATCTTATCTAATCGAGATTTTGCTTTTGCTAATGCGGTATATACTTTCTCTACTGAATCTGCCATAATGGTGTAGTTCTCCTTTCTGGAAATCTTAGTTTAAAATTTAGACTTAATCTTAGACTTAAATTTCAAGACTTCCGGGGTTGACTGCTTTATGCAGTAAAAAATGAAGTTCTTTTTCGCTCCCCTCAAACTTCTTTTTATACCTTTTACATAATTTAGTGTACTGTTCCTTCACCCATTTTTCTTCTTCTATCCTTTTTTCTTGGGCTGTTTTTAACTCATTAGAAGTGACCATTTTTATATTTCCTCTTCTATCATTTTATCAATCCTAGCAAAATGCTCGGTTGAAATTGGATGTGATGTTTTATTAATTCTTTTAAAGTACTCTAAAAGTTGCACTTTAGATTCAATTTCAACTTCTACTTTCAATATACAAAAAGAAAGAAATCTGTAACGATCAGATCGAGAAAGGTCTTGAAAATAACATCCACGGTAAGTCCATCTTCCAAGATAAAAATCTATTAAAGTAGTTAAACGTTGTTTTCCATCAACTATTTCAGCTATGTCTCCATTTTTTTTATAGGGTAAATTTCTAAGTACAAACCTACCTATCTCTACGCCGTTAAATATAGAATCTATTAAACTCGTTTTTTCTTCTTCATTCCATACCAATCCTCTTTGGTAATCCGGGTCTAAATTATATCCATAAGCACAATAGGTACCAAGCAAAGATCTTAATTCAGATCTACAACTGACTTCCTGCACGTTATGCTCCACATAACAATGTGTGCCAGAATCAATTGCAGAAAATATTGAAATCCAATCAAAAAATCCAGTATCAGGTGTAAATTCTTTAACTGATCTGCCATACTGATCTGTCTTTCGGTTAAAGAAACTTACCTTATACACCTTGGAGTTAAAATAAGACTTAAGAATAACTACATTCTTAAGATTACCGATACGTACAGGTTCCTGTTCTTTAAAGAAGCGAGTGGGTTTGGGTAACTTAACAACATTATGGTGTATAAGAATTAATTCTTCATCCGTCTTTGGTAATTTAGATTTAGATTTAGATTTTACCATTTTAGCTCCTTACATGTTCATGAATTTAAGCGGGTGGTGGGCTCAAGTAAATATCATATAATGTATCAGCTCCATTTGACTTCCAATATGCACAAAATCTTCTTAAAGACATGAGTGTCATTTCGTAGAATTTAGCATCAAATATTTGCGGCTGTGCATATTTCATACCCTTAAGTTGACGCCAGTCTATTACTCCATTTAGTGTTTCGCTATCATAATACTTTCTACGTATTTTAATAAAGGCGTGTCCGTCAAATGAATCTACAGTGCATAAACGACCTCCGTATAATCTGTAAGCCAAAAGTGCCCAATTAAAACAACTTCCATTATTAATATCTTTTTCGGCAACAGCAGTACCACGCTGTTGTTGGAAATTTAAAAAAAGGTTTGTCACACGCTGCACATCTTTAGGTTTCATATTTTTAATCTCCCTATTTACTTAATTATACCACATTCTGTACGGGAAATCAACTATACATTAATCTTTTTTAAAATGCCACCTATACCACTTATATAAAGCAATACAAGGCTCTACCAGTAACCATTTAGCTGCTTTAAGAATATATACAGCTATATGATCTAGAAAGAAATCAATTAAATCAAAAAATAAATTTACTACGAACAACAAAGGACCACCCCAATAAAGTGGTTTACGGTGAGAGTTTAAAACACCTCCGCCGCAAATTATTGAAGCAAGTACACCAACAATTGCCCATAAGTATAAAAGAATGGCTGGTCCTATAATCCATATATTAATCATTAGCTATTATTCCCTCTAAGACTTTTCTTGAAATTTCGCATAATTAAAAGTTTTATTTATTTTAGTTTCTAAGTTAATTGCTTCAGAATCTCCGGGATGTTCTTGAAAAGTAGGAGATTCAGCTATCATAATTTTTAAAATATTTAATTCTTTTACTGTAAGTGGAAGTAAGTGTTCCATAATCAATCTCCTTAAACATAATAGGGTTTATCTAAATATCTTTATCAAAATACTAATATCAGTAAACTTTAAACACTCTAATATATCAAAACACTCTCCAAGTGTCCAATTCTCTCTTTCTCTACGTATATCTAAACCTGAAGGTAATAGGCTTAACTTATCACACAGCTCGCTATCTTTAAATTCTTTCATACGTTGAAGAATAAACTTTCTAAGATCTTTAATTACTTTCTTTTTAAAAGCACCTTTAACACTATCCATTACAATTACCTCTTTATATGACGTTAAGTGTGAGATGTAAGTGTAATACTATTTCTTTGTCACTGTAGCGCAACTACCGCTTAAGTCGTAATTCTTTAAACGAACAACCATTTCCTTAATAACATCTTCTGTTTTATAAAAAGTATTAAGAGGAAACATATATTTTTCATTCCCAAATAGATCCATAAATGCTTGTCTACCCGACGCTGATCGTTGATCTGCACTATCAAATAAAGCAAACATAATATCAGGTCGTTTTACTTTAGCTGTAATCTTTTTAAGTTCATTAACAGTATGCATATTTACATCTATTGGTGACTGTTCAGGTATTTTTTCTCCACGTTCTTTCATTTGCTGTATTTTTATTTGCATTTGACGCTGTGCTTGTTGCATTTCAAAGAGTAGCAGCATGGCTTCATATCGATGAAAGTATTGATCTAACAGTACCAAAGAACCAGCTTGAATATGAGGTTCAACCTCATTATTAATCCAATCTATGGCCAAATTAGTCATTTGAGTAAAAAATTCCACAGGGTGCATTTGTGTTGTAGGTGGTTGTTGAATACCAGGTACAAAAACAACTTTTCGATCTGAATAATGTTTATAGAAAGATTCAATAATTAGTTTCTTCTGATCCGGTGTAATCATACCCTCAAAAACAATTGTATGTACCATTGGTTTTGCATCTTGTTGTTGCTGTTTTTCTACATCAGATCTATCAAAATATCTTCTTGAATTAACTTTAAATTTCATAGCATATCCCTTATACTGTCCAATCGCGGACTACTTTAAGAATTACGGTTAGTATTCGCTGACCTCTTTTAGTGGTTAGCAAACATAAACAGATAAATATCATAAATAAACATTTCATATATATAAAAAATTCCTTTTTAAAAAGGGGTGGAGTGCTGGACTCGAACCACTGACCAAACGGGAAGACCATCCTCTTCCACACCCACCGATTTTAATATTTAGATATCAATTCTTTTTTCAGTCAATGCAATCTTAAAGGTTGTGTCATCAATTGTTAATGAATTGTTTTCTCGACTTTCAAATTCATCAAACCATTTATTACCTAATACAATAGCAAATTTGGTCTTCTGTACTTCAGATCTAAGAGTCACTAATTTCTTTTGAATACCATCTAAAGTATTATCTAACCAAAAGATTTTCTTTGCATTCGGCTCTTTTTCTTTTACATTTTTCGTATACCAATCTAAGTTAGCTTGTATTAAATCTTCTCTTTTTGTTAAGGCCTTCCCGGCCACTAATTTCTTTCGTACATCTGGAATAGATGGTAAAGAACTTACCTTTTCTATTTTAATTGCAAAATCTTTAACAAAGTAATAATCTGTAGGTTCTACACTTTCTACCGGTGGATTAAATCCGTTATTGGTAATTCCATGTTTCTTTAAAAACTCGACTTGTTCATCTGACATGTTTGCAAAAGTGGGTACATAGGTTGGAATTCCTGTAACTGCCAACTCATTACGTAAGTATTTCATAGTTTTAGCTGCAGCTTTAAGTCTTAAAATTTGATATGTATTTTTAAATAAATCAACAGCTGACGTCTTTCCTTTTGAAATTGTACGATTCATAATAGGTATACGATCCAGATGTACTTTAAAAACCGCAATGTCCGACCAAACCTTACCCGCTTCATCAATTAAACCGTTAGTTTTTAACGTGTTAAAGGTTGCATAAGACATAGACACTGGAAGTACCTTAACATTTAAAAAACCATCTTTTATTAAGGCATAATTTCTATGAATCCAAGTCTCATACTTAGAACTTTTAAATCCAAGCGCTTTGTAGTTTCTCTTTAATTTAATTTTGCCTTCTATCTTTACTAAAACGGAAAGGTTAAGTTTAGTTTCATTCCAAACAACATTAGAAAATGGGCAGCAAGCTTCAGTGATTTCGAATGTAGGATAACCATCTTTTGCAACCTTAGTGGCACCAATTCTATTATAGACGAAACCAGGTTCTTTGGGGTAAAAGCGAGCATTATCATCTTGCATTAAAAGTTCAATTGCATCCAGTACACAAAAAGCATCTTCTTGAGGTAAGTACTTAGTATCTCTACCATTTAAAAAACGTTTTTTAGCAGAAGTGGCTGCTTCATTAACTCTTCTTTCTGCAGTACCGTATTCATCATTAGTGAATGCATTAGAACATATGTCGATTAAAGCTTTATCACCTAAAGTGCCTAAAACCTCCAAAGCTTGATCCGCTTTTGTCTTTTGCATAAGTAAATAAGCTGCGGCATAAGCACCTTTTAATATAGATTCCATCTTGCCGTTTTTAACATTTGCAGCTGTAAATTTTACTTCTGTATTGTCTGGTTGAGACACATCTTTAGCACTACCTAGTACATATAAGTAATCCTTACCTCTACCTGTATTAGGTATGTAATTTATCTGATTATCTTCATCCATTTTATAGACGATAATGTTTTTTCCGTTAATAGAAAATACAAGGTCCTCTGCGTTGGTAAAATTTGCTCCAAGACCAATTTTAATTTTAGCTCCACTGCCTTTTGTATTTTCAATAAAGTCGACTAATGTAACGCTAAATTTTGGTAAATCACTACTATGAGTTAATGTGCCACCTAAAGCTTCAGCCATTTCAGCCATTAACGTTTTGTTGTAATAATTTCCGTAACCAATTAATAAACTGGCTGTAATCTTACCTTCAATCTGCGCAATAGCTTTAAAGATAGCATAATACTCTGCAGTATAGTTATTAACTACTGGGTAACCATCTGTAAAGAAACAAAGAGCAAATCTATTACCTAAAATAGATAGGTCTTCAATTACAGTATTGGTATCGTTTAAAATCTCTGAAAAGCAAGTTAAGTATTTTGAGGAACTATTTCTCTTAACAGCTTCTTCTAAAATTTTATAATCTGTATCAGCTACTATCCTAAAACCTTTTAGAATAAAATTAAAGTCGCCTTGAGAACTAAACCAGCCAAGTGTAATACTATCACCTAAAGGAATTTGTTTGGCACGTTCAATAAGGTTTGCTGTTAATTCAGGTAGTGTAAAGTACATAGAACCACTTCTATCGTATATCCAAATATGATTGGTAGCTCCAATTTTTTCTTCTTCATCGTTTGTTATCTGTACTTCTATTTGCTTTAAATATAGTTTTTCATTAATTTTTAAATACTTCATCTTTTCTAACCTTTCTTTCTTAATTTAAATTTATTTCAAGATTTTTTTCATATGTTCTACTCGTTTTTGGATAAGAGCCCGGGTACCAATATCTTTTCTATGGTATAAGGGTCCTTTAATTTTACTAATAGTCTTTTCTACCAAACGTTCTGCCTCTTCAAGATCATTACCTATACCAACAAAAGCAATTGCTCTTGATCCAGTTAAATACTTTTTATTCTGTCTTTGATCAACAGCGCCATAATATATCTTTAGTTTATTGTTTATCAGAGAATCAAAATTTATGTCTATAGGAACATCTTTTATAGGATTGGTTGGATATCCTTCTGGCACTAAATATTTACAGACAGTAGCTTGTTTTTCAAATTCAAGAGGAATTTGATCAAGAGTTTCGTTAATAATAGATTTGCAGATATCAATAAAATCTGTTTTTAGTATGGAGAGTACATTCATAACCTCTGGATCTCCAAACCTTGCATTATATTCCAGAAGCCTTAACCCATCTTTCGTGACAATAAAACCACCGTATAGAATTCCCTTATACTTCTCACCAAGTTCATTTGAGAGTGCTCGCGCGACAGCCGATGTTATTTGACTTGCTTCTTGAATAATTTCCTTAGAAAGGAAAGGCAGACAATGATCCTTACAGGAGTAAGACCCCATACCTCCAGTATTAGGGCCGGTATCTCCTTCAGATAAACGCTTATGATCTTGGACAACTACCATATCTACCACATGTTTGCCGTCGCAAAAAGATTGGAGACTAAATTCCTCACCATCTAACCTCTCTTCAATTATAACAGGCGTTTGTTTTTCAAGGAAAGATGTACAATACATCAACGCTTCCTTAATAGAGTGTAGGTGTTCTTTATAAATTTTGACGCCTTTACCTCCAGTGAGTCCATCAGGTTTTACAACAAACTCTCCAATTTTTCTTAAATAAGCTTCTAAACCTTCAGTGTTTCGAAAGACTTTATATTTAGGGTTTCCTGGAATATTATATTTAGCAACAAGCTCACGAGTAAAAGATTTACTTGATTCAATTTGTGTGAGAGATTTAGTGGGACCAATGCAAGGAATGCCTAGTTCACTTAAAACATCTACAACACCGGTGGCCAATGGTTCTTCAGGGCCAACAATTGCGAAATCTGCTTTGATTTTGCGGGCATAGTCTTCTATAAAGGCTACATTTTTTGTACTTCCCAACTCCACCTTTGCTTTTTTGATAAGCCCAGGATTGTTTATCTCGGAAATGGCAAATAGTTTTTTAGAGCTTGAACTTCTTGCTAATGCATCAGCGATACAATCAATTCGACCCGATTTCCCTATTAAGAGAATCTTAGTCATTGCTGGTTTCTCCTTTTTATCTTATACTCAGTCTATCTTTTAGTTCTACATTATTCTCATAATCAAATTTGTGAACTGCCATTAAGCTTCTAGCTCAACGACTTCTAGGGTCTTAGACTCGTCTAATGACAACGCCTTTGCCTAGTTTTTGTTTTACATCCGACTACGTCCCACAGCCAGATAATCTTAATCTTATATTTAATCCTTCATTCTTAATATTAATAGCTGCATTAACATCTCTATCATGGTGGAAATTGCAGCTGGCACATATCCAATCTCTAATAGCTAATGTTAAATCTTTCTTTATAGATCCGCAATTAGAGCACGTCTTAGATGATGGATAAAATCTATCTACAAATACTAGCTCTCTTCCATTCCAGTCAGCCTTATATTTTAGATAGCTAACAAATTTAGACCAGCTAACATCGGAAATACTTAATGCTAATTTATGATTCTTAACCATCCCTTTGATGTTTAAATCTTCAAGACAGATTACTTGGTTTTCGTTAATCAATCTCGAAGATAACTTATGTGAAAAATCCTTTCTTCTATTAGATACTTTTTCATGAAGAGCTGCTACTTTAAATTTTCTAAACTTTCGTTTTCTATTTCTATTTTTAAACTTAATCTTTGC
>Ga0075125_10001900_pt1 | contig 10186 bp, 10 predicted proteins | sample AntAceMetag02UKN_FD_69810 | JGI IMG/M metagenome (GOLD analysis project Ga0075125, IMG submission 69810) | Saline lake microbial communities from Ace Lake, Antarctica - Antarctic Ace Lake Metagenome 02UKN | ecosystem: Environmental > Aquatic > Non-marine Saline and Alkaline > Saline | place...
CTTCTATCTGCAAGCTCTGAAAAGAACTTATTGTTTAGTTCAGTCTTCGCCTTAACAGAACTTTCTATTTCTTTAATGCTCTCTAAAGCCTTTTCAACAACAGCTTCTCTTTCAAGAAGACTTTCTTCCATGTTGCAAAATCTTTTTCCACGGATTTCTAATGCAGCTTCCCTTTTATTCAATAGAACACTTTCATGTTTAAATGCACTAACTTGCTCTTTAAGTTTATCTTGGAGTCCTTCAACTTCTACAAATTGCCGATTAACCAGCTCTTGATCTTTTCTTAAAGTATCTAGTTGTAAAATAAGCCCTTTTTCTTTACAAGCAATAGTGTCGTTTAAGATATGTTGCTGAGCAATAAGAGCTTTGTATCTTGCAATCTCGTGATCTAAAGCTTCATGCTTGCTAAGAAAAGCCTTCTGAAGTTTTGCATTTTCATCTATAGCTTTAACTTGAGCCTTATCAATGATCTCTTTATAAATCTCAACATCTTCCAGATTCTTTGTAAGCTTATCGCTTTTTGTAAGAACTGAAACTTTCTCTCTATTAAACGCTTGCGTCTTTTCCTTTAAGTCCTGTGCGCTAATATTAATATTGTCTAACTTTACTTTAAACTCTTTATTAAGATCTTGTTCAATATTCTCTTTTCTTTTTTCGAGAGCTTTGATTTCCATCTTCAACTGTATGATTCTATCTTCAAGTCCAGTTACATTAAAAATCTCTTGTTCAATTTTTAAGGAGTTATCTTTAATAACGGTGTTTCCAAATCCTGTCTTTTTCTTAGGCATAACTGTTCCTTTCCATAATAGCCATGTATGTCAGTACCAATATTGCTGTTGTTGTATGAAACAGGAAGTGAACTCCGCTATTTACACAAGCAATAATTATGCCGACAAATGGTAATAATGATAGTTTTGGATTCAAAGTGAATCTAGTATAAAATCCGATTAATCCAAAAACGACTATAGCCAATCCAACTAATCCCAATTCAACTAATACTTGTAAGTATTCATTATGTGCCTGCTTCTCTAAATTTGGCGCATGAAACGGATACCTATCTTCTTTGTAGATATTTCCCATTCTTTGCATAATAGGATACATCACTTTAAACTGTCCTATTCCCCACCCAAACATAGTCTCTTTGTATTTCTCATAAAATCCTATTGCCTGATTCCTCTTTCTCAACACCATCTTGTCCATAATATGAAAAAGATGAAACAACCTTGTATGTCCTGTTAAAATTCCGCCATAATCAATCACATTCAAATCATCCAAGAGATTATCAACTTTCTGGCTCAAACACGTTCCTTTAATCTCTATCGTTCTGAGCTTATCAGTATCCGGCATTCCAATTATTACGATAGAAACTAAAACTGCAAATACTACAAACGCCAAATCCCATTTAATTGCTAGATTCTTAGCTCCTACATAAAAAGCTATTCCAATAAATCCTGCCAGAATTCCACCTAAACTTTGAGACATCAACAAAAATCCTAATATTATTGGCAAACCCCAAACCCATTTCTCTCTTAAAAATGCCGGAATTGTTAGTGCTAAAAATGCGCCTGCGAGATTCGAGTTTCCTAAAAATCCTGAAGGTGCAATTCCTTCAAATTTTGGATTAATTATCACCCAGATATCAAAAAACTGTAATAACATCATTCCACACTGCACAAAAGCCAAACATGCTATTGCTGTGAAAATTCGTCTAACCCCAATATAGCTAACTTTATTTGCTAAACACTGATATCCCAATGCATAAATAAACACTGTCATAAAATCAAGCCTTGAAATTATTGATGCGTTCATTGATCCATATCGCATGCTAACCATTATCAGCGAACAAAAACACCATACAACAAAAGCCTTTATCCAAAAATCCTTTACAAATACAACAGCTACAGCTAACAGCACTAAAGACTGACTAAATAGCTGCTGTGAAAATCTTAATGGTATTGAGGTGTCCGGTAGAAACCCGAACACCCCAAATCCCAAAAGAACAAAAAAAGTAAATAACCTGCTTTTACGCGTCATATATAAAGTCTATTCCATAAACTTCCATATTAGCTGTTCTTGCTCCATCAGCATTTACATTGTCACGCCAAATTTCAAGAGTAACCCAACGCCCTGCTGCAAAGGTAGCAGCTTCTGTAGAAGACATCAATGTTACCTCATCAGGAGTAGTGTCGCCGAGAACCTCTTTATCTAACGCACCATTGTATCTGACTGCATCCCATGTTGTACCTGCAACATTTTCATAGATGCCCCATCCAATGAAATTTCCTCCAGAACTTGTTAAACTACCATTACTCGCAAGCACTCTAAAATTTCCACCATCTGTATAATCAGCAGGAATTCTAAACTGAATACGAATAGGAGTAACCTCAGCATCAGCCCATACAATCGAAGTCATAGCATTATTATTCGCCAGCACAGGTGTAGAAGATGCTGTTAGAGGTGCACTTGTATTAAGTGTCATCTCAGCCGGAGAAAAATGGATAGACTTCTGGTCTGTTGTATGGATTGCATCGAAATAACCATCAGACCACCTTTTATCAGTTGTTCCAAAAGAAGTGCTGCTATCCTTACCCGGAACAACGTTACCATTAACATTGCATTCCATACGATAAGTATAGTCACTATTTTGGCCACCAAAAGTATCTTCATCGGTCATTCCTGCATAAACATTAGCTGATAAAAGAAGGAAAAGTACGAATAAGCTTATTTTTTTAAACATATTTCACCTCCTTTTAAAGATCCTTGTTTTGAGACTCAAGTTCTGCAATCATTTTCTTATCTGCAGCTGTTGCCCTTCTCAGGTTAAAGGTAGCTTCTCCAACGTCTTCATTGATATCCTTAAACGCATGAAGTGGACCACCAACTCTAAAGGACTTTCCATCTGCCCTATGGTTAAAAGGTGCTAACTGTGCAAGCAAAGAACCCTCTTGACCTGATCTTTTAGATAAGTCAATTTTGATAACTTTAAGTTCACGAGGATCAACTTTTTTTTCATTTTCAAGTTCTCGTTCCTTAATCATCTTATCAACTTTCTCTTGCATAGATGAAGCGTTTTCAGAATCCCCTCTAGTAGAAGAACTCTTTTTAATTACTCCTTCGTGATGTGGATCAATTTTTGATACATCAATCGGAGTGTTTAGTTTAGCCATGATTTATATCTCCTTTCACTTGTTAATTTATTCCTGCTTGTGACAAAAAAGAATCTCTTTCATTTATTAATCTTGCAGATCTTTCACTTTCTTCGTCATTGAGAATATCGTTTTTTGTAACACGCATTATATAGTTCTCTCTGAACAAGGAAAGCGGATAGCCAGGAGCATCATCAGGACCTGACCGTCCATTATATTGATCTATCCCAAAATCAAAAAACTCTTTAGATTTCCTTTTCATTAGGTAGAAGTGCCTCCACCACGAACAATTTGATCCCATCCTAGAATCCAGCTACCCATTCTAAGAATGATATCCGCCAAATATGCTTTGTTGACAGGATTTCTATGGAATTCAACTTCAGGAAGTTGCCTCTTGTGAAGTTCCATATTCTTCTTTGCCTTTAGCAAGTAGAACGGATTGCTCGTATCATCAAGATAAGCCCAGTCAATATGATTTATTTTGCCAACCCAACTATCTTCTTTGTTGGTATAAGCACTTCTATCATTTGTTGCGCCGCCTGGTTTTGAATTGTTTGGACCATAAGTGTTAAGCAGTATCCAAGCTGTTTCAGAATCCGCACCCTCTTGAGTAAGTAGCGTATCAGGTTTGTTAGGTTTAGGACGACCAAGTTCGGTAACCCTATTTGTTGCAGTCATAAGAATGAACATCTGTTTGAATGTAGAAGGAGACAGAGTTAAACCAGCAACAGAGTTATAAAAAGCTGTCGCTACACCATTCTTGTATCTAGGATTTCCTGCTAGATTTAAGAAGCAAACGTCATCATACAGCAGCTTGCCAGAAGCATCTGTATTTCCTGTATGAGTTCCGTCAAAAACCCAGTGACCAGCAGTGGTTCCACCTTCATTAAATGGTAATGCTGCAAAATATTCATATTCATCCTGAGCTGATTCGCCCCATGAACCAGAAAGAAGCTTAATCAAATTTTTCAACTTGATAGAATCTTGCTGAGTTTCATAAGATACAACAGTACCAGCAGAATATGTATGGTATCGCACTAATTTATCATCACCACTTGTCGGTGCAACATAATCAATGTTTTCACCTTCTGAAGTATGTCTTTTGAAACCACCCAGAGGTAATACATCGCTCATTTTATCGCCTGCACCAGAAATATTTGTTTTTACTGCATACAGCTTTTCATGGACTGTATCTGTCAGCTTTTCTCTCTTGAGTTCTAGTTTATAGAAATCTTTTAAGAACACCTTTTGATAATCCTCTCTAATTAACATTATTTAAACCTCCTTTATATATTTATTATACGGTTCCACTATATCCAGTTAAATTAACAGGATTAAAGGTTCCAATAATTTCATTGTTCACAATATCTACTTCCAAGATTAAAATAGGATCATAGGTAGATGCATCAACGTTAACGCCCATTCTGTTTGAAGATAAAACTAAATCGCAAGTTTTTCCTACATCAGTTTGAGCTACCGCTCCAGTCAATACCTTCATTCTCATTCTTGGGAAAGACGTAGCAGGAATAATGGTTTTTTCAGTTGCACCAGCAGTTGAAGAAGTTGTTTCATCCGCAGCGTCAAGAATAACTCCGTAACAAAGGGTTGTAGTAGCTGCTGCCACTGCAAAATGCCCTGAACCGTCTATTACAACGATATTGGCCCCTTTGGCTTTCAACACTTCTGAAGCAGCCATTAAGCCCTTATGGTTTGGATACGGAAAACCATCGATAATTCCAAACTTATCATGTGTTGGTTTTAGTCTTTGTGTCATAAGTATAGACTCCTTTTCTATTTGTTATTTTTCTTATAAAGTTCTCTTAACTCTTTTACATCGCTAGAATCTTTAAGGTCATAAGCAACCTGTAAAGATGTGTTCGATTCATAAAAAGCTTTCTCAGCCGCATTTAAACCAGGAGTAGAATGTGCTCCATTTCCTGCGGTATTGCCAACAGAGTTTGTATGTGACACTACCTTTGCATCTGCTTTGCCTTTAGCATAAGCTGTGTCTTTAATCTTTTGAATGTTCTCTTCAGAGCCATTTACGATTCTAACGAGGCCACTAAGATTAAATCCTTCCTTTAAAACTATCTCAGGAGCTATGGTATCAAGCAATTTTCTTATCTGTGGCTTGATCTCATCTAAAGAAGCTGGTGCTGATTCAATTAAAGAATTCCTTTTCTTAGTTACATCAATAGACATTTTTTCATTAACAAGATTTTGTTCTATCTCTAGCTGTTGCTTTGTTTTTAATTTAAGATTTAACATCGCAATTTCAAATATCTCTTGACCTTCCTTGCGTTCGCCTGTTTCAGAGTCAAGACAATGCTTTGGATACTTTTCTTCAAACTGCTCTATCACATCATTTTTTGAATAGACTTGACCATTAAGATAAACCTCATTCTCCTTGTCAATATTATCAATGAGATTTACTCTTGCTTCTAAATCTCTAATAACATTGGCCTGTTTGCCGATCATTTTATCAGCCTCAACTTTGGATAATGCGAGTTTATCCTGATCTCCTCCAAACGTTTCAATGACAGAATCAAGTTTTGATACGGTTTCCTCTGCCTTCTCTTTTGTAAGACCCTTGTTAACAATCAAGGAATCAACTAAAGTAAGTCTTTTCTTTTCTTTATCAGCAGTTTTAACTTCTTCTTCAAAAAGCTTTTTATCATCATCTTTAGTCTTAGATGGATCTTCTTCCTTATTATCAGTTTCAGAAGTTTTGGTATCATCAGTTTCAGGATCACCTTTTTTTTCTTTGTCAGGATCTTCTTCTTTGTTTTCATCAGCATCAACTTCGCCCTCTTCAGAAGGTTTTTCTTCTTTGTTTTCATCGGGTTTAGGATCTTCAGAAACTTCACCCTTTTCTTCTTCTTTGAGTTCTTTTAATGCTTCTAATACAACACTGTCTGTACCATATTCTTTTTCAACTAAATCTAAGTCTAAAGCCATCATTTTTCTCCTAGTATCGGCTCTTGCGAGGTCCCGACGGTTAAATGGGTTCATGTTATCGGCTCTTTCGAGGTCCCGATGTTATGGAGTGCCCAAAATTTATTCTAATCCCCCAAGAATCGGGGTTCCTGTTAATCTTAATTTTTCAATCTCATTGCAAACGTTATCAAGTATTTTCCCTTCTATTTCTTTTACCTTCTTTATACTGTTTGCATTTTTATTCTTAAATATACCTATTGCTAATTCTCTATACGCATCTTCGTGAGAATGAGCTTTTAATAATTCAATCATTGCCTGCATGAATATTCGCTCTTTCTTGTTCTTTAAAAATGTTATGCAATACATGATGTATTTAATTCTATCCAAAGATGAGGGCATGTTGTTAATAGGAGCCTTTTTAAAACGGTCCTTTTGTTTAGCCTTGGAACTCTTAACAAGATCTTCTGCCATGTGCATTGTCTGTTCATGGGTATTTATTTCCGATGAAGAAACTTTTCCTATTTTTATTTTAGAAGTTTCTGACATGAGCAACCTTGTCCTTTTCTTTTTTGAGTTTTCGTGTGTGAATTCTTGCAATTTCATCTATCGTTCCTTGTATGCACTTTATCTTATATAAAACAGTCTTTACGTTAATCATGAACTTCACAGGCTCATCTTCAGACTCTGCGTAACTAATCAACTTTTTAAGACTTTCTGCCAAGTCCGTTACAAAGCTAGATACAAAGTTCTGATAATTTAATGAAGTGAAGATCTCTGACGCTTGAGCAAGATCTGCATCAAGCTGTTCACTCATTCCTGCTAAAATTTTGTCCTTCTTTTTGCTCTTTACAAAATTAGGCACTTCAAGCTTCATTCTGTTTCCTTTCTTTTGCCTCTTGTTCTGTAGGCGGAGTTGCGGCATCTGCCATTAATTGTCTAACAGTAGCCTTTAACTGTTCCACATCGAACGTTGGCTGTTGTCCCGTGATACTTGACATCTCAGCTGTTTTGTTCGCATAGTCCACTACCCCTTTGGCAGCCAATACCGTTAATTGCTGTTCCCATTTTGCTGGATTCGGCAATATCTCATCAATCTTGTCCCTTATCATCGGTCCCCAGTTCTTTGTAATCGTTCGTGCATAGTTATAAACAGCAATAGGATTGTCTCTAAAGAATGGGAACTGTAAGAGTACCTGCAACAATGCCATCAACTCATTTAAGAAACGTGCTCTCTCAAAATCAAAACTAATGGCCTTGGAAGTGATCTTCGTTTTTGCGATTAATTCCTCACGTGTAATTTCATCAAATAATTTGCTGCCAACCACACGTTCAGGTCTGATCTCATACTTTCTTGCTGATGCATTAGTCATCTGTGCGTAAAGTTGTAGCATAACGTTTGCAAGCACATTAAAGCCCTCTGCGAACTCTTTGATGTATGTAGTGATTCCTTCACCACTCTGTTCAAGTAATGCCATAGTCTTGCTTGCTGGTGCTGTGGGGTCTGCAATGCTCTCTCTACCTGTCTTCAAAGAAGAAACCCTTGTCACATCATCAATTTCCCTGTTAAGCGTCTGACTCAATAACGTCAAACCTTGATAATCCATTGAATTTCTGCGGTAGTTATTTACAAAATCAAGCTTTTCATTAGGTTTCTTTGTTATGTAGGTTACAGGCGTAAAGGTTTTGCTAACTAACTGATCTATAATGCTTGAATCCTCATCAACAATAGGAGTGTCCGTATTAGCAATCAAAGCACCACTCAACATTAAATTAAGTAGGTAATCATCAGCGATATTAGGATCAATGGCATCAATTCCAATTCCATCCTGATATATGCCCTCTCTCTTTTTCTTGATGTTAAACACGATATAAGGGGACAATACGCCCATGTAAGGATAATGAATTGAACCAATCATTACTCTTTTGTCTTTGTGAAACCAATGGACAATCCTTTTTTGTTTCGTGATATGAGCATTCTTGAACTCGTCATACTCTTCTAAGTTTACATACGACACAGCCATGTAAATATTTATTGGCTCATGGATATCAATTTCCGGCATAGTTCCATCTTCTAACTCAAAGATCTTGTCAATATCATAAAACTCATCTTCATCTTCTTTTTCTTTTAGCTCTTTATAAGTAAATGGTATCAGTTCATACGTATTCTTAGATGCCATGTGCAATCTGTTCTTTACATTCAAATCTACCCAAAAGTTCTTGAGATTTACGAAATTAGGCATGATATCGTTAAATACTGTCTCTTTTACTTGTAAATCAAAGTGAACTGGCTTTCCTTCTTGTAGCTCTAAATACCATTTCTTGTACTTCTCTACTTCCCCGTTGTCTGCCATCCTTACTCTATTGTTTTCAGAAAACCTTTCGGCCTCTGACTGGTCAATCAGCTTCTTGCCTTCTTTATCAAGGACTTTGTTCTGTGCATCAAGATCTTCTTTTTCGTACTTTAAGATCTTATCAGGATCAAGCTCAATGACTTTTGGAATGTATGATTCAAAGCGAGTTACTAAGTTTTTATTGATCTCATGATATGGTTTAAGAATTCCATTGCCTTTAAGAACTGTAGAATGAGCGACAAGTGAACATGCACCTCTCATTGGAAGTACATCAAACTTATGTGCTAAAAAGTCTTCTTTCTTAAAACAAGTGGCATCTTGATTAGGGTTTGAAGCAAATTCGGGTTCTGGTTTGACTGAAAATGGTGGGTCTGAATCAAATACGGCTTTCTCTAAATCACCTGATATAATGTCAACCTTGCTCTTTAATAGTGCTTTATGTACATGAAACAGCAAGTCAGCGTCTAATTGAATGTCAGTAGCTTTGTAGTAATCGTCAAGAGTGTCCCATAATTTATCCCATCCAGCTCCACTCCTAGCAGCCATCAAGATATCAAGCTCTTCAACGCTCTCTTCTACAATGCGTTTCTTGTCTTTTCCAGATAAATCATTAATCTTTGACATGTAAATAGGCATGTCATACCTGTTATCAACCTCTTTTTGACTTAATCTTGTGATCTCAAAGTCTTTTTTCTCTTCTGGCATTCCATTGCCCTCATTTTTGTTTCAAGCGCATCCATTCGCTTGGTTAATGTTTTATCCTATACCCCTAACCCCTCTATAACTATTTCGCTTGTTCTCTGCGTACTTAATAGCCTTATGACTAACACTGCCACTGTCTTTCTTGAAAATATACGGGTACTTATTACGTACTAAGCTGAATATTGCCCTACAGACAACTAACCCGTCCTGCTTTCCTGCTGCACCTTCTACCTTCTTCGCATTTCCATCTCTATCGAACTTGGTGATAAATGTATTGCATTCGCTGATTAATCTTTTTGATGTCAATTTAGTTGATTTGTCTTTTATCTCTTGATTCATCATACCTAACATTTGGGGTCTTGTCACTGTCGATGTTAAAAAACCGAATTTGTCAGGGTCAATATCCTTTGTTTCATCTCCACGATAATAAACGTTTCCATAGACTCTTAAAATAGAAGCTGTTAGCTGTGTCCCATATCCTTTGGTCTCTGGTGCGCACATAGCTCCATTATAATAATTAGCTAATGCAATGCATATTTCTGCTTGATCGTTAGGCGTATATTGACCGTAAACTACCGCCGCTGTTTCATTTGTTCGCTTATTACCTACAAATATACTTGCTGCATCTTTTCCAACCGCTCCTGATGCATCCGCAGTTAATAAGTATTCATCCCCTCTTGTCGGAAATTCGTATACTTCAATATCCCCATTCTTAACTTCCCGGAACTGGTACTTCATATCTATCTTGAAAAGCTCTCCTACTGCCTTCGGAATTCGTGCAAAGTTATTCTGATGCAGCATGCCTGCATTGTTAAAGAAATTTTGTCCGGTGATCTGAAAGGCCTCTTGCCAGCAGATTGGGAACTCTTGCTTGAATACCCGGATGTTTCCATTGCAATCATTTGTGATCTTCCACCTTCGCCAGTTCAATTGTTGTTTTGTTAGCTTATATTTAATTCTCAAATCTCGCTCATCATCAAGAAATGAAGTTATATTCTCGTCTTTGCCAAAGTTGATACCATCAGGAGGCATCAATTGTCCTCCATTCAG
>Ga0075125_10001908_pt1 | contig 10165 bp, 3 predicted proteins | sample AntAceMetag02UKN_FD_69810 | JGI IMG/M metagenome (GOLD analysis project Ga0075125, IMG submission 69810) | Saline lake microbial communities from Ace Lake, Antarctica - Antarctic Ace Lake Metagenome 02UKN | ecosystem: Environmental > Aquatic > Non-marine Saline and Alkaline > Saline | place...
TAAATAATTGTTCTATTCTTCCATAACTAAATCTTTCTTTTACATAATTATAAGCAACATTTGCTTTATTTTTCACCATATCAGGATTATTCAATACTTCTCTCATTTTTTTTCTTATTGATTTTACAGAAACAAAGGCCCACTTTCTATTTCTAAATTGAGGAATAGAATCCATTTGATTATATAATATAAAACCTTCTGGTTCTAACAAAGTTGCTGTTTCTTCATTAGCATAATCTTTACATCCAGAAAAATTAGTTATAATAACAGGAACATTTAAAGCCATACTCTGAATTCCTGGATAGCAAAAACCCTCTCCAAATGTTGCTAGAACAAAACAATCAAAAGATTTCATAAAACTAGGTAATTCTTGTTCGTTAAATATCTTTAATTCAATTAAAATAGGAGCGAATCCTTTAGGTTTCTTAATTTGTTTTCTTACCTTATCTAAATATAGATTAGCTTTTTTAGGTTTATCCGTTTTTATAATTAATTGAACACTATCTTCTAAAGAAAATTCAGTTAAAAAAGCTTCTATTAATTGCTTATAACCTTTTCTTTCTTTCCATGTTCCCATAAAAAGAAAACTAAATCTATCATATCGATTTAAAGGAATAACATCCTTGTTATAATTATTAAAATCAATAGCATGTGGAATATAAAAAATAGGTTTTTTTAAATCGCTATGATTAAAAATCTTATAATCAAACAAAGAAGGAACAATTATAGCATCATTCTCATTTAATATCTTTATCCAATTAACCGGTGGACCAAAAGTCTCAAAAGTAGCAAACCCAATATTTTTTTCTAATTTTTTAATTCTTTTTTGAATAGTAGGAATACAATGAAATATTTGAATCGCATCATCAGAAATTTTTCTTTTTTGCATTTCTCTTAATAAAAGATATCTTTCATCTGAAATGGCTGGTCTGGTTATATGCTCTCCAAAAACTTTAATTTTAATATCATAATTATTACTTCTATCTAACGCTAATATATAATCTTGAGAAGCTTGTCCGTAACCAGTTTGATTAAAAAATCCAGCATAACATAAGGGTATTACATTTTTTTTAGGCATTAATATGAATTCTTAAAAATATTTCTAATTATGATATCGAGATGTTTTGTTAATAATTTAAATACTTACTAAAGAATTACTGTTCTCAAGTATTCTTGAACTACGTATCATATTAAAAGTTCCAGCACCAAATGCCCAAATAATATTTCCAAAAGTATCTAATTTAACCAATCTTCCACTATCATCTGCAAAACTTGATTCTGATACTAAAATATTTCCTTTAGTATTAACATCTACAAAAGAAGGATATAACCCATCCGGTAAAATATAAAAATTATAAAAACTGCCACTGGTCTCATCCATAATTATGACATTACCTCTAGATTTAGACAAAGCATCTATAGCTGCCGCCCTAAATTTGATATTATTAGTAATATTTTCAACAGATCCTTTTAAATCTTCTCCCGTAAAATCTGTAACTAAATCATCTGTCTTGGTTATTCCTGCTATCATAAATTTTCCTTCTTCATATTCAAGAACTGAACCCAATGAAAAATCAGAAAAATTTATACTACTAGAACTAAAAATAATTTCTTCAGTAGTAGAATTAAATTCTAAAATATCGGCAACTTCAAGATTTTGCTGACTACTATCAGTTATATCATCCTCAGAAATATAAAAAAGAGACGAATCAGATACATTACAAACAATCCAATTCCCATTGTTAAGGATATTTGCAAAAATAGGATGTTGAATCCCATCCATATAAGTAAAATCTCCTATAAAACATTCTATTCCATGAATGCCATATAAATCTCTTACATTATCTCCTATTTTAATATCTTCTTTAAAAGATCCCTTATCAAAATAAATAAATAAATCTCGCTGAATCCCAACAAGACTAGATTGAGTATCTTCAGATAAACTTATTTCTAATACTTTTCCTCCTCCTTTATTACTAGTAAGTATAATATCTTTATTTGTTACTAAGGGTTTCTTCACAGAACCGATATAAAGATATATTTTTGAGATATCCTCTACATTCACTCCTTTACTAAAAACGCAGGTAAGAATATAATTTGTAGAATTATAAATTGCCGAAAGAGGATATAAAGAACCAGTATCAACCGTGTAAGTAGAACCAAATCCTTTTATAAAATTACCAGAACTATCTGTTTTTATAATTCTGTTATTTTTTGTATCAGCAATAACAAAATTTTTATTATATTGTCTAATTACAGAAGAAACAAAATCGAATTTTTTATAAGGATTAATATCCCAATTTATTGCTTGATTAGGAGAAAGTGGCATTTTACTACCTCCAAAACCAAGTACAGCATTTTTTTCAAAATCAATCTCACTAATAGCATCTTGCTTACTAAAATAATAACCATTAATATTAATTGGACTTTTCAATAAAAGATTAGAATTAACAGATTCATCAATTTCTTCTATCTTTATATTTTCTAAACTTCCACGTTCCCATTCGCTTTTAGTATCAATTTCGAAACCAGTATAATCTGCATCACTTAACATTCTTAATTCTAAATAATTAAAAGAAGGAGAAATATTTTCATCAGATGTTGATAATGAAACTTCTATTTCTATATTTGTCCCTTTTGTAGCAAAAACTTGTCCAGAAGCTAAAGGAAGAGTATAAGGAGTTCTGGATAATAAATCTTTAGAACCTGCTATTTTTGTTCTGACTTGAATTTTTGTTTTATCTGAATAATTCCCCTTAAAAAAAATAGAGTGAAAAATCACATCCGCTTGAGTAGAATATCTATACCTTATTGTTCCACTTGGATAATATAAATTTGTCCTGCGAATATGAATATTATCTAAGTAAAAAATAAAAGTTGAACTCAAATCCGTAGTGTAAATAACGAATTTAGTTATATTGTCCATACTTTTCCCGGCATCCCTTAATTCAGCAAGATTAATTACTATTTCTTCAAAATTATTTTTAGTGGCATCGACATTACTAGTAATATAATTTTTTAATAATAAGACAAATGGACCAATCTGATTTTTACTATCAAATCCAGTCTCTCCGGGATTAATAGAACCATTAACAAAATAATAATAAACAGTATCATGCTCAGGAATAATAGTTTTAACCCAAATAATTAATTCATCATAATCTTCTGCCCAGTTCATTCCAACAGAATTACCATCAGAAACTGTAGTTAAGTCTTTTTTATAAGTAACCAAATGAGTAGCAGTAGCACTAAACGCCCCACTAGCAGCTCCTTCCATTTTATCCGTATCTGCCATTGCAGCAACGGCTTTTATCTCTTCTGATGTTTTTTCAATATTTCTTTCAAATGGTAATTCTTTTCCTCTTCCAGTTCCTGAAAAATCTTCTATAATTTTTATTCGGGGATCTTTTCTTATTAAACTAGCTTTTCCTCCAGATACAATAATATTATTCCGAATATAATATTTACTTAATGAATTTTGTTCTTGCCAATAAACAGAAGTAAATAATCCTGTCTTGGCAGGATAACCACTAACACAATGTTGCTCTAAATTTATATAAGCAGTTGTCGTATCAAAATCTATAAAACTATTCAAAGAAATACCTGGAATAAATATTAATTCATTAATAAACTGTTCATCAACATCAGGATAAAGATATTTAAGAAAAATAACTGCTTTTAGCAAATTAGTACTTGCTATTTCTCCCAAAAGTTCTTTATTGTTTTGAGATAAAGCATTTACAAAAGAATCTAAAGCTGCATGAGTTAGTAAACCATTATTCTCCAAATCATTATGATCAAGAATGGGAATTCTTTCTTTATCAAACAATCCAGTAATTATTTTTGAAGCATCTATTCCCTCAATTCTCGCTCCAGGCAGTTGATTTTTAACTTCTTCTTTTAAATCTATTTTAGAAGGAATCCCTCTATGTTTATGCTTATTTATTTCATCTTGAATAATTGCTTTAAATCCTACAAGTTGTTTTACTGTATTATCTATTGAAACTACATTACTTGTACCTGTTAATACCCTTGCTAATTTTACTGCAAAAGTACTGCTTAAATCAACGGTAGAAGCAACAAAATCAATCCCTCTATCTCTTACTGTAGAACCTTTAAGAACAGCAAAAATATCGACAACGGTATCTACTGGCAAATTATTTAAATATTCAGTTAAAGAAGTTTCAGCTACCATATATTTTACAATACCTATACCAGGAGAAATAGAAATAGAAATACCATTCTGACTGGTATAACCATTATCCTGAACTTCCCATCCTTCAATTACTCCATTTCCAAAAACATTATAAAGACCGTATATTTGTTTATCTATAATAACAAAACGATCTATTTCTTTTTTGACATTTAAAGTAGTATCTAGACTATCTCCAAAATCAAAAAAAGCCATATGATAATAATCAGTTAATCCCATAATTGTCTATCTTTAAAAATTAATTAGTATTTTAATTAAACTTTTAAATTACTTCCCTACAATATAACTAGAAGTAAAACCGAACATAGCATAATCAGTAGAATCCGTATTTTTTAACTGAAATGCTCCAGATTCTAAAAGTCCATCTCTTATTCTTGTTACATCTCTCTCTGAACTATTATAAAAACTATAATTTGATTTATCTATTCTTCTTTGTATTTTATTATCTAGTCTATTACTAAAATTATCTATTATATTGTCATATTTATTTCTCATAAACCTTTCTCCTTTAATCTAATGTTCTTCCTATTGGTTGAAATCTCTCTGATTCCACTGTCATCCACCATTTATTCGTTTCAGGATCCAGAGTATGTTCCACATGAGTTGTTCTAACAGATTGTCCATCTACCGAAATAAAATCTCCAGCTCTTAGAGGAAGCCCATATGTTTCAAATTTATAAATACAAGGAGGTCTAAAAAACAAAGTGTAAAAATAGCTTATTCTTTTAACCGCTTCTTCTGAGCCGAAAACTGGTTCTTGTTGATAAAATGTTTTTTTATATCCTATAAAACCTTCGCTATCGGGTTCGTCAAAAGAACTCCAATTCATCCTATCTTGTAATAATAATTCCATACTAGGAGTATTACTGAAAATTTTTATGTGATTATGAACACTATCAACATCATAACCAAATTCAGCTTTATTAAAAATTAATTGTCCGGGATATAAATCTGGATTGCTTGTAAAAGAAAATAATAAATCAAATCTTTCTTCTCCCAACGCTACTCTTTTTATCATATCTAAAAAATCTTCATAGTGACATATTCCATATTGATCAAAATAAAATAACTTTCCAGCCCTTTCTGCTATTTTTTTTATTATTTCATAAAAAGAAGTTCCATCAGCATATTTAAAAGCAGGTTGTTCCAATCTTTTATATTGACTTGGCAAGGCATAAGGTTCAAGTTTATATATACGACCATCTAAATGTCTATGAATTCCCATATCGATATAAGATTGGTTATCACTAGCTTGTTTCAAAAGAAAACCAGGATCAAAACGTCCCGAAGAACGAAAACCAGCAAAAGACAATATATTATGAACAGCATTACAATCTTTTACTCCATCATAAAAAGGACAATTAAACATTAATTGATCTTTAAGTATTTTAGTATAATCAAATATTTTACAGGTCATAAATCTTCTACCATAAAGATATTCTGTTTCTCCCCCATAACATAGTCCAGTCATTAACTTATAAAAACCCGGTATCTTAGTATAATTACAATTTTCATATCCTGCCCAAATATCAATATAAAAAGTCTTGTTCCGAATAGATAATAATAGATCAGAAACATTAGTTTGCATTTGTATATTTTTATTAATTAAAAATTTTATAGTTCCAGTATGTTCCAATTCTGTAAAGTCGGTTGCCGTCCAAGATTCACTATAATTCATAACATGATCAGTAACTTCTACCATATACTTACTTGGAACAGGAATAGGATTTATTCCTGAATTAATAGTGGTTCCATCGTCCCATCTAGGTTTTGTTCCTACACTAGAAAGTAAACGAATAGATGTAAGGATAGGAGTAACACAATCAGATAATTGCCATTTTTTTGTTCGTCCATGACTATATCTAAAAATATGAATTCCTGTTGCCATTCTAATTAAAACTGTAAAAAACTGTATTCTATCTTCAAATTGATTTACAATACTATTTTTCTGAACTGCTATAAAAGAACTTGATGTTTCTACTTTTCCTGTCGCCGGAGAAATCGTTTTATAACCTATTCCCCTTATGGGTTCTCTGAAAAAAAACCAACCATCTTTGACTCGATTTTCTCTACCTGATCCAACAAGTCGATCATATTCTGCCTCAAATTCTTGGTAATATTGAGCATCTTGGGTAAACAATTTTTCTCCATATTTTGTTTGTTTTGCGCTTGTCATATATTCTAATATATCTTCTATCTCCTCATCAGTACTCGTTAATTTAAAACTATGTTTAACTCCGGGTCCTATTGGTAATTCAAAAAATTTAGGAACCGGAGGAGCCATTCCTGCTTCTAAAAAAACAGTCGAAGTAGAACCAGGTAATTCCGAAGGAGGATAAGTAAAAGAATAAGTTTCTCGAACATACTGTAAAGGACCAAAAGTAAAACCACATAACATATTCCCCCCCCAAAGTGATAAAGTTGCACCAGAAATAATCAAGGGAGTATCTACTTCTTCTTGAGTTACTTGTCCTGGTTGATCTAAACTCTTATCATAGACTTCCGTCATACTAATTATCCACGGACCCACATTAATAGTAGGACCATCAAATTGAATAACAAGTTTACCAAGATGATTTCTTACTGTCATTCTAAATTTCTTTGCTTCGATAAGCATTTTTCCAAAAATATCTTTGAATTCGCTTAACTTAATAACTTTACCAGTTTTACCGCTTCCTATCATTTTAAAAAATACAGGACTAGTTCTTTCACATATAAAAATAAAATAATTTCCAAGAGAATGAGTTGTATCTTTATTATTTGTTATTTCTATAACATAATAAGCTTGATCTGACAAATCCAAAAGTTTTAATGCTTTTCCGTCAAGTTGTTTATCTCGTAAGTCCGCTAATCTTTCTTCGTTATTAACGTCAAGGGGGTAATAAGCTTCTATTCCAAAATTAATAGGTTCTCCAATATTATCTTTTTTATTTTTAGTGGTAACTGAAGTTGCTTCAGGATATCTATAAAATTCAAAAAAGAAATCTTCTCCTTTAAATAACGGAGTTTTTTTTATAAGTTTCCAATGGACACCATCATCATTTATATTTAAAGAACTAGTTTGTCTTAAAATTTGAGTATAAGCAATTAAATTAGAATTTTTCTTATTTAAATATTCAGTATACACTTCATCAGTATAATCATTCAGAATATCTTGTTCAGTAGCTTGAGATTCTATTTCCTCATTTGAATATGTCCAACTAACATTATAAAAATTTTCTGGCGATATATTATTATCTTCAGCTCTTTCTCTTGCATATTTATCAAAAACACTTTCTGTCATCTTCCAAGATTGTTCCATTTTGTATTTTGTATCATTTACATGAATAACACCATTTCTTCCTTCTGATATTTCATCTCCTGGAATTACCATCTCAAAGGGGTCAAAACCAGGTTTAGTAATTGTCTTATAGGTATCAACTTCATATAAATAAATATTTCTATAAACATATTTTGGTCTAAAATGTATACCTTCTGTTCTTGGAGTAGTTGTTAAAATACTAGTAAAATCTTCAGGAAAATATTTTAAAATAGCATCCGATAGGGTTCTACTATTAAAAATAATAACATCTTCTTCTTCTGGAACTTGAACAAAAGGACAACAAGCATTTATATAACAACGTAATTGAGCAATACCGGCATTCTGAGCAGGACCAGGAAATCCGGCTCCAATTTGCTTATTCCAAGGAATATCAGTAATTCTAAATCTAAATTCAGTCATTTCTAATCAGAAGGAACAAAGAAAATTTCTGGAGTAACATAGTATAAACCATTTATTATCAAACCATTTAAATTTCCAAAAATATCTTTGTAAAAAACTCGAGTTAAACCAATTCTTGTTGTATAACCATAAGCTTGAGTATTTGTATCCAATATAAAATCATCATTAAATCTATCAATCATCTCCTTATCATAAGGAATTATAATAGCTAATTCTGATTCTTTTCCATTAATATTATTATCTATTTCTTCTTTCTTTTTTTCTTTTATATCAGTAGGAATATTTCCTATAAGAAATATTGGTTTATTACCACTATCTTCCTTTATATCTAAATAAGATAAAAGAGCAGATTCATCTTTATATCCATTTTCCCATTGAGAAAAAAGCATATTACTTTGAAGATTTCTGAGAAAAAGCATACCATTATGAAAATACAAAAGAGAAACTATACTTGTATTTCCATAATTCCGAATTACTTGTATATTCTTAATCTCTATAGTTTCTCCTTGATTTTGTTTATCTATGATAAAATCTTTATGTATATTTACTCCCTGAATATCATATTCCCAATTCCTAAAATCTACACTTCTCCTTATATATAATCTGCCCCTATCCAAATAAAATAATCTTGTTATTCCTGAATTATCTATATGAACAGCATATGATTCTCCACTATATGAGTTCTGCATTTGATCAAGATATCCAATAAAATTAAATCTTATAGGTTGCCGATCTTCTATTTTTTTTTCTTTATTAGATTCTAAAATTTGCTCGGTTATTTGTATTTGTTCTTGAAAATAATCTTCTTCGGAATTTCCGATTACAAAATAACTGGGTTCTTGTCTTAAGACTTTTCCCATATAAGTATATTCGACAAGAGATGAATCATCAGAATCTACATTATACGAACCAGGAGGATTATATTTAATAAAAGCATCTTCTTTATCAAACCAACGACTATCTATTTTTTTATACATTAAAAAAGAATCATTCAATATATAAAATAAATGAATTTCTGGAACAAAACCAGCTTTAATTGCAAAAGGCAAACTTGCTTTTTCACTAGAAGTAAGTTTTATTATATCGGTATATTTTATCCAACTTTTTCCTTCATCTAAAGAAAGAGCAACAGAAATATTTGAACTTTCTTCATCAGCATAAAAAATTAATATTTTCCCTGTTTCTTGATTTACTATGGCATTTTGAGAAGAAAAAATTTTATAATTATCTAAACGAGAATCAACAATAGTAGCTTTTATATCAGTAATTTCAATTTCTTTCCAATATTCTCCTTGAAATTCTACAGGACCTTTACTATAAAAAGCACAAAAAAGTTTCCGTGAATCTTGTATACTTAAACCACCAAAAAAAGAAAAATTATTTATAGCTGTATTAGAATCTCTAAAATATAAAGAAACTTCGCGTTCACTTGAACTAGTTACCTTCGAAGGAATCTCATATTTTACTGTCATATCTTTAATAAAAGACCCTTCTGGAAGTTCTATTTTAGGAACAACATCGCTAAAATCTAAGCCGTAATCAGAATCAAAAAGATCAACTTCATTATAAAAATCTGTAATTAAATCATGAGAAACAACAGAAAAATCATTAGACACAGGTTCTCCATTACTATAACTAGGACTATCTCCTAAAATATTATTATAACCAATAATTCTATATTTATTATGTTCAAAATCTTCTTTTATGGGAGTTTTAGTATAATCTTCCTTAACCTCTTGTAATCCTATCTCAAAAAATCCATCATTAAGTTTATGAAAACAAGTGCAATTATGTACCGTACTTTCTGTAAAAACAAGAATAGCATTTTTTGAAAATAAATTATAATCAAGAGAAATTGTAGAAGGAGCAATCGCAAGTCCAGTATCTACATAAATCATACTAAAATTATTTAAAGAATCTCCCCCCATATCTTCTATATAAATTCTTGAATTAGTAGTAAAATTATCACAAAAATATGGAGTAGATAATAACCAATAAGATTCGATACTTCCTCCCTCTGGCCTCCATCCAAAAAGTTCATTTTCTATATATCCTCTTGAATAGAAATTTTCTCCTTTTTCTCCTGGATTATAAATATCGCAATTATAATATAAACGATATTTATATTCTTCTTCACAAGCACTAGTTTTTAATGGCCTCGCTCGACATTCTTGAAAAACAGAATAAGATAAATCCATTGAAGACAATTTATCTGAATAATAATTAGATAT
>Ga0075125_10001919_pt1 | contig 10138 bp, 16 predicted proteins | sample AntAceMetag02UKN_FD_69810 | JGI IMG/M metagenome (GOLD analysis project Ga0075125, IMG submission 69810) | Saline lake microbial communities from Ace Lake, Antarctica - Antarctic Ace Lake Metagenome 02UKN | ecosystem: Environmental > Aquatic > Non-marine Saline and Alkaline > Saline | place...
GTAGAAATAACTACTTTACCATCTTCGCTAGACTGTGTTACATCAGAAGCCTGTACTCTGATTCTGGCATACCCTATATTATAATATTTAAAACTTAAATCTCCTAGAATATCGTTATCTGCTCTAGTATTAGATTCTTTTTGTAGTGTAATAGATGCGCCATTAGCATCACCATTCTGATTTATTAAACTCATTGCTGGTTTTGCTGTTGTAGACGTGCGCCAGAAAGGAGAATCTAGAAACGGTTTTTGTTCGCTAACTCCAAATGAAAAACTTAATAATATTAATGCAACAATAAATGATTTGATTTTTCTCATATTAGTTCACTCTCCTTTATGTTGTTTTCATTTTTAATAAAATGGAGGGCTTTTAGCCCCCCAAGTTTCAATATTTAGTTATTGCTCGCTGAGAACAATTCAACGTACTTACTGTTTGATATTTTCATTATTGCCAAAATATCGTCTGTATCATCTAATGTTATATGAGTAGCGGTTAGCAATAAATTGCCTGTTTCTATAAATACAACATCTCTAGCATCAGCAGCAGTTTGAAAGAATAGAATTGTTCCAACCTTCATATCATTAGTTACAATAACATTAACTGTTGATATTACTGCATCACCATAAGTGTCAAGTTTCTGCCAACTAGCTATTGGTTCAATAGTTGCGTTATCAGCAGCGCTTGTGTCGATAGATGCTCCTTGGTTAAGATTAACAAACTGATTAAAGATTGCATCTCCATCAACATATAATCTATTCATGGCATCGGCAAATACTGAACTACCAAGCAAACCTACAAATAGTAAACTTAATAATAGTTTCTTCATTTTTTACTCGCCTCCTTTTTTATTGGTTTTGGTTTTTCTGTAATCTTTACGATAGGATCTGGCTGAACTCTATCAACTATATCCTGTATTTTAATTAATTCCTTAACACGATCACGTGTCATTTTATCTGAAAGCTCCCTGATTCTTCTATTCAACTCTTGTTTCTTTTCAGCAACAGAATTATTATATAAAACCCTAATAGCTTGAAGCTCTTTAGATTGTTTTTCTTCAAGGTCTGCTAAACCTCGATTCATCGTGCTTTTAAGTCTGTTCCATTTTCCTTCTTTTAACTGTATCTCTTGATACTGGTGCTTAAGCTTATCTTCCATCTCTAGCTTATTTATCTCACCTTCTTCTTGATCTAAAAGGTCTTTGGTGTCTTTCCATCTAGCACGATCTGTATCAGCCTCATTCATGGCTAAATTAATTTCGGTTTCTAGTTTGTGCTTGAGTCTTCGTCCTTCACCATCTTGGCTATGACGTTTTGCCTCAACTTTTTTATTCATCTCTGCTTGTATGGCCTCTATCTCTCGCATTAGATTGGCTCTTAATTCAATCAACTCACAATCATTACGAATATCAATTAAGGCATGTTTGGCAGATTCAATAGTTAAATATGGGATACAATCACAAGATTCTATTAAATAGGAATACCATTTCTTTAAAGCATAATCGAACTCTCTTCCGTGTTTAAGGTTTGCTTTTTCTTTTAACTCTTCCTCAATATCCAAAACGTATCCATTCTTTTTATTGAAGTCCATGCTAACGTTACCTTTAGAAAAAACCCTGTAAGCTTCTCCACCCGTATATTTAACTGTATAATTTTTCACAAACTACTCCTTTCTTAATAAGGGAAACACTAGAATTTTCTAGTGCCTCCCCTTAAAAACTTAAAACTAGGTTGCTAAGATGTCAGCGTGAATGAAGTTTAGAACGATGTTGTTCACAATACTTCTTACGTTTTGAACCACAGCACCACCTTCCCAGAAATTAACCGCAATACCTTGCTCAAATTCATAATCCTCAGTCTGTTTTGTGAACCACATAGCAGAAGGATAAGATGAGATATAAGCACTTGCTCCTAACCCAACCATAACAGAACTATCCAAGATAATTCTATCACCAGCAGAAGGAACGTAAGCACCACCGCTACCGTTAGAGATATAAACTGTATAATTAGTATTTGTACTACCAATCTTTATTGTCATATCTTCATAAGTAGCTGAATTATCGTAAGCATAAATAGTAGCTAAACAGCCAGTAGTAGTACCGTCACCGTATAGGGCTGTATTATAGTTACTTAAATACTCAGTAAATGCTATTTTTCCATCAGGAGTATAGTCATCATAAGCACTTGTTCCATCCCAATTAGGGATACCAACTCCCTCGTCATCATTAGCAGCATTAGAAATAGAATCACCATCAGCAGCAATAATTAACTCAGGTCTTAATGGAGATCCAAATCCAGCCACAGACTCAACCGGGATAATCATTAAGTTGTGTTGTTTTCCATAAGATACTCTGTTAATTGGTGAATTAAACTTAGAATTCTGAAAGAAAGGTTCAATAGTAGCTAACCAGCTATCGTCTAATTGAAGGCTATCTAATACTAATTCATCAATCATAACAACGAAGAAACGATAAGACATAGCATTATCTACATCAGGCATCATTTCAATTTCCTTGGCGTTGTATCTTTTTAAAGCGTTACTAACTACAGCAAAAGATTTTTTCTTCAATCCATCACTAGTAGTAAGATTAGCAAAGGCAGTTTGATCATTGTTTCCATAAAGCTTAATTGTTGCACCAGTTATGATACGACCAATATCGGCATTTTGTTTTTTGTAACCAGACCATTTAGATAATTCTAAACGTTCATTCCTCATATAATCAGCAGCAAGAATATCTGTTGCTGGGATTGTTTCCTCATGTGCAACAGCATGTCTACGGAAAGTATTTGAAAAAGTAAAAGTATTACCTCTAAACTTTTCTTCACTTCCAGCCTGAGCAGTTGATCCAGAAACACCAGCACCAAGTAATCTACGCTTAACTTGATAACTTCTAGTATATCCTTCGTTTGGTTTTGGATAAAACATAGGTTCTTTATCGTCATCTCTGATAATAGAGTTTGTGTAATCCTTTAACCATTCCATTACAGTTGATTCATCTCTATCTTCTATTGCTTGCAATCTCCATACTGTCGGTGATGCACCAGTAAAAGCAGAAGAGTTATAATTTAGTGTAGCCATAATAATTTCCTCCTATTTTTTGTTTTTATTTGTTTCTTCCCATAAGTCAAGTTTTCTAAAATATGCATCCCTGGCCTTTGTGTCCGGGTAAGCTTTTTTGAATTCTTTCCTGTCATTATGTTGCTCAGGATTAAAATCTTTTAACTCTACCGGAAGCCCTTCATTTAAGTTAATGTTTTTTTCTTCATCAGGAACCTCAATCTTATAAACACCGCTATCAAAGTTTTTCTTATAACTAAGAATTCTTTTCTGTTCTTCTTTGAATTGCTTTTCAAGTGCCTTTTCAATCGTCATTCCCTTCTTAACATCAAACTCAAGGTGAAGCTTGTCAATCTTAAAGTCTGGATATTTTTCCTTGACTTTTCCTTCAAACATATCCGCATTTTTATCGATCTGGTTTCCTTCTAGTACGTTCAAGAATTCTTTCTTCATTCCCTGATTCTGATTCTGTATGAGTTCCTTTATCTGTTCTATTGTTATCTGTTTCTGCTTATCTTCGTTGTCATCTTGCGAATAATGATCTTCATCGTTATTTTTCATAGTTTCAGCAATTTTGCTTATAGCATTTTCTAGGTCTTTTTTAGTAACATACTCACCAGTTGGCTTATCATCTTTCTTTTCTTCTTTAGTTTCATCATCTAAAGAGTTTAACCAATCCTCGATCTCTGTTTCACTTACCTCTTCATCGTTGATCTTAGTCTTAACCTCTGGCTCATCTGTAGTAGTTGCCTCTTCGTGACCGTTATTTTCTGACATTTATTGCCTCCTTTTAATATTTTAACCTAATAGTTTTGAAGCCCTTACCTTGGCCTCTGCTTTTGTTTTTGTAACATATTTTGTTTGTTTATATGTCTTATCGTTATAGCTAGAAACTATATAACCACCACTAGCACGCTCTATCTCAACGCTCTTTCTTTCTGGAACTGATGATTTTATTGCTTTCGATCTTACCATTAACCGCCTCCCGTTTGTGTGTTAGGTGTCGTAGCATTTGTTTGATTATTTCCTGGCTGTGCTGGCTGACTACCTTGTTGTGTTGCAGCTTGTTGCTTCATCATCATTTCAACAACAACACGATGCTGCCCTAAATGGGCGAATACCATAGTTTTATGCTTACTGTCTAAGTCCTCAAAATCTTTAGTCTTCAAGAAGTTGAGTAATACTTGTATGTGTACTATGTGATCATCAAACTGTTGTGCGGATACAGGCTCACCAGCTATTAGTTCCTCTATTTCAACTTGCTGTTTATCAAAATCTATATCGATATTATCCATCTCAAGAACACTTAGATCCATTAATTCCCTAGCGTACTTAGCTGGATTAGGAAGATCAGCGAACACACCCATTTGCAACATCTGGGTTACGCTTCCTATTTTTGCACCCGGAGTTGTTGGTAAAGCACCACCAATTTCACAATCAACATCAAACCATGCAGTCCTCTTCTTAAACTTACTAAAAGTAAATACCTCGTAAGCTCTTTGTCTTCCGGCAACAGCAACAGCACGATCATCTGAATAATGTTTATCTATAATTTCTTTTACTTGCTTGAATACTTTCTTAAGTCCTATCCTTAGATTTGACTTAGCGTTACCAATTTTTGTTTCATCTTGGTCAACTAATCGATCAATAGCAATACCAGCAGTTTGACTTCCAGGCAAGTTTCCACGCGAAGCTTCTGACTGACCACCAACCTCAGACCATTGATCACGCCAAACAAATCGTTCGTTGCCAGTTGGACTAGGTGGATTATGTACTTGTAGGTATGCATTAGGTCTAGTAAAGTTAACCTCGACTATCTCTGAGGTGTCCATATCGAAGGTTGTCTTATCGTCTGGAATCTCAATAGAAGAATCCTTTATTAGTTTTGGTACTCTTTTTGCCTCAGCTTTATATTGAGTAAGTGTCATATTAATTTCTCTTTGTACTCCACGAAGACTATCTAGTAAAGTTCTTCCCTTCCAATAGAATCTATTCTTGAAGTACGGAATATATGTATCAAAAAACATAGCATCGTATTCTTCCAGTATTTCTCCTTTTGCTTCAATGATAACCTTAGCCTTATCTCCATCCCTGTAATGCATCTGAGTGAGGATAACGGCATCATTCATGTCAACGTTTGGTGTCTTGTCGTAATGCTGAGAAGCTTTCTTTAGTTCTCCGAATACAGTTAATAGCCAACCACCTAATTCTTGATCTAATCTATCAGCCTTGAAGTCTTTTCCGTATTTATCGTTTACCCATTCTCGACTAACAATATCAATATATGTAATATATCTTACGCTCTTTGATGTAATGGCAAGTGGATCAACGTATGCGGTAATATCTGATCTAATATCAAAATCTACCTCACCTTTAAATTTCCCTTGCTTTAGGTCTTTATTCCAATATGGCCGGATCCAAACACCACCACAATTTAACTGAATATCAACCATGTCCTGTAGGTAATCTTCCCAATCAATATTATTAAAAATCCCTTTATAGAATTTTGTATATGCTAATGCAGTAGTCCAATCTGACCAATCCCTTGTTTGAGGAACCATTCTGGCTCTTGGATTCATGGATAAGATTCTAGCCTTAATGCTTTCATGGTATGGCAAGAACCAGTTGGCTGTTACTTGACCAACGTTTTGATCATATTCTTGTCGCTCTATAGTATTAGTGACTGTATCAAAATAGATCCATTGATCATTATTAAGGAACCGTAAGTTTAAAAGCTTATTTGCTGTTTCTACTCTATTGGAAGCATTGGTATGCCAATTCGTTTTGTTACTCTTAATTAAATCTAGTTTTTCTTTCTGAGTTTTAAATTTCATAGTACCCTCTTACTCATATCTATTTTACTAACTGGCTTCTTTGGTTTCTTTATTGACGGCTTTGGAGAGTCTAATGCTTTCTCCATTTCAGTAATAACATTGTACTCTTTGCTTTTGTCTTTTAAGGATATAATTATTTTGGAAAATTCTTTAGTAGTTTCTCTGTTTGATTTATAGTTTAAATAGAATAGGAAGGCTATAGTCGCTAGACATGAGGTTATGGTTACGTTATAAAAGACCGTGCCTATATTCATATTGTGCTTCCGATACCTTCTGCTTACTATGTACCACATTTGAGTTGCCTTGTGGGGTTTTGGTATAATCAAGCTCTGGCTTGGTTTTCTTTCTACTCTTAAATCGATACGGGAATAGGTAGCATAATATTAGTCCAATCGAGAAGGTAACAACTTCATCGTCTTTCTTTCCTTGCATGGCACCAAGCTTAACATTACCACTCAAGCTCAATGTTTCAATATAGGTTCTCATTTCTTTTAAAAGGCTTAATGGAAGCTGTCTAAACATTCCTGTTTTAAAATCATACTTGGATTGATCTATGAATTGAGGTTTCGTTTTAGAGTTAGTGTGATAACCGTATTCACCACTAAACCTATCACCACGCTCCATGCCCATATAGTATAAGTGTGGGTATCTCAATACTTGTGCTTTATAGTTCGCAGTATGACCACGATCATTCTTTTCAATAGCTAGTAATGCACTATTATAATAAGATGCAACATAAACACCATAAGCACCCAAAACCTCTGGCGCAACATGATCTCTAAATTTTGCGACAATATCAAAGGTTCTCTTGTTGAAAACATATAGAACGCTGTAGTCACCCTTAGCCATTCCTTTTGCTACATCACCGGAAACTATGTATTCTTCTCCTGGCTCTGGCTCTTTATAAATATAAAACTGACCTTTTCTATCTTCGTAAATATCTCCAAACATCCCAATCGTACATTTCTTAATATGCTCCATTATGTACTGTTTATTATTCATATACATATCAATCATCTTTTGGTCGTATACGTGTGAGCCTGTCGTTAGAAAACATTCAATATCATTCTCAGGATATTTAACCTTAAAAACTTCAAGCTTCTGCTCCATGCTTCCACTAAAACTATTAATCTTTTGTCTTCTCCATGCTATTTGTTCTAGTGATAGCGTATGTTTTCCTATTAATTCTCGTTCAATATCGGTTAATGATTTCAGTATTGCACCCTTCATGTCTTCCTCTAGGGGAAGTTGATAGTCAGTAAAATCAAACCATCTAAAGAAGTGGGAAGTGTATTCGTTATCAGAATCTTTTCCTGATTGGTAGCGATCATAGAATTCATTATCAACACCATTAGCGATACTCTCAAAGATTATCTCAGTATTAGGTTGATCCATTGGAACTGTTTCTGTACTCTCATCAATCTTATCTTTTGCATTTTCCATAAATGCTACTTCCGAGAAGTGTAATTTTGTAACAGTATCACTATGAGTATCTAAACATACAAGATAATGACTATTCCTTCGTTTGAAGCTCATCTCGTATTTAGTATTCTGTTTTAATGGGTATAGTTTTTTTAGTGTCGGGTGAAGATGGTCATAAGCAAACTTTGCTTTATCGAATAATTTAGGAAGATTCTTTTCCGCATCCGCTATTGTTCTGGCTTCTATGTTGTCTTCAAATAAACAAGAGTCTAAGAATTTGATTATGTAGTATGTTGAGGTTGTCTGTTGCCTTGCTTTAAGCCTTACGTCACGACCAGTATCATTTTGCCACATCATCTGCTGTACGTTATTCAATCTAAACAAAACGGTCTGCCTGGCCTTGTTTTGAATATAGTACAGATTATTCAAACGCCAATACTTATTTTTCAGATTCTTTTTTAGTTCTTCTCCATCCATAGATTAGTCTAGATAATCTAGGTGCTTATCTAAAAATATCCTAACTGCAACTATGGTAATAGTGACTATAGTTATAATAATGCCAACCTTTATTTTCATAACTTCCCCTTTCTTTTTAATTTACACTAAACCTATATTCTAGCTCTAAGGAATAGTGGGTTAATTTTTTTTTATCAAAAACCTTTGCCTTAGCTGAAAACTTGAAGTAACACTTCTTGTCATCAGCATCCTTCATATTAAATAACCATTTCTTGAGAGGCTTATGCATCTACTCAACTCCTTCGGGCTTCTGTAGATCACGTGCCATCTTATCGTAAACGTCTTCCTCGGTATCTTTTGGTACGAACTCATATAGAACCCTTGCAACTTCCGCAACAAGCTTAACGCCCTTAAGGTGTTTATTGAGATCATCACTATTTGTTGGCATCTGATTCTTTTCTAGTGGACTGCTAATAATGGTTTTAGATAATAGCTTCTGGACATTATCCTTTAGTTTTTTATCATTAATCCCTAATAACTCAATACTGGATCCCCATAAATTTAATAGGCCAGCCATTGCAGCTTTATTCTTTGCGACTGATAAGGCTTGGCTCTTATCTTCTTGCATTTGTTTGTTTGTTGCCATTATTTAAACTTGAATGGTATCGAGTGTATAACTCGGTACATCTCCTTCTTACATTTTCTACAAACAACCTTGTCAACATCCTTATGGCTTCTGACTATCTCCATTGTTCTACCACACTTCGGACATCTATAATCATAATTAGGCATTAATCATCTCCTTTTCCATAATCCTAGAATATCAACTACTTGCTTAAACGCCCAGCCAGTAAAGTTTGCGCTTATATCAAGCCAATCAAACTTACCACCACACAAAACGTCAACACCTTCTTTAGCGATACCCCACACCATCATATCAACAAAACTTTCTACTTTATTCATACTCAAAACTGTTTCATTGAAATCAGCCTTAGCATAATTAATTAATGAGTGTAGTTTTTTATCAGCCGGGATAAACGCAGTTGGATCAATCGCCATTGAAAGGCTGAATAGAATTAAAAATACTAGTATTATTTTCTTCATTGTTTTCTCTTCATATCATAGAGTATCCAAACGACAACACCTAAAAGCATTAAGATAGCACCAATAGGCCTACCGTTTAAAATAAGAAGTGTTCCTGAGAGGTAGAGTATAATAACGAGTGTTCCAATAATGAATTCCATTAGGTTTCTTTCTCCCATAACTTCTTAAAATTAGCTCTGGCTCGTACTACTCTCATGTTTATCACTCCATAGTCACGACCATATAAATATCCTAATTCTCTTAGTGTTAGTCCTTCAAAGTAATACTTATATAATACTTCAAAATCCCCAGAACTTAACTTGTGGAGTATTTGCCAAACGCTTTCTCTAGTCAAAAGACTTTCAGCCATACTGTCTGGACTAATCTTGCTTAACTCTAGATCCCATACCATTTTATCAAATTCTTCTATGTGATACGTTCTTCCATTAATATTGCCAGTATCGTGTTCAGAATTCTTATAGTCTCTTCCCTGCCGTCTTAATTCATTCCGTATATCCTTTGTCATCTTCCCTTTGATACATTGTGACGCATAAGATGTAAAATCGCCTAGTGCTGAGTCAAACCTTTCGTATGCTAAACAGATTCCTTCATTACCAGACTGTATTAAATCGTCATTTGGAACAACGCCTCGATACCGATTCGCCCAATATACGATTAACCCCTGGTATTGCTCAACTACTTCTTCTATCGTTTTATGCATCATTCAATCCTCGTACTGACCTATATATTTTCTTTTTCTTTTTTCCCTTATCTCGCTTTATATTTTCAGCATGTTGTTCGTTGTCAAAGTATGATAGACATTCTTCGTTGACTCGGCAGAACCATGTAGCACCGATTAACTTCATTTCTTTGTTACAACAGATAGGATTATTCATTATTCTTTTTCCTTTTTGTAACCAAATCCTTGTTTAAATTTTTTCATTTCTTCCATCATTTCTTTATGTGCATATTTATACCCATCCATAAAAGATTCAAACTTATCTTCGGGGTTACTGCTTTCTTTATATATGATAGTTGCGTACACATCAGCTCTTTCCATTCTTTCATCTCCAATTCTTAATAGTAAATTCTATCGCACACAAAGTAAGATATACTGAACCACACCAAGATAGGTTTGCTATAAATAGATATAATAAACAGGTTCTATCCATTAGTTAACTCCGTTGGTAAAAGTACATCTTGTGCATAAAGTTTTATTTCAGTTATTGTATCAACATACTTTCTTTCATAGTAGGTTTCTGCTTGTGCAAAGTTTTCAGCAATTACTA
>Ga0075125_10001921_pt1 | contig 10136 bp, 10 predicted proteins | sample AntAceMetag02UKN_FD_69810 | JGI IMG/M metagenome (GOLD analysis project Ga0075125, IMG submission 69810) | Saline lake microbial communities from Ace Lake, Antarctica - Antarctic Ace Lake Metagenome 02UKN | ecosystem: Environmental > Aquatic > Non-marine Saline and Alkaline > Saline | place...
CGATCAGTCCGATCATGCCCAGGCGATCCTCCAAGAAATCAAACCCGACATCGTCCATCATCATCATCCGAAAAGTACATGGATGATGAAGTTTATCCAGGGTCGCTACAAAAGGGTTGGGACGTGCCACTGTTGGGACCACAACAAAAACGCCGCTCCGTGGATCGTGCCGATCTGTCCTAACAATGTTTCTGAATATCGCATTGTACGTCACGGCGTTGACATCGACTTGTTCAAACCGGCGAAGCGTCGGAAGGCATCCAAGCCGTTTGTCATCGGTTTCGTTGGTCGTCGGTCCATTGAGAAGTTACCACTGTCGTTTGTAACTGCTCTTTCCGAATGGAACGCCCCCGCTGATTTCATCGTTCGGTTCGTTGGCCATGGGGCGCTGAACCCCCACACGGAAGCGCTCGGCGAAACGCTTGCCGCGATCCCCTGTGTGGAAATGCTTGATGACGTTTTACCCGATGAAATGCCTGAGCAATATCAGCAGATGGACGTGTTAGTTATTCCATCGGAAAATGACTCAGTATCGTTCGTCGCCCTTGAAGCGATGGCGTGTGGTGTGCCGGTGGTCGCCCGCGCCATTGAAGGATTGCCTGACACAGTTGGCAACGTTGGCAACGCTGGAATCCTGATCGATGTTGATATCGCTGCGGATGATGATTCGCAGTTCTTCGTTGAGATTGAAGCGTTGGCAAAGGACAAAAAACGATTCAGCGCATTGAGGAAAAAAGCTCGCGCTCGGGCCGTCGAACAATTCCCGCTCGGGAAAATGATTGCAGGATATGAAACGGTTTACGCAAAGCGAACTGATGGCGTAGTACGGCGACCGAAGGGGTTCGAAGTTTCTGTCGTGGTGCCTGTGTGGAACACCGATCCGGCGTGGCTTCGTGAATCGGTCGAGTCGATCTTGTCACAACGCGGGGTGGCGTTCGAGTTGGTGATTGTTGACGACGGTTCCGACCGTCAAGACACACTGCTCGAATTAGACAGGATCGCGGCTGAGAACCCTTCGGTCGTCGTACTACTTCACAAACTTCAGGGTGGAATTAGTGAGACGTTGAACGTCGGCATTCGTGCGGCACGGGCCGACATCATTGCTCGGCACGACGCCGATGATATCATGCCCGATGGGCGGCTGGCGTTACAGTTGCCTATGATGGTCGACGCCGATGTGGTGTCTGGCCAGATGTCTTTGTTGAGTGGCAAGCCAACGAACGTGTTGGCGTTGAATCCAGCCGTCGCAATTGAAGCGCAGCCCTGGTGCGTGGCTCACCCGACCGTGATGATGTATCGCTATCAGGTTTTATCAATCGGCGGTTACACGCAAAAAGGGCCCGCGCAAGACTTCGATCTGTGGTGCCGGTTGCAACGCGCCGGCGCAATTTTCAAAGTCGCCCAGGACGAGTTTGTGTGTTATCGTGAACACATCGACCCCGACAGCATCGGTGATTATACGACTAACCGTATTGTAGAGATCGCAGCGTGGCATGATTGGAAACACAAACACCTTGATCCGTCGCCGATAGCTCCGGTCACATGGAACAGAAACATTTTTGATAACGCTCGTACTAGTGACCTTGCTGAAAAGCCGCTCCCGAAAAAGAAACCATCCATAGAACCGCGGACCAATCGCAAATCAAGCATCGGCGGTGTTCGCTGGAAGAAGAAAGAAATACCAACTGAACGAACCAGTCAGCGCGGACCCAACGGCGCAGGGGTCCGTTGGGAAAAAAAGAAACCGCCCGTTGAACCGCGGACCAGTCGGCGCGGGGGCCGTGTTCGTTGGCAGCGAAAGAGCCACTCAGCTAAAGATTCAAAGACTGAGCCGCTGTCAGTTGAGGTTAAAGCCAAACCCAAAGTTGAAATCGTGCTCGCGCCACGTCGTTTATCACTAACCGATACGCCCCGACTCGGTATGATATTGAGGGCCGATCATGGTGGCCTGGCACGAATTAGCCAAGACTTTTACAAGTACATCAAACCGGACAAGTCCATCATCATCGATGTCGGACACGACCCGATCAATCTTGAAGCGTTCCCAGGAATCAATCCTGAGATAGTACGATACAGCGTTGATCCATGCCTACCCAATGAACTCCTTGAATCATGGATGGAAGACCTTGACGTGATCGTGACATTCGAAACGCCCTACAATTGGGCGTTGTTCGACATGGCGCGGAAACGCGGAATCCGTACGATAATGATGGTGGATTATGAGTACCTTGACAATCCGCTCCCCGGCCGTGCGGATGTGTTGTGGATGCCCGTCAACTGGCACATGACAGATATTCATCGAGAAGAAGGCAGCGCAACATTTATCCCCATGCCGATCGATCGTGACCGGTTTGTGTATCGTGAAAGGACAGAGGCTAAGACGTTTGTTTCCGTTCTCGGTCACCCTCATTTGATAGAAGATCGCGGCGGCGTGAAAGCGCTGCTTGCCGCGATCCCGCTTGTGAAAAACCAAGATGTTCGTTTCATTCTTCGATCCATTCAGGAGATACCACAAATCACGGATCCGCGTGTGACTGTGGACGTGTCATGCAAGGACAACCCGGAAGACAATTGGACAGAGGGCGACATCTTTTTACACCCGCGTCGTTACGCGGGAATGTCCCTGCCGATGAACGAGGCCCTTGCGTGTGGGTTGCCTGTGCTGATGACTGATATGATTCCACAGAACACAATTTTACCGCCACACTGGCTATTTGCCCCTCGAAGTGTGAAGCCTTTTAAACTTCGCCGAACCGTTGAAATTGCCGAGCAGTCACCGAAAATCATTGCAGCAACGATTGACAATTGGGCGGGCCGAGACATTAGAGTCGAATCACAACTTGCAAACCGAATGGCCGACGCAATTAGTTGGAAACGAATGCTTCCTGCAATCAAGAGGATGATTTTCGATGAATGATTATTTTTCACTGATAACGGAAAACCCACTACGAATCGCTTACGTCGGGAACTTTCTTCACAGACATTGCACCGAAGTTCATATCAAGAAAAGCCTTGAAGCACTCGGCCACACCGTTGTTGCAATTCAAGAACGGGATTTGGATAACATTGCATCCCCCACCGTTGATGATATTTTTAAACGCTCGCTAGATTGTGACCTTTGGTTTTATACCCGTACATGGGGGATGAATTCGGCCGGCGATCATGATGGTATATGGTTGCTGTCTCAACTGAAAGAAGCGGGGATCACCACGGCGTCATTGCATCTTGATCTTTATGTCGGCCTTGCTCGTGAAGCTGACATTAGACTCGACAATCCATTTTGGGCGACGGACTTTGTATTCACCGCCGATGGTGGACATCAAGACTTCTTCAAAGCCAGGGGAATCAATCACTATCATTTGTCACCTGGGATTCTGCACTCTGAGGCGACATTCGGCATCCCGCGGGAAGAGATGAAAGCGGACATTGTTTTTGTCGGTTCTTACAAACACTATCCTAGGGAGTGGCCGTTCCGCCAACGTTTGATTGAATGGCTGAAAGATACTTATGGTGATCGGTTTCAAATGTGGGTAGATGGGCGTGACGCACGCAATCAAGACCTGAATGATTTATATGCGAGCGCGAAGATTGCCATCGGTGACAGTATCTGGGTTCCTAATTATTGGAGTGATAGGTACTTCGAGACGACGGGCCGCGGTGGGTTCCTTATCGCACCAATGATTCCAGGGCTCGAAAGATTCTTCCCCGGCGATTTGCTTACAACGTTCGATAACAAACAGGGTAAACTAACAGACTTTTCCGAGTTGAAGAAATTGATTGATTACTATTTGGAACACGACGCGGAGCGTGAGGAAAAACGTCGTAAGTGTTTCGAACACGTACGGCGGAATCATACTTACATGCACCGGATGCGTGATGTGTTGAACATCATCACAGCCGAAGGCCATGACGAAAGGCCAGTCATGAGCAAACAATGTTTGAATCTGGGAAGCGGCAATGCTGAAATAGTAGGGCGTTTTCCGGGGCTCGCTGAATATGACATTGTGAATGCTGACTTAATGGATTTTGGGAACAACGTTGTACACGATCTCTCCCGCTTTCCATGGCCGTTCCCCGACGACACCTTTGATGAAATTCTTGCAATTGATATCCTCGAACACATGCCCGATTGCGTCGGCGCGATCAATGAAATGATTCGAGTGTGTAAGCCCGGCGGTCATATGTTCGTGCAGTCGCCGAGCGCGGCTTATCCCGAAGCGGTCTGGACCGATCCTGAGCACCTGCGAGGTTTCGCAAAACAAAGTTTCGATTATTGGGTGAAAGGTTCTGATCTGGAAACATCCTACGGACGGTCACATAACCGAGACAGGTTTTTCATTGACCGTCTGGAAGTGGCCGAGTTGAACATGAATCTAACGTTTTCTTTCCACAAAGAAGACGAAAAACGAAACGTCGTGACAATCACACACGAAGGCAAAAATTACACGCTCGAAGGCTGGGCTGAAAACGAGATCGTATTCAAGTCAATCACAATCGCCCAGACGTTCTACGAACTCGAAGAGCTGCAAGTGATTAGGAATATGTGTATCGGTGGAACTTACGTTGATGTGGGCGCGAACATCGGCAACCACTCAGTATTCTTTGCTGCTGAATGTCCGTCGTTTGAACTTGTTTCAATTGAGGCAATTCCGGCTCTTGCCGACTTGATCAAAAAGAATCTTGTTCAAAACGCTCCTATAGGAAAACGGTGGGAAGTGAAAAGCTTCGCCATTGTGGATAGTGACGCGACAAGCATTGAAATGTGGCTTGCCGGTGATATCAACATGGGACGTTCGCAATTGCCGAAGGCGGGGCAAGTGGCGTCGGATGTCAATTTATCAGGGCGAACAATAACGGTGCCATGCGCCCGTTTGGACGACCTGCTGGCCGACGTTTCAAACATCGGCCTTATCAAACTTGATATCGAAGGCGATGAAGTTGCTGCTCTGCAATCGGGGATGGAAGCAATTAAAAAACACAAGCCCGTCATCGTTTGCGAATGTTCAATCGGGTGGGATCAGGAACCGAATGCAGAGGCGGAAGAAATATCACGGCTGCTCGGGCCGCTAGGGTACATAAGGGTCGCTGGTCCAATTGGATACGCACAGGGGCCGACGTACATATGGAAGGCACAATAATGAACCACTTGAAACCAACCGAGCATTACGGCGACATCTACCAGGATGTTCGTGTCAAAGGTGAAATCGTTTATCCAGGTTGGCGTGACTGCGACGGCCGATGGAACACAATCAAACCGCACATCCCCGCAAACTCTGTGGTGATGGACCTGGGGAGTAATGCCGGGTATTTCAGTCAACGTATTGCCGAAGAAATCAATAACAGCATGGTGTGGAGCATGGAGTCTGTACCCGCACGGTGGGAGCTACAACGTGACATGTTGCTTGAAAATGGAACACCCAACGTGGTGCTGACATCTCACAAGATGGACATCTTCGATTTCTTGAAGCTGCAATATTCGGTAAACCGAATTGATGTCATTGTTGCGCTGAATGTTCTGGAATACTATCCGCCCAAAGAACTGTTTGAAGTCCTCAACGTATTCTCACGAATCAGCCCCTTGTTGATTGTTGAGTTCCCGTCACTGGAAGAGTCCGGTGCTGCAAGTTCGGCGGGTACGGTGGTGTCCATTCAGCCGGTCGACAAGTATCTCCGGCGATTCTATAACAACGTCAAAAAGATCGGCGAAGCCCCGTCGTCCACCGACCCCACCATGAAGCGTGACATTTACTGTTGCGTGAATACTCGCTTCTACTCTGAGAATCTGGTCGGGTATCTCACACACTCGGGGCTTGCCTACGGCGGTCGGCGTCACACTCTCGGGTACGGCGGTGTACAGAGAAATTGGGTGCTCGATGGTAACGTGGACCTGACAGACACCGACCCCGCGGTCAACTTGTGCAACCTCACGTACTTCGGGATGGAGTACCCCACCGTGGATGTCATCTATCCACAAATTGTTGAGGCGTACCAAGCCGTGGCTGAGAAGTACGAGACCATAACGGACGTCCACATCCGCAACGTGCTGTGTACCTCCAACGGAGTTGCGGCGATTGACGTACTTGAACACTACGCAAAGGCTGTCGTTTACGGTAGGCACCGCGACGGCGAAGATGGGTATGACAAGATTTTTCCAGGATACCTCAACGGCGCGTTAGCGGAAATCAAGGCCGCGTTGCTGGCCGGCAAGGAAGGTGGAGCATGATAAAAACCGCACTGATTACCGGGATCACCGGACAGGATGGCTCGTACCTTGCGGAGTTTTTGCTCGGAAAAGGCTATCAGGTCTATGGGCTGGTGCGTCCAACGTCCACGCCGTCAACGTTGCGGATCGCGCACCTTATCGACAAGGTGAAGTTTATCAGTGGCGACCTGGGCGATATGGTGTCTCTGATTAGGGCCGTCGAAACGGCGCAGCCCGATGAAGTGTACAACCTGGGAGCTATGTCGTTTGTCCCTGATTCATGGTCGCAACCGGAAAAGGTAAACGATATCGTGGCCGGCGGAGTTGGCCGATTGCTGGAAGCCATTCGGATGATCCAGCCCGATGCGCGATTCTACCAGGCGTCATCCTCTGAAATGTTCGGAGAGGTACTGGAGACGCCGCAAAGTGAGACAACGCCGTTCAACCCGCAATCACCCTACGGAGTAGCCAAGACAGCGGGACACCGCCTCGTTGAGGTTCACAGGCGCAGCTACGGCACGTTCGCCTGCTCCGGTATTCTGTTCAATCATGAATCGCCACGGCGCGGCTTAGAGTTCGTCACGCGGAAAATTACTAGGGCGGCAGTGATGATCAAAGCAGGAAAACAGGATCGTCTTGCGCTCGGCAACTTGGCCGCGAAACGCGACTGGGGATTTGCCGGCGATTACGTCCGTGCCATGTGGATGATGCTGCAACAGGACGAGCCCGATGATTATGTAATTGCCACAGGCGAAGCGCATACCGTGCGGGATTTTTGTCGATCAGCGTTTCGATGGGTCGGTTTGGATTATCAAAAATATGTTGATGTCGATCCTGCATTTTTCCGACCGGCTGAAGTCGAGTTTCTGCTTGGCGATTCATCCAAGGCAAAAAACGTGCTAGGGTGGTCGCCGAAAGTAAAATTCGATGAACTCGTTAGATTAATGGTCGATCAAGAAGGAGAATAAGATGTCGCTATTCCAAATTCCGTTGACACCGTTTGAACTCGCGCTGAGACAACTAGGGGTTTGTGAAATCCCCGGACCGGAGACCAATGTCAGAATCGCTGAGTATCACGGATCGGTAGGGCTGCACGTTGGCGACGAAACTTCGTGGTGCAGTTCGTTCCGTAATTGGTGTGAAGAAACAATCAATGGTGAAGGATCGGGCACGAACAGCGCAGCGGCTCGATCATGGTTGACGTGGGGTCAAGAGGTTCCGCTGGATGCAGCAAGGACCGGTGACACTGTCGTTTTTTGGCGGGGGTCAATTGCCGACTGGCGCGGGCACGTTGCGTTTTTCGTTGCGTGGTCAAGGGATGGAAAACGGGTTTTGGTTTTAGGCGGAAATCAATCTGATGCCGTCACGATGAAATGGTATCCGGTCGACCGGATTTTACAAATTAGGAGGGCCGCATGAAAAAATGGTTTAGTCGAAAACTGATCCTGGTTGTAGTGTTCGATGTCGTGATGATCGCCCTCGGTGCACTTGTCCCAGCGACGGCACCAATGGCCATCGAGGCGGCGAAAGCTGTCACGATTGTGTATGTCGGAGCGCAAGCCGTGCAGAACGCTGTGGGAATCGTGGGCGGTACGCTGAAAAAAGATCAGCCGGCACCGAAAAGCGATTTCGAGGAATAGCCCAGAATGCCTGTACGGCCCGCAAGGGTCGGGGATCGCAGCATACGACGTCGTTCTGTGCGCAGGTATACAGTGGGAATCAAGCTAGTAAATTATTTTTCGTTGTAAAATCAATTACTTACAAAGCAGAGGCTCGTAAGTGCTTGTTTTCATTACTCAATATATTTTGCAAAATGGCTAAAAAAAGACTTGACAATTTTTTTTGCAGGCCCTATATTGAAAACATGATGACGAACGGAACAAACCAAAACCAAGAGGGAAACAAAATGAATATCTTCCTGGACAGAAAAAACATTGAAATGATCAACGTAATCCGAAACGCCTGGGGACTCGCCAGATCAGCACAGTCCAATTCTCCGAACAACGGTCGGTTTGGAGTCGTGCGCCTGTACGACAAACCGGAGTACAAAGGCCATCCTGACCGTGCCGTTGTGACCCTGCATAATGAAAAAGAGCTTCGCCAATATTTCAACGAACACCACGCATAGGAGACTGTGACGATGACTCTCGATGAATTGATCCAAACGTTGACAAGGGGCACAGATGGAAACCCGGGGCTGCGTGACTCTGTAAAAGGCGTTGCCGCTATGGCTTATAAAACCGCCATCAAAGATGGCAAGAGCCACGACGACGCAATTAAGCTCACACTCGAACAGGTGGGAAGCTGGTTTATTCCGTTTCTCATGTTCTAGCCGGCAGACGAAAATACAAACCAGGAGGGGAACAATGACACGGACAATGGAACAAATAACCGAGATCATGAATCGAAATTTTATCGAGATTCTGGAAATCTGCGAGGGGCAGGGGCCGGTTGGCTGGTTCGTTCAGACCGGCGTGAGCGGCGGTGTGAGTACGCCATCCGATATCGGCACGTTGACCGTGACCGTTAACGAACTTGAGATGCGGGGTTATCACGGCCCGTTCGAGGACTTCGTGGAAGCCTTCGAATTTGGCCTTAGCATTACAAACAAATACCTCGTTGAAGCGGCGATTCGCGACACGTTGGTGGTTTGGGATAATCCGGAGTTCCAAAAATGGGCGGAGGCGTGGTTGAACCAGACCAACCGCTCCGATGCAACGGTTGTAGCTGCAACCCACGCGGCGGTGACCGAAGCAAAACGGTTTCACCGAGTTGCAAAATCCGCGTGGTTGGCCGTGAGCGCGGCGGAAGCGCTAAACGTCAACCCGGCCGGCGACGCGGCGTGGGAATACGCGCTGTACGCAACCGAAGCGAGAATTGCGGCGTTTTTATTAAAGGCAAACGAGGACGCCGACGAATAACCGGCGAACGGAAACAAAACTAGAACCACACGCCGCGATCAGCGGCAACGAAAGGGGACGACAATGGGGAACGCAAACGAAAACCACGTTGACGCGGCGATGTGCACCGTACGAACGGTTTGGAATACTCCGGAGTTCGAGAAATTGGTCAAAGAATTAGAGAATTCCGAAGGCGCACTTGACCGAGCATTGGAGGCATTGGAGGCAAACGAGGACACCGACGAATAACCGGCGAACGGAAACAAAACTAGAACCACACGCCGCGATCAGCGGCAACGAAAGGGGACGACAATGGGAAATGAAAACGCCGCAATTCTCACTCTTGAGAATTTAAAAAACCGGCCATGGACGAACACCGACCACGGGGTCGGAATTACCTACAGCGAACTGTGGGCAGCGATGGTCGAATACCGTGAAATCACAGACGGCGTTCTGCAAGCCTATTTTAAAAAGGTGCTGGAAATTTTTGACACGCTCCGCGAACTCGGGTTCGGTCGCTACGCGTTTCAAACCGGTGTCGAGTATGTTTCCACGACCCGTAAGCTTGTTGACACGGTTCGTGATGCAGCGGTGGCGGTGAAGCTCGCGGACGGCGACATTCCGCCGTGGGAAACAGATAATGCGTCACCGGATGACACAGTAACTCACAATGGTTTTCCCAGCCAAGCAGAGGGGGCAATTGATTTTTTCACACTAGCGGCAAGACGGAACTTCGATGAAGCCGGCAAGTTGATGGAAATCGGCTTTCGCGGTGTCGCGGTCGCCGTTTTGCGTGAAAACGAACAACCGCTCTTCGATTTTCTTATTGATCAACACGTGGGGCAGATCCTCAACGCAAGCGTGGAACGCAAAAACTTCCCGGTTAAGAGCTTAGTGGTTGGTCTTTTCTGGAAACGCAAAAAGGAGCATGAAACCAAGTAACCCAAAAAGGTTTGCAGTTCTTTTGAAATCTAAAGAAAAGGGGTTTACAAAGCTTGTAGGATGTGCTAGAAAGTACGGTATATCAACTGCCC
>Ga0075125_10001922_pt1 | contig 10133 bp, 8 predicted proteins | sample AntAceMetag02UKN_FD_69810 | JGI IMG/M metagenome (GOLD analysis project Ga0075125, IMG submission 69810) | Saline lake microbial communities from Ace Lake, Antarctica - Antarctic Ace Lake Metagenome 02UKN | ecosystem: Environmental > Aquatic > Non-marine Saline and Alkaline > Saline | place...
CGATTGTAAGACTTACTCCGTTTACTCCATCAATATAAATTGCTGTTGCTGGTGATGTTGGATTGACTATTACATATTTAACTTGAACGTCTGTAGCAGTAAAATTAACGCCTGATAAAGTTATTGTTACATTGCTTGTATAGACTGAATTAAAGTGAGTGGGTGAGTACTGTGTTACTAGAGGTAGCATTGTTGTATCAATCATTTGTCTACCTGCATTTTCATCGATTGCTGATCCTCCTATTTTAGAGACATTAACATCACTTCCTCCTGTAACCGTTGTATTAGTAGCTAAAATAGTTTTGTCTAAACTATCAATATTATTTCCTTCAATAAATCCAACATCTAAATTATCTGAATCTCCATTACTAACATAAGGACTTAGTGGTACAGTAAGTGATGTCGCATCTATAGTTCCTACCTTTACTTTATTTGCATAAAATGCAACTCCAGTTCCTTCCCACTTTATAGAGTAAACTACTTCTGCTGCTGTCCAAGCTGAACTCCATACCCATATTTTTTCTACTTCAGTTCCACCTTCATCTTTAACTTTCATTTTTAAGTAAACATCATCTATAACAAACATAGCGTAAACATCTCTATTTAAACTCATTAAACCAAACTTTTTATCTTGTCCATCTGTTACAGTTCCTTTAGCAGTTTCAGAGTCCATAAAAGTTGTAGCTCCTGCTCCTGATATATCAATTCCTGATCCTCCACTAACTGCCGATGTTACTGTAATACCAGTTCTTGCTGTAATTATAAAATGATCTGTATCCCATACTACTGTTTCTGCTGCAGATGTTTCTGCTCTTATAGCAACCTGAATTAAAGCAGCTACTGCATCAATATCTGCTGCAGTGCTAAAATCAATTCCAGTAACATCATAAGCTACTGCATCTATAGTAATTGCAAATTCTCCATCTGATACAGCGTTCCAACCTGTTGTTGGAGTTCCTACTGCTGTTTCAGAATCCATAAAAGCAGTTACTGCAACTCCTGATATATCAGTTCCTGATCCTCCACTAACTGCCGATGTTACAGAAGCACTAACTGCTGCTGTAATTATAAAATGATCTGTATCCCATACTACTGTTTCTAGTGTTCCTGTTGCTGCTCTTAATCCAACTTGAATTGTTGCTGCTACTGCATCCATATCAGCATCAGCATTAAAATCTAAACCAGTAACATCAACTGCTGTTCCGTCTATAGTGATTGCAAATTCACCATCAGTTACTGCATTCCATGTTCCTATAACAGATGTTGCTGATGTACCACCTGTTAATATTCCTAGCATCTGTGTAGTTGCTGCTGTTCCACCGGTAAGTAATGCATTTGATGGTGCGCTTGGAACATTAACTCCAAAATTAAAAACACCTCTAACAACATCATAATATTCAATAGCTGCGGCTGCATTGAATCTTAATTTATTAGAAGCGACTGCTGGTGTACCTGATAAAGTTTTCCAGACACTATCATCATATCCAGACTTTTGTGGATCGTAGATGAAACTCTTTGTGTTCATTCCATTTAACATATGGTTATAATTATATAAATAAATAAATTCTTTTACAGCGCCCCCTATAAATAGGAGCGCAAAAAATAATCTATTTCTTAGTAACTATCTTTGGTTGCTGTTTTTTCTCATCAACTTTAACCTCAGATTTTTTATTTAACTTCTCTTTCAATTCTTTTATTTCTAAATCTTTAGCAGATAATTGATCTTTAACATCTTCCTTAGATATCATTTCTTTAGGTCGTTTTTGTTCTATTATTGATCTTTTATTTTCTGGTAAAGACTCATCCTCTTTAACCTTCTTCCTTATAGCTTCTATGATATTACTATTAACTTCTGAATTTTCTATTCTTAACATTTTGTTAGTGAAACTAACTCTAATACCTTCGTCAAAAACTACTTCACCATCTATAATCTTTTTCTTATCAGGTCTAATTACCATTGCGTAGTTTTTAGCCTTTGAACAAAAATATAAATACTTATCAAAATTCTTTTCAGACATAAATTTTTATAGACAACCTGGCTCTCTCCGCATAACTAATGAAGCCCTGAGAGTATTCGTTCACTAGCTATGCGACAGCTTGTCCTTAATTAATTATTTAATTATTAAAGACCTTTAGCTACTGCTCCAATAACTTGTAAGTCACCAGTACATGCAGTTGAAGCATCCATTTTAACAAGTAAGTGTTCTCCTTGTTTTTGAACACCAAATTGTCCTCTTCCATTTACTACAAAAGTTTTTTCTTGTTCAACTGTAGTAGCAGCACCTGCCCTAGAATAAACAAGAGTTTCTTCTTTAGTAGATTCATTCATTCTGTATATTTTAATAGTGCTTGAACCTGATCCAAAAGTATTTAGAGAAGTAACTGTATACAATTCAGCTGCTCCTTTTTCTTCACTACCAGTTGTGTTGGTTCTAATACCAATTCTAATAGCTAACTCTAAAACTTTAGAAGTATCTTTATATAAAGGTACGTCAACTTTTGGAGCTGATGTAGTTTCATTTCTAAGAAGTAAACTACCGGTTGATGCATCAGTAGCATCTGCACGTAGAGCATCTTTGATATAAGCTCTCCAATTTGCAGAACCATTAATTACGTCAACAACTTCTCCGAAAGTACTATAAGCAGCAGCACTAACATCAATAATACCAGTTGATGGTACTACAGTTGTATCAACAACTTCAGCTCCAGCAACACCATGTTTGAAAGTGATATCACCTAAAGAAGAAACTGCTAAAGTTGAACTTGGTTGACTACCAATATAAGCAATAACTAAACCTACATCTCCATCGTCAGCAACATAAACGTTAGCTGGTTGTTTTGGAAATAAGATTGGATTTTGTAATGCATTCATATGTTTATAATTATAGCGGTTCAGTTTTGCCTCCCCGCATATAAATTAGTTAAAATTAAATACCCTTTAAAATTGCGTGAGATTTTGGAACATTTGTTTGTACTCCCCATTCCATTAACCATTCACCTTTTCTTCCATCTCTGTCATTTTCTTGAATATCATCGTGAGACATTAAATATCCGTTCATGAAATAAATGAATTTAATATTCATCAAATCTAATGCTACAGCATATCCATTTAATGAAGAAGTATCATCAAAATATTTTTCATAAACTACATCTAATTCACCCCATGCAGTCATGTAAGTTTTAACTGCTAATCCAAATTTGTTTACTGAATCTTTACTGTCATAAATAACTTTATCAGAAGCCCAAGAATTTAATCTTTCAATAAATCTTGAACCAGCAAATAATGTTTTCTTATTACTATTATATGCTAAAGCATATTTTCTCATCCAATATTCAAACTCAGCTTGAGTTAGATTTCCATTAACATCATACTCATTAGTAGAATCAATGAAGTTTAATACACCACCAGTTGTTCTAAACTCGTTAGATGTATCAACAGAACGTCCGCCTAACCACATGTTTCCATTGTTCTTTCTTAAAAGATCAATAAGAGCCATTTTCTTTTTATAATCATAACTATTGTCGATACCATATTTTCTAGTACCTTGCTCAGTTCTTGAGTTACCATAAGTTTCTCTTGAAATTTGAGTATAGTTATAATCAAAAGTAGTAGGTCTAAATTTAATATCACCTGATACTGCATTTTCAGCATAAGCACTATTTAACAACATTAATTGATCGTTATCTAATAGAGCTGCAGCAGTTGTTCCAGCCTCTCCTCTTGTTACTGTTAGTGTGTGTGTTGACACTGAACTAACTCTCATGATTTCACCTGTTCTTGAAACGTATACTAAAGCATACTTATCAACTATTGCTCCATCATCAACAACGATAGATGTATCAGTTGAAAGATACCCAGCAGCTAAATTAATTGCAGTTTCAACTTCATAGATAGAATCTAATTGTTGTTCAAATCTAGGATTATCAACAATCTTTACACCGATTGGACTACCAGTCACATTAATAACTGATGAATCAATTTGATAATCTAAACCTTGTGAGTGTACTAATGCCATTAAAGCATATTTACGTGGCTCAGTCATGTACAACTTTGACACGTTTCTTACTATTTCATCGCTACTAATATTAAAAGTAGTAGCTGCTCCTGATTCAAAGTCCATATTTTATACCTATCCAAGGATAGCTTTATCTGCAAAATCGGAAAGTGATTTAATATCACTATCAGACTGATAATTAGCATCAGACTTTCCAGACATGGAGCTTCCTCCAGATTTCATTATTTTTTTAACATTAGACTTCGGATCTTCTTGAGTAGCTTGATGTTGTATTTCTTTCCCATCAGCCCTTAATGATTTTTCATATGCTATTGAAAGCGATGGTTTACCATTTTCATCTACAGCTTTACCTGCTCGGATGAAAGCGGCCATCTCTGTCTTATATGAACTAGCATCAGGGTTCTCTTCAAAAAAATCTTGTGTCTTTATCTGATCACGAATGGCACTAATATTAACTTTTGGCTCTTTAGTTTCTACATTTTGTTTACTGTCAGCTTCAATCTTTTCTTGAAGCTTCTTGTTTTCTCCATGTAGACGACTAACTTCACCATAGTTTTTACTAGACCATGTATCGTATTCCTCAGACGTTTTAAATTCGTGGTTTCCAACTTTTTTAAAATAAGTACCACCATCTTCTCTACCTTTAGGACTTACGTCTTTATTAGGTTTACCATCGTTTTCTAAAGACTTAGCTATAGCTTCTGCACTTGCATCAGCTTCACCACCTTCAGCAGGGGTAGATTTATTTTCATCAACTGTAGTAGTTTCAGCAGCTGTATTAGCTCCTGCATCAACTTCAGTTTCAGTTCCTGTTTCTCCCTGTAGAGTTTTTTCATTACTCATTTTTGTTGTGACTTTTATTAAGGGGGGTAGAAAAATCATTCCCGATAACAAGGTAGTCAATTATATTAAACTATAATTATTTCTTTTTATTCATTACTTCATTCTCACCAGTTTTAGGATCTTTCATAGGTTGCTTAGCCATACCATCTTGTTCTTTAAAATATTGAACAACATCTTCAAAAGCTACAGTCTGACCTTTCTGAACATTCAATGTCTCTTCATCCTTAATCCCCATTATATCCTGATACCTTATCTCCTGAAGTTTACTATTTAAATATTTCCTAAATATTTCAAACCCTTCATGCTCCATTAACTGAGACACTTTTATAGCATCACTTATTTTACCATTCCTAATTTCTATCATTTCTTTATTACTCATAATTTTGAAGGTGGTCCAGGTTGAGCCTCACTTCTAATAGCCTCTTTACCGGACAATACTTTATTAATAACTGGTTTAGTTGGTGCGCCACCATTTTGAGCTTGAGGAACATTACCTCCTCCAGCAGGAGGTGCGCCACCTTCAGCCCCTTGCTGTTGCATTGCATTAGCTTCTGCCCCAGCCATAGCAGCACTACGCTGATCGTCTGCTTTAGTAGGCATATCTTCTTTAAGATAATCTTTAGGATTAGAAATAACATCAAAGTTCTCCATAGCATCTACACCCATTTGAACTGTATCAAGCCTTCTAGGATCTCCAGTCTCATAAGCTATTTTATTAACTTGATTACCAAACTGAATAGCTTGAGTCCATTGTCCTAACTTAGCTTCTTTATTAATTTCAACATCTCCAACAACATCTAATTTAGGATTACTTATTCCAAAATCATCTGTAAACATAATATCTTCTACTTCATAACCATCACCGAGTATTTTCTTTATTTCATCTTCAGAAGTATCTTTAACTGACTTACCAGTAAAATATATATTACCTTTAATCCCAGCTTTCTCAATCTTCTCTCCTTCATAAACAGTACTATATTGAGCTAACCAATCTTCACAAATAGAAACCATAGGTCCAGCAACTGTTTCACGTATCTTCTCAACAATAGTTAAACTAGAAGCTGATGCTAATTGTTTACTCTCAGTAGCTGTGTCAGCAATAGATTCAGAAGCTCCCATAACAAAATCTGTAATAGAAGTTGTTTGCTGTCCGACAGATTTAACCTCATCCATAAACTTCATAGCAGGAGCGATAGCAGCAGTAGAAGGTTGAAAGCCTTGCATAACATCACTTATTTTAGTCCCAGGCATTGCTTTAAACTTCCATACCTTACCAGGATATTGTTCTGTATCAAAACCATCTTCTAAATAATTTGAATTAATACCAAGCATTCCAGAAACAGAATAATGAATTAAATCCAAAACACTATTATGAATCCTATTCTCTTCAACTTGTTGATACCTCATTATATAAGGCTCTCCCATTGACCAGAACTCACCAGGAACAGAAACATCATCCATTTTCTTTAAAGGATACCTTTTCTCAGGATTAGGATTACAAGAAACTAAACACGTCTTCTGATTAGCTCCAGCTCTTAAAACTATAAAGTCTTCACCAAGCCATAATCTTTCCTCAACATAATCTTTCTTATCGTATTGAAATGAAATTTTATTAGAACTAACAAAATCTTGAACAGTCCCTGGATACCTAAGTGCATTATAGTCAAACAAATAGTCAACAGAAGATTTAACAGCTTCATAATTTGTTAAATCTTTTCCTCCAGGTTTAACATCATCTAAAATTTTATCAGGAACAATACCTCTCCAATCTCTTCTAAAAGATGAAATATGTTTACAAGTTCTAATACAAACATATTTACACATCGGATTAACGTGGTCATTAACATCTAAATGAGAACCATCCGGATCAGGAAGTACGTTTTGCACAGGAACTCTCCTAGCAGCCATACCATAATATTTCGTCTTCTTCTCCTTACTTGTTATTACAGGAACTCTCCCAGTTTTTTCATCAATATCCCCAGATCCAATTTCCCCGTAATAACCTTTCTTATTTATAAGAAACGAATATAAAAATCCATTACCATAAACAAGTTTATCAAAAGCAGAATCCTTAATCTGGTCTCTTGTTTTAGATCTGTCTAAATCATAATTTAAAAACTCATTAACTTTATACCTCTTTTCTCCCATCTTAACTCCAGGTTGATCTAAAACATTTATTTTCAATTTACTTATATTAAAATTTTTACGTATACCCTCAATAGTGGCATATGTTCTAGGAACATTAACATACATACCATAACCATTATTCCTTCTTTTCCTATTAACTTCATCCCAAAGCATAATCCCTTTATAAGAAAGGTAAGAATAATCCCAAATCTTCCTCTGCTTCCACAAAAAATCATTGGCTCTTGGATACCATTTATTATCTAATAATTCATTAAGTTCATCATCATCCATTTCATAAACAGGCTTATTCATGTAATCAATAGGCTCGTCCTTTTCTTTACATTCTTTTTTCTCGTTAGTATCCTTTTTTTTATTTTTATATTTAGGCATAACTTATTTTATAAATATATACTAGATTGAGAGGTATCTTTTTTCCTCCCATATCTATCTAAATGTGAATTAGGTTTAACTATCTTCTCGCTCTCTTTCCAAACTTTACTAGGGAAAATAGGTAGATGTAAATTTTGTGCTAAAGAATCAATCCTATCATCATAACTTCCTTTAGGAAATCTCCAAAGCTGATCTAATAATTCCATAGTATCACTATCACCTTTCCTAAATCTAATCTTATTAGTAGCGTATAAAGGGGCTAATCCTCTAATCTTTAAATCTGATGTATCTTTACCAGCACTATTATATCCAGCGGGAAGTGCAAAGTATGGAAAAAATAGACCATCATCAACACATCTCTTCTCAAGTGCATATTTCAAATTCCTCTGAAAAGAAATTGTTTCAATAGTACACATATCTATAGGATATTTCTTTAAAAAATAAACATACTTATCAACTATATGCTCTTCACGCATACCTCTCTGACCAAAAACCTCCATTAAATACCAAACACCCTCTGCATCCATTGCTCTAATAACAAAAGCAGTTTCATCAGCAGACTTAGATTCTGATACTGCCGGATCACATGATAATGAAAAAGCTAATTTCTTATCTTTTAAATCATCATCAGTAAAAAACGGTTTATTATCTATATATGTCTGTCTAGGAAATATGGCATTCTTTTCGTCAACAATCTTCATCTCATACTGAGCTTTAAATGTGGCAATACCTTGAAGTGGATCAGAAGTTAATTCCTTCTCAATCTGATAGATTTTATCAACAGGCATCAGTTCAGGATACACAGACTCAATCTCATCTGAGGTTGTAATCCATCCCCACTTACCATCGTTCCCTTTAACATATCTATCATATTTCCAACAAGATCGGATATAGAAATCATAATCATCATACAAATTTTCTAAAATATGATTATATAAATCCATATAATGCCAAAGCGTACCAATAATCAACCTCTCTCCATATGGTTTCTTTAAAAGCTGGAGTGACTGTGTATAATAATTCTTCACCTTCAAGATCTGATCTTTAGTGGTAGAGTTCTCTTTACCAACAACATCATCATCAACAATTAAATCATAATGACGTGAAGTCAATTCAGACTCATATCCCTGTACCTCAACTGTAGACTCAGCTGCAGTAGACGTACGGGGGACTGTTATCATAGTCTGTGTCCATTGTTCATTAAATGACTTTGGAATTAACTCTGGGAACAGCCAACGAAACAAATCATTACGGGTGAATACTTCTGAAATAGCTCTTAACTTTTTTTTTGAGTTATCTAATGTAGCAGAAACAAGCATTATAGTTATATTCGGATCATTTATAATCCTATATATAATATAATTCCTTGAACCAACTGTAGACTTTAAAGTACCACGAGATGCAAGCAACATCTTACGAGAACCAGAACGGGATAACCATTCTGTCATTTCTCCATGATATTCATAATCAAGTTGAATCGGCTCTGATTCAAGATTTCTCAAAATTCCTTCAGATAAAAAGAACAAATCTGTCTTACAAAGATAACGTAGAGCCTGACGTTGTTCTTCTATATCTTTAAGTTTTCTTATTTCAGAGATTACTTCTTGTACGTTATTTTTGTTAATCATATTTGTAATCATTATACCATTTTTTTAATTAATAGGCAAGAAAAAATAGACACATATAAGTGGCTATTCCCTTGTATTTTACTGCAATAATAAGGTTGTTATGTAAAAAATAATTGTTTTTATTTATTGATCGTGAGTTATTTCTTCTTCTTCTTTTTTATCATTAAAACGATTAAAGATGTTTTGAATATAGATAGGAGCATCCTTCTTTACCTTGGCTTCACTGCTACCGGCTTCTGGGTCTACCTCAAGGCCTGTTAAACGTGCGAGTCGTTTAGAATAAATATCTGAAACCTTTGCTGAGTCAGTTGCTTTCTCTGCTAATGGGAGGAGTTCCATTGTAACCTTATCTGCTTCCTTTATTATTTCTATAGATCTATCTGTTAAAGTTTCTCTAATGGGAGCTAATTTCCTTTCAAGGGTTGAGTTAAGGATTTTATTTTCAACAGATAGCTGCTTATTCTCACTGATAGCCACTGAGAGGCTGTCTAAGGCTTGAAATTTCTTATTTATGATGTGTGTGGTGGTTTTATATGATTTAGCTATATCTTTCACCTCAGTGCCATTGTAGTAGTCAATTCTAGCTTGTATGAGGTTATCAAGACTTAAGTTAGGGATGACCTTTGAATGGATAGTTTTTAATTTTGTTTTAGTCATAGTTTTGTTTATTTAATTAAGTTAATATAAACATAGCATACAATTAGAGTTATTACAATGGTGTAGTTGTAATTTTTTTTGTAAAAAATTTTTATAAAAAAGGGCTAAGTTTTAAAATTGATCCTGTCCTGGGAGCTACTGTATATAGTAATTGGGTGGTGGGTGGTAAAGCGAGGTTTGGTAAAATCGGAGGGGGGGGTACTGATATTTGACATATTTACTCTTTTATGCCAAATACTTCTATTAATTTATATTATGCGAACCATTTATATTCCAATAAACACGCAATCAATGGCTAAGGTTAGCCAATAACTATCAATTCATCACATTACCCGATAAGATAGCCTATAAAATAACCACCATAAAGCGAACGCTTTTGTCAAATTCTCTAACGTAATGTTTTAATCTGTTTGTCAATAGACTTGCAACGGAAAAAGTCAAAAAGCCGATATTTTGGCTAACATTTCAGTTT
>Ga0075125_10001925_pt1 | contig 10122 bp, 14 predicted proteins | sample AntAceMetag02UKN_FD_69810 | JGI IMG/M metagenome (GOLD analysis project Ga0075125, IMG submission 69810) | Saline lake microbial communities from Ace Lake, Antarctica - Antarctic Ace Lake Metagenome 02UKN | ecosystem: Environmental > Aquatic > Non-marine Saline and Alkaline > Saline | place...
GAGGGACTTCATGGTCTCAGTGCCTGCTGCAACAGGGCGCCCTCCCCTTATCCAACCAAGGGCTGCTATCATATCAGTTACCTGGTCAGGGTCTAAGTCCTGCTGTGCACCCAATGGTGCATATGGCAATCCCCAGTTATATTTATCAGTAGTTTCTGTAGTATCTTCTTCTTCTCCCCTCCTCGTTTGTTTAGTAGGCATAGTTTTGGCAAGATTCTTATTAGCTTCTACTGCCTTGGCAGTGAAGAATTTCTGCAACCATGCGGGAATAGGAGGTGTTCTGTCAATAGACACTGGTTCCTCTTTCCCACCCCTTCCCATGGCCCCGAATCTCTCATACTCAGATAAACGAGTACCAGCACCATGTGGGGCATTCCAACCTAACCCCTCTTCTCCTTCATCCCAGTTCTTTGCCCTGATATATGCCTGTTGCCCACTCCCAATAGCTCTATCACGTTCACGGTCTAATGCACCCATCCTGTTTCTTAGCCCTGTCATTGTGTTACCAACCATCCAGCTCGCATAAACACCCATGCTGTCTCCTGCAAGACTCCGTTGCATCTGAGCAAAAGCATCATATTTCTGGTTTAATGACTGTAGGTCCCCTGATAGTATATTCTCCGCCACATCCCATTTGTCCATGGCTGAACTCCACAAGTAAGTTTGTGGTCTAAACTCTCTCTCCCAGGGCATCCGCACGCCAGTGCCAGGTATTTCCCCCCGCTGTATTGAATCACCCGCACGAGAATAATTGCTTAAATCCGTAAACCTATCAATATCAACTGTCATGTTATTCTCCTGAATGCCTGTTAACTAAATCTTGCATGGCTCTTTCACCATATTTTTCAGTCATGTACGCTAAACTCTGAGCTCTTTCGTCCTGTGGCGAAGCCTTACGTTTCCCGTAGGTACCATAAGTCTTTAATTTCGCATGGATACCTTTTAAGTAATTCTTGGTTGTCTCGGTAGACTTATTATATATGCTCTCCGTGAATTCTCCTTCCATTACGATTCTCCTGCTCCGCCCTGAATCACTCCTGGTTGCTGATTCTCTCCGCCCTGAGCCCTGTCCCTGCCACGCTTACTTGCTTCGTCATAGCCAGTTCCCATATTTCCAGGCGCAATAGCCTTACCATTCCCCTCTCCTTTCATCTTTGCCATTAGAGCTTCCATCTCACTTAGGTTTTCATCCATGCCCAACTGAGCCAGTGCGTCCATCCCAATTGCATCCTGTATCGCTAGTAATGCGTTCTCTGCGGCAATCTGGACAATCTCATCCTCTGATTCCTGTGCTGTGTAATTAAAGTATTTCATCAGCATGGTTCTCATGGAGATATCACCTGATGCCCTTAGTTTAGAACCAAGAGACTTGCGCATGTCAGTAGCCTCTGGAGGCTCTGCTAACAACTGCACAGTGCAATCATAATACCCTGCTATCTGTTTCGTTCCCACAATTGTAACTTTAGCGTTACTATCATTTATGTCACTAACCTGTACGTCATGCTTATATACAGAATCTATGATCTTGAGCCCCATCGACACGATAGTTTCAAGCCCCTTCTGTACTGCTTTCAACGTATCTTTGTATAGAGGTAAGGATGTAGCCATGACGTCTTCCCTATGCTGTGCTGAATAAACACCTGGGATAGCGCCTCCTGATAGGGCTGCGGGGGCCGACGCCTTCTGTGCCAGCATTCCAAGCATCTCGAAGATGGAATTAGGAATATTCCCTTCGTCCATCATAGTTACTTCTACTTTATCCTTGATTGCCCTTAATGCTTCATCGGGGTCGGTAGGAACCTTGCCTTTTGGATACAATATATCTACGTCAGCGCTCTCTCCTGTAAGTATCGTTCTCCTGAAAGCTATACGTGATATTATGGCATCTGCAAAAGTAAAAGCCCTTGCCTCCATCTTGAGAGCATCTATCTGTGGAAAGATGATTGACCTATATTTATATTTCGCTTCACCTGTGTAAGAACTCTGCCCCATGCCTCCGTCAATATGGAAGTAAGGGACGAATCCAAATATATTTGGTGAGTCGTGAACCTTTATATCCTCAATATAATATTGTTTCTTTTCGTCACTAACATAAGAAATAAATGTTACAATATCGGTATTGTTGTATTTCTCTTCTTTCGGTGTCCATGCCCATTTATTTTGATGGCACATATTCAACGCTTCAGCGATGGTTATTTCATATTCCTCGATTACATCGACTGGTACGCCGTGATTTTCTGCAGGGGAAGGATAACAATTAAGCGGGTCAATGCACTCTAAGGTTAGGGGAAAATTACGCAAGCGCTTTCCTTCGAAAATATCCTTCTGTTTCTTTGTGGTGATGTCTTTCGGCATACCGAAATAGGCATCATCCATGTCAATCTTCATTAAGGTTTCACCCCTGAGTAAGGCTTTATTGCATATCTTCTTTATTTCTCCGCTATAAAGATTCAGAAAGAAATTGCCCAGTGTTTCACAGTCGGCGTCAGCTTTTCTCTCTGTCTTCTTCTGCCCCCGTGGAACCATTCGCACTAGAGGGTTGTCCAGAGTGTAATTCCTTACCCCTACTGCCACCCATTCCCTAGCTGTTGATGGGCGTCGCTCCTTATAGATATCCTGTTCTGGGATACCTGAGAAGAATTCAAGTTCATAGAATTTATCAGCTCTGCGCTGCTCTGCTCTCAGATTTTCATAATGAGCCTTTCGAAGTGTTAGTTCCCCTAATACATTTAGTTCTTCTACCATTTATGTCTCCTGCCTCTTCCTAGCTGTTATCTTGTAATTACTATTTCTCTTTACTACACGCCTACGCCTCTCCCCATATCCAAAAGTATACACAAGCCAGTAGATAAGAGCCTTAGCTGAATGATTATTCTTATCAATTGGCATCCCTGTTATTTCGCTTCTTTTCCATGTTCCGCCATCTTCGACTGGCGACTTGCATCCACCGAATTCAGAGATGATTCCTTTGCATTTCGGGCTAATCGTAATTATAGGTTGCTCACTTACAGGGTTAACCATCATGTATGTTCTCAGGACATCTATCCCGTCCTCTTCTGGAACCTTGTTATATGTCAACGAAATCTTAGCCAAGTCTTTCCATACCTCAATAGGGGCAGGCATAGAGTGATGAGCCTTTCCTGCTATATCTATAGTACCCCTGAGTACTAGACTCCACCAAGGTTTCTGCATAACAATTCTAACGATTTGCTCCTGGACAAAACCCTGTAGATATATCTCATCAAATACTATAACTGATTCGCCCAATTTCTGTAAAGCCAATACCGAGCAAGCCCCATTGTACCCAGGGTCTATAGCTATTTCAACGGGATAGTCGGGGTCGTAAACAATATCAGGATGAACGTGTATTTTGTTCCTGAATTCCTTGACAATTCGGTTAGATGGAGGACAAGGCACTCCGCCGTATCTCTCTTGGAATCTGTCAGGAGTGGTATTTCGTTCAATGCGCAGAATCTCCTCATCATTACGCCCACCCTTGAATTTAGCAAGGTTTTTCCATGTAGGTAGCGAGAAACTGGCTCCATCCTCGTTGGGAGATTGCCATAGATTAAAGAACTCACTATACCAATCTTCGGAATACTCCAATGTCCCAGACATATATAACCATGCCCTTTTCTCTGCAATACGTTCATCAAGGCGCATGTAAGTCTCGTAATCCGTCTGGGCTGCTTCGCATAGGATAATACCATCGGGGGCAACTGTGGCTAGGGTACGAGGGTACTTAGCCGATTTGGTAATAATCTTTCCACCGTTTACTAATCTAATGAGTCCTGGGTCTATGCCAGTCGAAGGCTCACCTGAAATGAATCCAACCTTGTCAAGCATGACGCACAGGTGTTCCCATTCTCCACGAGTAGATTCGTAATCATGCCCTACTAGCCAGTAAAGTTTCCCTTCTGGAACCCTCGACACCATCTCCATAGCCCCTGAATGCGAGTTATGTGTTGGGATGTAATTGTCTATTAAGTACATGGATGATGGAGATTCAACTGATATACATTTTACAGGGACGCTACTAACAGGTTCTATACTTCTGATATAGTGATTTCTTGTATGGCATATTGGATGCTTGACCTGAGCCTCTTTCTTTCTGGTAACATGGAAAACAGAGATTGGAGTAGAAAACGTAACGGTATAAGTCAGCCCACATTCCTTGCCATACAGTTTGGACATTTTACTACGTTTCCAGTTCTTTATACCAAGGCTGGAAAGTAATTCACGAACACTATCTATCAACCTTTCGTTATTATTATAAAATTCATTACCTTTATATGTTGCACTACCATCAGTGTCAAGTAATCCACGTAATAGTTCAAATCTCTGTTCTACTGAAGATTGCAGATATGTCCATGGGATATGTTTGTTCTTCTTCAGATTGTTTATTCTTAATAAACTATGTAGCCCCTCAACCATATGCCCATATTTTCTGCTCTTCATTGCATAGATATTATAACCAAGTTCCTTTATCCTAACTGCTATATCTGAATCAGCTATGGTTATACTTCCAGCACCGCTATCACCATCACCAAGCCATGCACCGAGAAGATATGGATGTATTGGTAACTCTTTTTCTTGATATTTTACAGGTAAGACACAAGCAATAGAATAATTAGATGTATAGCCACTACCCCATTTCGCCCTTGACTGGTTCAGTACACCATTAAGGATGAGTTCTTCAGTGGTCAATACCCTGTATTTCCGTTCACCTATTCTGTCAGCAGGGGCAACCTTAAATTCTACTTGATTCACCTTCCTGCGATTAGTATTCTTCCTGTCTTTCTCTGTTTGAACAGTCCATAAATGTTCTGCATCTGCGATTACCTCCTCCCTAGTATCAAATGTCACTTTATAACATTTATGGTCATACTGAATATCAGATACCCATGCAACCCTTGTTGGAAGTCCATCATCAGAGTAGACATAATCACCTGCCTTTATGTCTGCCATGGTACGCCAACCATCAGGCGTGGGAATAGGAGTGTTAATGTCTACTGCCTTTCCTCCTCGCACTCCTCCGCAGATTAATTTCTTCCTATGTGTGTCTCTGTGTATCCTCCACTGTTCTGGCGTTGGCTTGTAATCGCACCATTGGAAGCATCTCTGCTGCCATTCATATTGTCCCATATTGGCTCCTTATTTATAAGTAAGTGTTATTTGTAGACTTAGACCTACCCCGCTTGCTATTCGTTCTAGCAGCTCCATTGATAGGGGTAGCGTTCCGTTTTCCACCTTAGACACCATCCCCTGAGTACATCCTGCCGCATCCGCTACCTCGGACTGCTTTAGCCCTAGTGAGATTCTTTCCTGCTTTATCTGTTCGTTATAGGTCATTTTGCTCCTGGTAACCTAGGCTGCCCTTGTGGGTACTTATGCCTCTCTGGTTTATATTTTATTGCTCTTTTGAATTCAGCCATGGATAATTCACCATCACTTAGTTTCTTAACGAGTCGAAATAATGACTTACGCCAGCGTTTCTTGGCTTTTACCTCTATTCTGCCCTCTAACCCTCCTAGTTTTACTCCCTTAGTGAGCACTTCTGTTGCTATCCGTGTCTTCTCTGTATCTATCCACCCGTTGCCCCAATAATCGCTCATCTCAATAATGTTCAAATGGGTACCATCCTTAGATAATTCCAGGTCTTCACGGGCGCCACAATCAGAATACTGGAAAAGGGTAATCCTATTCATCTTTCTCGCTCCTATCTGCTAAAACACCTTCTTCTATTTCATCGTTAATGGAGTCTATATCCACTTCTCGGTCAGCCGATTCCTGCTCTTCCGTAAGTAACTTAGGAATAGACTCTACTTTAGCCCCAGGTTCCATCTCCATATGAGTTTTCCAATCTTCGATGATGGTGACAACCTTATTGTTAGTTCTCTTAATGTCTACTGCTGTCAGCTTAGGCGACTGGTAAGGAAGCAGGACACTGCACACTGATACCATTTCTCGTATTGCATCCTTAGCCCTGGTTATTGCCTTGGTCTTCAGCTTCTCCTTCTCTTCGGGTTTCAGTCCTGTCCTGGCTTCAATTAAAGCTACATCCCCTAAACAAACAAGGGAAAGCTCGTGGAACGTATCTCTCGCCCACTGGAGCTTCCCTATTGTATTTGGCATATCCCTGAGCAATGTCAGGGTATTATTCTTCTTTTGAATCTTTCGTTTAGCTTCTACTTGCGGTTGCGTCACAGTGTCTCCTTCTTATATTAGCACCCTCACCTTCGGTTCCCCTGTTCCTGCTAGCCTGATTATAGGAGTGGTAAGGTCTACTGGGGGGAATCCTCCCATCTCTGCATATCCTCCCCATTTCAAGCAAGCGTTAGTCTTAACCAGTATCTTTCTTTTCTCCTTAACGTAACCAGTCTCGAATTCTCTATTCGTATCGTCTATCATAATGATTTGTTTCTTCGTCCTGTTATCAGGCATTAAATATGTTGATATCGCCCCGTTAACAACATGGTCATGTGCCATCATATAGAAATCAGCATGAACATGAGTACTAGTCCGTTCTACTTTCACAGCTTTAGCTGAAGCTGTTCTGGCTCCTCCATATCCATGTGTAGCGTACCCATAATACGAATAAGGTTTACCTGCCACTCTTGCATTATTATCCCCAAAAGTTATCTTTAAATAAATGGCTTCTGCCCTGTACGGGCATCCTATCTTGTTAGCCATCTGAGCCGACATATCTGTCCCTGTGGCATTATATACTCTTAGTTCATGGTTGCCAATACACATACCTATTATCTTGTCCCAAATAGGTTCAGTCATATCCATTACATACTTCATCTGCTGTGCGGGTGAACCTACCTGTGTATGTATATCGCCCTTAGACGTCCGTAAGACGGTCTCAATCCAGTCCCCTACCCCAATCACCCTAACCTCTGGCGTATGCTTAATATAATATATCGTTTCCTTGAAGGAGTGTTCATCAAACATCGGGTTGCCTCTATGAATATCCGATAGTCCTATAACCTCCAGCCTGTCAAGCCATTTCGGAAGCCTCACCAGGTAATAAAATAATTCACCTTTAAGTCTTGTCATTTATGCCGCCTCTACTTCAACGCCAGTTATTTTACCTTCGAGCTCAAGCCTGTCTAATATACGTTCAAGTAAGTCCTGTGGAAGCAATGTTGCTCTCTTTAGTTCCTCCCATGAAAATCTCCCGTCGATTAGCCGTTCAACCATGTTAAAAGCATTTAACTCTATGGTAGCCCTTTCTATTGAACTAGGGTCTTCCCATGGCTTGATGTACCTAAACCTATCGAATATTCTCACAGGATTTCCTATATTGCACCTCCTTAATATGTTGAAGGGGCTCACTGCCTTATTTGGCAGCCAAGCCCCATGTATTACTGGTAGACGCAGGAGGAGTCAAACCTCCATCTCCGAGAATTCACCTCGGCGCATTACATCAATGCTACACGTCCTTGGTAGCGTGTGAGAGAATCGGACTCTCCATATCTGGTTTATGAGACCAGCGGCTCCACCAGTTGCCTTACCCGCAAAATAAGATGGATGTCAGAGGTCTATAAGCATTGCCCGACAGGCGTAGCTCCTAACACATTCGCCATCCAACGTATATTACTATACGGCATATCTCAGCTTTTGTCAAGTTTGCTTAGTATCTGCTCAGTATACAAGGAGCCAATAGTCCTTCCATGCTTCCTTATAGCCTTCCGTTTAGCCTCCCTCTTCTTATCACGCCTGTCAGCCTTGTTTTCGTCTGGCAACCATGCCCTCCCCGTCGGCGTAGAACCCGACACGTTTACCCTGGATATCTGGACGCCATACCAACTCCCTGAAACATTGTATATGAAAAATATTAGTCATTGGCGTACCTTCTCCGTAATCATGGATAACAAGATTCTGGTCTAATTCGCTCCACACACCACGAGACACCTTTATGACTGTATCCTTGCTACTAATTATTCTCCCGCACCTAGAACATAACATTGAATTTCTTTACGTTATACCTCCTGTACCTTAATAGCATCGCATTCACTTCGTCCAGACCATCGAAATCCTCTGGCAGTAACGATGCCGTTGCGACTGTATCGAATAGGTCAAATAAGTATTCGAAATCAGCCTCAATTCTATCGCCGATTGAGCTAGGGGATAACCTCATAAATCTACCGAGAGTAGGCAGGTCATACTTCATGATGTCATGAAGCATAATCTTAGGCTCACTGATATATTTCCCCCTTACAAGATTGTCATACAGGTCGGCAAAGTTAAACCGTACTTCATTGTATACCATGAGATAAATACCCTGTAATATCTCCTTATAGGCTGCAAGTAACTCCTTGGGACTTAGCTTCTCAATAGCCTTTGTTTTATGAGAAACAATAACCCCCCTGTAATAGAACCTGAGACTTTGCGTAAGGAACTTCTTCCCTATCTCTAGTAGACTATTTTCTGGTTTGATTATCCATGGAGAAAATAACAAGTTAATCATACCAACATTGCCCTTCCTCACTGAGCCAAGCCATTTTTCAAGTTCATATAACTGTACATCACAATCACCTTCAGCGTATACATCGCAGTCACTTGGGCGATTGATCTTCAGAATATTCTCAGTAGACTCTAGGTATACGCCTCTTAGGTCTATATCGCTCTTAGCGTGATTGGTGCCCCATGCGTGAGACCCTGAGAGTACAAGAAACATTAGCTGGCGTTCACGGGACTCGCACCTTTTTACTATCAAGTCTTTCTGTTCTTCGTATATTTTATCATATGTTGTCATTATTTCTTCCTCCTTCGATGACTCTTAGTGCCATCCTTTAATGCGTATATTGGGACTAGATGGATATAAGGTTCTACATTCACCTCCTATACATGATGATATACATTATTACATATGGGAATGTATATGTCAAATGAAAGAAATGTACAATAGCGAGGAGCGTTATTAAAGTAGAATGGAGGAAAGTATGGGATTTGAACCCACATCTCTCGGTAGACAGCCGAGTATGATTAACCGTTATACCATAGAACGATGCCTCTGGCGGTTGAAGGGTGCACCCTATCCTCCAGAGTTTCTCGCTAATCTGGGCACTGGAGGGCTCTGCTACCAAAGCGGAGCACGCTGGGCGCTTAGAGCCCCCTGTTACCCAAAATTAACTGCAATTAAAAGTGGGGCGACTACTACCTTTTCAATCGGCAGCGTATAGCCCTCACTTATTTATATATATTACACTATTATATTATTGATGTCAAGTCAGAATCCCCATGGAGGGTATCTATCTGACAGAATGACTCCTACGAGAAAAACAACGAGGGCTACCCCTAATACAATGACCCACTCCATTATACTGGTATCCTAATACCACGCTTCCTACGTTCAGCATCAACCCTGGCTTTGTTCAGGCGTTTCATCCGAATATTCCTGAGTGACTTGTTTACGTATGTTTCCATTGCATCCCCCATTTGGTGCCTCATGCTAATAGGGTGAGGGTGCGTTATTAGGTCTGGGTTCTTTGTCATGTCCACCTCCTACAAGTGTAGCCTCTGGATAAAATGTTATTAAGCCCTTCTCGACAAGGTACCTAAACAATTCCAATAGTCCTTGGTCTGCTATCAATGGTGACCCACGAAGGTTTATGTAGATGTTATCATCAATGATCTCTTGGGCTCCTATGCAAATACCCATAAAACGTGCCAAATCTTCTGGTCTACTCATAAAAACGTATGCCCTCCTGCCGATATTGGCAATTCTATATCACCTGTTGCTGCTCCCCCATGGCTTAACCTGTTATATTCAACAGTATCTCCAAGTTCCAAGGAAAGGGGAGTTGGTTTCTTGGGTTTCGGGTCATCACACATGGCGCTTTCAATGTAATCCCATACCCTACCAACCCAGCTGTCAATGTCATTTAAAATATTTCACATAACCACTGCCTTGTAAGCTGGTACCATACCCTCTGGATAAATGTCAAGTCTCTATATGCTATTGCCTCATAATTTATAACATACTCAAGACTGTTATTATTAAAGTCTACTAATGTGATAACCTCAATAACTCCATCAGCCTTCGCCAAAGGCAGGTATCCGTTCAATGCAGGCACGCACCATCCACATATTCTGGCTTCGTCCCCGTTTATT
>Ga0075125_10001932_pt1 | contig 10110 bp, 23 predicted proteins | sample AntAceMetag02UKN_FD_69810 | JGI IMG/M metagenome (GOLD analysis project Ga0075125, IMG submission 69810) | Saline lake microbial communities from Ace Lake, Antarctica - Antarctic Ace Lake Metagenome 02UKN | ecosystem: Environmental > Aquatic > Non-marine Saline and Alkaline > Saline | place...
TCCACAAGCGTTGTTAAAAATGCTTCTATGCTAAATCTGTGGTCTCTCATCCGGTCTCTGTGAATTTTTTAATGTTTTTAGGTACGGGACTATTTTTAGGCTTGTTGTTAAATTCATCCATTTTATCTTTACGTTTTGCCGGACTGCCTGACAGCTTTGCACGACTGGATGGTGTTAGTCCAAACTCAATAAGAAATTTATGCATTTTGTCCATAGCTACATTTGCAATACCTACTGCCGGATGTGGTGATTTATATCCGTTCTTGGCTACAAAAATAATTCCCTCTGCCTCGACAACAGTTTCTGCTCTTGCCCATCGAGCATATGCCTGACAATATGCCGCAAGAGCCGCACGATCAGGATTGGATATCAATCCAAGGTTTTCAAGTATCGGAGTGATTCTGTTCCACTCCTCAACAGCAAGTTTGTTAAGATGCCTTGGTGGATCTGGTATACACACATCTGGGACAGGCTCGTCTTCATTTATTGGCCTACCACTTGGATTGCCATGTAATTTATTGAGCGCACTCGGCATCCTTTTTCTACCAGCAGGCATTAAGCTGTCCTTGGTTCATAAAACTTACATTTACCATCAGTGTTTATTTTGTAGCATTCTTTGGCACCGGTAATGAATCCAGTAATTGGAGCTTCTGGACAATTGCACCGATAAAAAGATATGGGTTCGCGGATATTCATTGTTCTGCCCATATGGTAGAACTTACAACCAGGAGTATTTTTTGATGCCACACAGGTAATGGGCTTGTTAGAAACAGAAGCCTTAACGGGAATTTCAACGGAAATCTCAACAGTTTCATTGCTAACGGTTTCGACTACTTCTTCTGTTTTGGGTTCGACCTTCTTGGCCGGTCTTCCTGGTTTACGCATCTTTGCCCTCCAGCGGTTTAGCTTCCTGTGTTTTGATTTTGGATCTGACTTCTTTTTTAAATTCTGCACGAGTTAGCAGTTTGCCTTCTCGCATGGATCTTATTAGGCTCGGTATTTTATCTCTGGCTGATTGAACTTCAACGGTACTACTCATTGTCTGTCCTATGATTATATATTGCTATAGTTTTATCGCTATATAGTATATGTTAAAATATCTCACCAAATATTACAATGGTGAGACTTATATTGATGTCTTTACAACATTCCCGAACGCACCGTCCTGAGTTGCGGTTTTCGTGTTATGACAAGTTTCGCACAATGCCTGCCAATTGGTTTCGTCCCAAAAGAGGTTCTGATCACCCTTGTGAGGAATGATATGGTCTACTACTGTTGCTGGAACTGGTCGTTCACAAAGTTCGCATAACGGGTGTCGGTTCAAAAACATGTGACGAGCTTTTGTCCATCGGTAATTGTAACCACGCGATGTTGAGCTACCACGTCTCGAATCTTTGTCTTTAGAGATAGTTTTAGCGTGAACCTTGCAATATGATTCACCGCGAGGAATTAATTCAGAACAATTTGGGATGCGACAATAATGCTTTGACAATTAGCTATTCTCTTTTATACCAAAGGAGTCAATTAACTCGTCAATACCAAGTTCACTGGACGTGATATCAAACCCATATTTGAGTTCATCTTGGATGTTTGCGAATTGTTCGAGGTCTTCAAGGTTTATAATATCTGAATCATTTATAAACTGCATGTAATCTAAGTTCTTCATTTTACTGTCGGTTAATAGAAAGTTTGGTGTATTATTGTAACTATACTTTAATATAACATATTTCAACTCATTTGTCAAGTTATATTTTTATAATATTAAAAATATATTTATATATACATATAAAACTATAAAATTATATCATTTTATAGTTACATAGCCATATAGTTATTGTCCCATTCTGCTGAGATAGTGTTACCTTTACGCAAGTTATCTTCTTTCCATAGTGGTTGGGTATTGGACAATGAAAAACATTTTTTAATTGCGACTTTATCATGAAAATCAAATGATGATATTGGTACCTTATGGTCTATATGCCATTCACCATAATTATCTACCGTCATGCCATCTGTAAATAGTTGCTCTAAGTGTGGGCGCAGTTCACTCGGTTTCCAATCAAGCATTTCAAAAGTGTGTTTGTTTTTTGTTACACCATTTTTTTTAAAACATTGACCTATTACACTATAAATGGTATGTATCAACTTGTAAAGTGGATCAATAGCTTTGCGTTTCCGTTCCCATTCTCTTTTGTGTGTACATCTTGTTATTTTACCTTGTTCTGATTCACGATATTTTTTTTGTGTCTTTTTGCGGGACGCTTTCCCGGTATCCGACTGCTCCCATGCTAATCTTGTTGCTTTGCACTTATCCGATTGACGATGTTTTTTCTGACCCATCTTACGCCTGTCGGTTTGATTATGTTTTTTTGCACGTGCTTTGCCAGCCTCCGATTGATTATATTTTTTCTGGTACGCCTTGCTGGTATCCGATCTATCCCATATCATCTTGGTTAACCTGCCATGCTCCGATTCGCGGTATGCTTTTCTGGTTTCTTTACACGTATCTGATTGTTGATATTTCAGATTATTTTCTATAGCAGTTTGCGACTGGCTATACATCCTCTCACATTCAACACACTTACCATTCTTTATATACCACCAACCCATACCTGTATCTTTATATTCATGACCACGTTTACAAATTTTACCAAGTCTGTGTGCTTCTGGATTAAACTCAATCAAAAACATCCTCCTGAATTATAGGTTACTTATAATGTAACCAATTTCAAGAGGATGTCAAGTAGAGTTTATATATTCATATAATTATTGTGCTATTTTTCTTAAATAATCTTTTTGCGTCGTATCCTTCTCGCGTATGCGCTCTGGCAATCTTTATATACATCAGATTTACTATATGCTTTCTGGTATGCCCTACCTTTGTCGGACTGTCTATATTTTTTCTGAGCAACTTTACGACTTGCAATGCTTTTTTCAGATTGTTGAGATATCTTCTGACACTCAACACATCTTCCACCAACTTTATACCGCATACTTTGCCCAGTGTTCTCGTACTCATGTGAGCGGTCACATATTTTACCGAGCTTGTGGAAATATGTGTGAAATTCAACCATTAGTTGTCTCCTTGTAAAAACCTCACAACTTCATCGGCCTTCTCTTTAGTAAGTCCTGTTTGAGACAATGTTTGAACCAGTTTATCCATCAACTCATCCATATCAGAATCATCGTCAATTATGACATAATTATAATCACCGAGTTTATCTCTGGTTTCTTCAATCCAAGACTTTATTTCATAGCCTCTTTGTTTGCCTGAAAATCTTCCGGTTATTCCAATCACTACATCAGCTTCAAATCCCAAATTAGTAAACAATCTTTTCATTGACTCTAATCCCGTATATCGCCACGTGGAGGATATAACAAGCTTGGCATTTGTTTCCTTGATTATGTATTTCAAATTATCAACTAATTCTTTATCAGGATATGTGGTACATATTTCAGGAGTTCGTCGTTGATTAAGCCTGCCTTGAGCTTTTAAATAATTATATTTTTTTACTGTCTTTTCGATAGAATTTAAAACCCCGTCTATATCCAAAAATATTATGTTGTTAATTGACATGCCCTCATCCCACTATCTGTGTCTTGCTAATTTGATCGCCTTATTCAAGCATTTCTTACAAACATACACTGAGTTCTGTTCATACCCAATGTCTCCGCCAACAACAATAACTTCATCGAATTTCTTACCACATTCATCGCACTGCTGTGGCCTCGCCCATTCTGAATTGCCAATAACGTCTGTTACATCATTTGCAGTGGCTGTTGTTAGATCAAGTCCGCATAGATTATGATATATTTGATGTTTGTTTTTAAAGTCATCATCGTAACTTTCAGGGTATTGTTTACGCCATCTTGTTGCAACGCTAAGTATCTGCGATCTGATTGTGAGTAATTCCATTATTTATCCTCCCTAAGTTTTCTTAGTTCTTCGGCTAATTCAGCATAGTCATCATAAGATTTCTTTAATAATTTTTGACCCCTTTCTGTTGTGGCTTTATATCTCATGGCAAGATCTTCCCAGCCATCTTTGAGTTTAAGAAATCGATGTACTTGGTTTGCTTCAATTATCCAAAATACAAACAATATACAACATATTATAAACAAAAATAATTCTTGATTCACCCAATTCATTAGTCTTCATCTCCCGGGTAAGCTTCGTTACGTAATTCTATGATAGCGTTGAGAATGTTTTTGGCATGCTTACGGGCTGATACAACGCAAGGGTCGCTGTAAACTGCTTTGGCAAAATCATCATAATCCTGTACGCAGTTATGGCATAGTTTTAGTTTTGTCGGTAATAAACATGCATTGCAATTATAAAAAAGACTGTTAGGTTTGCATCCAACATCGGTACAGAAATAACAAGTAGTTTCATCAAGTATGTCTTTCATTTCACCAATGTCACTCGCTTCGCTCAGTGGTTTCCATCTACAGTTAATCATTTCATCAAATTGTTCAAGTGAGACCATCGTCTTCTCCTTTTTAATAACTAACACGAAACATTGCATCAGGATTTTCTCTTGCCCAACCGAGTAAGATATTTAAAGCGTATCCCGCATTGCCTGGCGTTGATTTCCAATAGTCTTCATCACGAACCGTACCAAGTGCAAGTACAATGTTATTCATTATTTCAATCATGTTATCGGCGAACTGATTGTCTAAATCCTTAATACTAAAATTATGTTTTGCATATTGATTCGCATAATTAAATGTAATATTCAGGTCTGCTGTGTTTATGCCACCAACGGCATATGTACCACCCTCTTCGTGTAGAGGGACATTGACAACCTTGTTGTCCTTCCATAAACTAACATCATAACTCATGATAAATCCCTTTTATATAAGTGTTATGAGAAACCCAACAAACCATCCCGCTATCGGATATCTATATTTAACACCAAGCATTTTTGCCATCACACAGAAAGCAATGAGTAGAACAGCATTTGATAGTATTCTTGCGGTAAAATAGTCCATTATAAATCCCCTTTAGTGAGAAACCCATGCAACAAATTTCACAAACATTAACACAAATATAAAGAAAGATATCCAACTGATGTTACTTGCTATGCTTTCTAATGACTTGGATACACCATCAATTCCGTCAACCAGTCTGGATAGTTTTCCATCACGAATCTCCTGTTCGGTCGGTGGTTCGGGCAGTCCCGACGATTCACAAGTTATACTTATTGTTGACTCCGAAGATTCTCCGTCTTGGCTTGATATGTACTGGATATATTCGTCAGTTGTCATTGGTCTCCTTCTTTTGCAAGATCAAGTGCAGCCGTAGCCCACTGAGAATGCGATGACCGCAAGGAGTATGAAGATTTCGACTATGCTCCAGAAACTCTTCATGTTGGTTCATTTCCTTTGAAGATGTAGCCGTGACATGTATTGCCACGATCCGGGCGATGCGGCTTTGCCGGGCGTACAATCCATTCACCGCATCAGTCATTCATCGAAATCACCCCCTTTCCCGAAAGGTTCGGTTAATGATCTAAATCAAAAGTCATGGCATCATATTGATAATTGTTTGCACAGTATAATAGTCTAAATTAATTAATGAATAAATACTGCCTATCATAAAAATAATTCCCAAAGCGCATAGGCAGACAGATACTATTTTTGTCACAACATCCCACGGAACATCATAAGAATCTGCATCGTAATTTCTCATTCTGTATGCAATACAGCAGAACATAATACAGATAATTATGGTTCCAATCATAAATGATATTTCGCCTGTTAATACCTTGCGTCTTGCCATTTCCCACACAACAGGCGCATTTTGTTTTGCCAATTCTGCTAAAAACATAAATCCCTCTTTTGCCATTTCAGATAGTTTCTGAATATCCGATTCCATAATGTCCTCCTCATTTAATTGGTTGCGAGTAATATCTATCGTACAGTCTCTGCATCGTATCGCCGGGCTTGAATATCGGTCTCAGTGTTTCGTTCAAGTTCTCGACAGTCACGGGAACACGGGCTTTTACGGCGGGTATAGACGGTTTCGCTTCCGGGATATTATTCATCGGGAATGGTTTCCGGTTGTCTTAATTCAAGAATGAGCATGGCAACAGTCTTGTCATACGTCGCCGCGAGCTTTTTTATGCCTGTCATTTTATTTATAGCCCATATACCAGCAGCGCGTACTGCCTCTGATTTGTCCGTGCTGTATGATCCTACGTCAGCATTGTAGACGCCGAATTCTTCTTTTAATATGAAGCGGAATCCGCGGTCACTGATCCTTACTTTGAACTCCACTGGAGTTTCTCCAGCAATCTCATGCTTGGTTATCGAGAATTCGCCTGATTTTGTTATGTAGACATTCCATAGATATTTCATTTCACTTTTCCCCTTTCGCGGCCTTGAGCGCTTTACGCGCAATGTATCTTCTGCACCCTGGATTTACGCAACGGCCATTAGCCGGGAGAGTGTCGCTGTTTGCCGTGATACCGCAAGCCTTGCACATATAGATGCCTTTGCCAGTATGGTTAAAATCGTCGTACATCAGAAGTTTGTCGGTAGCCGCAATCAATTGTTCAATGGCGTTATGCTCCCGGATGATTGTTGCTGCGTCTGTTTTGTCAGCTTTCATGATTATCTCCTATTTGTTAGACTCATCCTTCTTACCTAATTTCTCGTCACCACAGACGGTACATCTGTATCCTTTTTCTGTCTCGTTGTGAACTCTTAGAAATTTTCCGTAATACTTGTCTTGAAACACGTGTTGACACGTACATAGTTTAATAGCCATGATAAACCTCCGTTAAGTTTACTTATTATACTTTACCTGACCACAAAACTTCAGCGTTCTTGCCACCGTGTAACCGCCATACAGATCCGTCATAAGACGGTACGAGTCCCTGTTTCCACAAATTAACGGCTGGTTGAAATGGATACTCACCTTTTTTGTGGTCTATGCCATTCCATTTATCAATGTTTGTAAATAACGAACCAGTGTATGCCCCTACTGAATCCCATACTGAATCCCATACTGAATTCCTTACTGAATCCCATACTGAATTCCCTACTGAATTCCTTACTGAATCCCATACTGAATCCCATACTGAATTCCCTACTGAATCCCATACTGAATCCCATACTGAATTCCTTACTGAATTCCTTACTGAATCCCATACTGAATTCCCTACTGAATTCCATTCACCAATAAGAGTTATATGCTCATCAGTAATTTTCGGGGGTTTGATGGCAAATGGGTTAATGGGATTTAATACCTCTGATAACCTGTAGCCGAGTGAATCATCAAATGATTTGGCTAATAGCACCAACTCACCGATAGATAGCTTACGCCCAAGTTTAAAGTACTTATATCGTCTCTTATACTGGTCTATTTCCACTGCGTTGCCCCAGACTTCACACTCAAAAACTGTTTTGTCAGTATTGTACACATACGGTAGTCCATCCATATTAACAGCATAGAACCCGTAAGAACAACTATTGGTAACATCAGTGTCAAATTCCTTACAACAATACGTCTTGCCCTTGCGAAATTGAAAATTCTGATACGGGCTTGTCTGATTCTTATCCAATACCTTATAAAGATGTTTTGGATTGTCCTTACTGATTACACTCATGATAAACCTCCTTATAAATTGTCAAGTCCTCTCAAACGTTGTTATAATGCCTATTATCTCAAATATGCCCATAATAATATAGCCGACCACAACCGCGCTTGCTTCCATTGGTTACTCCCGTTTACCCAAAGCATAAGTTAGGAATTCTTCTGATTCACCGAGTGCTTTGATTATAATTCGTTTCATTGACTGAGCAAGCCAAACCCTTGCCTCATCCATTGTTTTGAATCTTTTTTTCATTCTGTATCCGTTGAAACTAACCACATACGGGAAATCTTTTATTTCAGGAGGATCGCTCTTACACATTTTCCCGTCCCATTCACACGAACCAGTTATAAATCCTTTGCCAAAACTGATTGTTTCCCCCCGACCATATTTGTGTTCAACTATTTTGTAAGCCATAGGATCACTCCCTTAAATTATCTTGTGTTCTGGGTATTTGGTTGCCAGTGGTCTGTAATTGTCAGAAGCAGTCTTCCCACACTCAGTACATTTCATTACCGGTATAACATTGTTATGAAAATTTGCATCATCATATCCGTAACTGGGATCTGTGATATGTTCACAATGTTCGCATTCATAGATTGCGGTGAAATCTCTTCTTGACTGTGAAATAATTTCTTTAATCTTCATCGATTACTCCCCTTCCTCAACAAGTCTATCACTGTCTGTTTTCGTATCATGACATCTCCTTTCCCTGATCCCCAAGACACCTCTGTATTGCATCCCTCAGGACATCGCCACTTATTCCAACGGTATTGCCCAAAAGCGTAAGTTTTACAAACGAGCTTCGTTCAGTATCGGTTTCAACTACAAGTTCTTCTCGCTCGTCACACACGCTATAAGCAGTAAGTTCACACCTTGCTTTTATCATCAATCTCTCCCAACAGTAATATGTTATAATTCCTCACCCATCCAATATACCAAATATTTCAAAGTCTGTCAAGTGTTATTTCTCGACTGTTCCATATCTATATCATCCATGATTCGAGCTAATCGATCTCTCATCTTTCCGGTGAATTTAATTGCTTCTTTGAAATCATCTATACCAATATAGAACATTATGTTTCTAATCTCCAGACAACACATCGGTTTTCCGTCCCAAATCGGACATCCAGTACACTCGGGTAAATCCGTTTTTCTGGTCTGCTTCCAAATCCATTGACATAACGGTGGATTGCCACGAATACACAATGCCTTATCTAATTTGTCCATTGTGACAGCCCTACAAGCCGGGTTCCATCGCTTCTTAATATCTTTGAAAATTGCATCCGCTAATGATTTTGGTAATCTCATGAAAAACTCCTTCTGGTTAAGTTTATATTTTCAAACCCATCTGTACTGGCTTGATTATTTTGTTGCTCTTGCGAATATTATCAAGTCTCCACATAGGCTTTAGATTTTTCAATGCCCAACATTTTTTAAAGTCAACATGCTCCGGCTTGTCAAAATTATATGCTGATACAGGAATAATGTGATCTATGTCCCACTCGGTCATATTGTCCCATGACATACCGTCAATGAATTGTTTTTCGAGATGTTTTCTTAACTCAGCAATAGTAAAATCAACAAGGTTCGGCCAATGGTTGCCGTTCTTATTATTATTGCCACTAACATTATCCCGTAAACTTCTCCTAATACCGCCACTCATCCTACAATTCAATGCAAATGTAGGGCTTATCTCCCTTTGTTTTTTAGCCCATTTACTCTTTGCTTCTTTCATATGTGGAAGTTTAATGTATTCGCGAGTCTTTTTATTTAGACAATCTTTGCATTCTGTAAGTATCCCGTATCTTGACGCTTTATGTTTATGAAAATCCAAATATGTTTTTTTTATACCGCATGTTTTGCATACAAGGCCATTGGCCATAATATATTCCAACTCCTGTTGTTGTTTTATTTTCTTCGCTTCTTTCCGATCTGCAGATTCTTTTTCTTTGCACATATCCGAACAATGCTTAAGTCTCTTTAGTTTCGGTTTTCCACAATACCTACACACACCATCCATTTTTATCATTTCAATAGCACGATATTTTTTGACATAGTGCTTGTGGTAAACAATATTATAACATTCCTCACTACAACAAAGGAAATCTGCATTTATTTTTCTTGCCGTAAACTCCTTGCCACAATTTTTACATATCCTTGTAAAGTCTGGATTGCACTCTCGGCTACAATATTTTGTTCTCCACTTTTCCTTTTTGTGATTGCGTTGCGTCCTGCTTGTTCTATACTCTATGCCACATGTCAGACATATATGAGAAAGTGTTTTCTTTCTCTTGCGTATATTATCACACTTTTGGCAAACACCATCGTTAATGCGCCTCAGAGTTTTTCCGGTATTTTCATACTCATGATTATGTATGCATAAAGGACTAAGGCGGTGCGTCTCGGTATTATACTCCATAAAGCCTCCTGTTGGTTGTTTTATACAATATATGGTATTTCAAAATATTTGTCAAGTTATTGAGCATAGCAATGTAGCAATATCGCTATA
>Ga0075125_10001941_pt1 | contig 10094 bp, 14 predicted proteins | sample AntAceMetag02UKN_FD_69810 | JGI IMG/M metagenome (GOLD analysis project Ga0075125, IMG submission 69810) | Saline lake microbial communities from Ace Lake, Antarctica - Antarctic Ace Lake Metagenome 02UKN | ecosystem: Environmental > Aquatic > Non-marine Saline and Alkaline > Saline | place...
AATGTTTGAATATTAGCCTGTTTCAGTGCATTACCATTCTCATCTAAATTACCTGTTAATTTTTGTATTATTTCATTTTGATTGATAATTGATTGTAAATATTTAGCATTTTCTTCGCCAACTAAACCAACGATTTTAGTATAATCCAAATTCGCAGTTGCTAAATTGTCTATTATATCCGTGGCTTTTGTGAACTGTGGATTAAATTCTTTGATACTTGTTCTCGTTAATTTGGATAAAATTGCCGATAATGCGGTTCCTGACCTTGATGCTGGTAATCCAGCCTTCGCAAATCCTTCTAATATAGCAACGGTATCTTCAAATGAGTTTCCAAATGCTCGTGATGTTGCTCCAGCATTTACCATCGCTTCTGATAAAAACGCAATAGTTCCTGACCCCTTTTGCTGGGCAGTTGCTAAAATATCAACAAATGAAGCCGCTTTATCAGCACCTACACCAAATTGATTCATTGATATTGTAAGAGAATTAACTGCCTCGGTAACTTCTAATTTACCGGCTTTTCCTAAGATGATAGCTGCCTCACTAACAGCGCCAAGAGCTTCGGCATTAGCTAATAATTCAGGTTTTGCACTACCGACAAGCTCGAACGCCTTAGCGGTATCTGCTGCGAATATTCTTTGTGATTTAGAGACGTTTTCAATCTCTTTTCGAAATGGAACGAATGCCTCACCTGTTACTCCTGTAATTGCTTGTAATGATTGTAAGGATTTATCAAGCTCAACATTTGCCGATACCATATGACTAATCAACATCATGCCACCAAATCCAGCTGCCATCTTACCATAAGTACCTAATTTACTCATGGTTTTTTTCATTCCCATACGGACTTTTCGATCCGCAATAGCAACCATTTCAAATCCTGCTCGTGCTTTTGTCGTAAATTTCGACGTAGACGCAGTCATTTTGCGCATAACTGGCGAAAATTTATCAATTGCAGTAAACTTGCTAGGTATTATTAATGGTTGCATCTATATAGCTCCTCCGCTCTTATTTATTTCTTCAACGTATTTTCTTGCATCTTTGTACCAATATATAAGACTCTGATAATCATTACCGTTGATATTTAATTTGCCTATCACTACGGGTGTCCACTTGAACACCCGAGCAATTGATTTGATGGCATTATCAAAGTCCGTACTTACAAAAGGTACCCGGCTATTACTTGTAATACGCGGTAAGATTTAGTTGATAAACGATTTATCCTGCTTGTTGCTACATTAGTAAAAACTGCAATAGTTGCTAACATTCTACCATCTGCATCATCAGCCTTTACACCTTTTACGGCGTTATTATACTCGAATACTGCGACAGTATGTTTGAATGTTAATTCCGTATGCAATGGGTCACCCTCTTTTGATTCAATAGGATGCTTAAGCTTTACAACTAATTGACCACTTTCATCAAAAACTACCTCACCAGACATCACTGCCTTAATTAACATTTCATCTGTTAATGTTGGTTCACTTTCAATATGACCATCTTCATATCCTATTTCATCAATCCACTTATTAATCTCGCTTATTGCAGATTCTCTGTCTACTTTATTCATGCCATCAAATTTTTATAAATTATTTATTTTTCCTTCAAATGCTAATTTTAAATTAAAAGTACTCGTACCCGTTGAGCCTATTACATCACCAACTGGCTTGCCTTTTCCACCCCATACAGCACCGCTGATATGTTCTACAGTCCAGTCACCTAAAACAGGACTTCCAGCCATGTCATTGATTGTATCAAGTTCTTTGATATCAACAGTATCCCAAACACAAAGAATTTCAAAAGAACCTCTTTTTCTTGTGATAATATCAATCATTTGCCCTATGCCTGTGATATTAGCATCATCATCAGCAGATGTATATCCGCCTATATTTAATGTGCCGTCTTCTCCAGCCTTCGCGTACAGCGTTCCGCTGCCAAAAATTGGATGGTTATATGATATTAACTTTACGTCACCACCTGTGAATCCCATAATTTCTAAATTTTAAGTTGTATAATTAAAATCTACTTCAACATCACTTGAAACGATGTGAGCAGTTGAACTTCGTTTATATCTAAAAAAGATATCTAATCTTGCTGGATTGTCTGTATTTATTCCAACTTGAATACTTGCTTTTGAAAAAGCATCATCAACAATTAGCGCCCGACTTACAGCTAAATCAATATGACTATTTATAAGCTGTGTGACTTGACTTGTTGATATAGTATTTGTAACTGTGGTAACTGAACCAGCTGCAATAATTGTCTTATCCTGTATATCACGTTCCATAATTATTCTCCATGCAAATTCCATGTTGAAATCAATGATAAGGTCTTTAACAAATCTAAATTTTGGTACAGCTACTCCCGAAGGAACATACGTTGTAATAAAATCTTGAATCGTGTATAAACCATTTGTGATATTTACAGTTGATGAGCCTTTTTTAACCATGAAATCTCTTGCATCGTAATCACTGAAATCCCCAATTAATTCGTCCGATGGTACTGGCATATCTGGATAATATTTTCCAGAATTGTCAATATGTGGAGAATTTTGTGCAATACTTCCATAACTTGCTGCCATATTTGCCGCTGCTTCAAATGCAAATCCCTTTGAATTTGGTGCCGGACATATAACATTTGTTACCTCCGTAGTTCTTGCTGTTGCGTTGGTAATAGCAACGATATCATCTTTATCAGACAATAACGAACCAAATAATGCAACGAATGGAGTGAACGACTCCGGTGCAAATCTACCTGTTGGATTATCAGGGTCTGGTTTACCGTTGAATGCTTCTAATACTGCTAGTTGGTCAGCATATGGATTAATAACTATATTATTCCAATTTTCGCCAAAATTGGCAAGTGTATCTGTTAGTGTTACAGCGGTTGTGCCGGCTGTATTTGATACCTCAGAATAAATAACGCCTGCAGCTGTATTGTTAGTATTAACTTCGATATCTAGTATCGCTGTTGCTCCTTCCCATTTACTGGTATATTCAATGTCCAACGTCGCTGATGCGGCTGTTACAGGTGCCGCAATTACTGCATTTACTGCTGCAATTATTTTCGCTGTTACTTGTGATTGATTTTCACCTTTAATCAGTGAATAGGAATATCTTTTTCCGTCAATGTTATTTCTACCGTTAATTATCAACTCATGAGTGACATTTTCTGTGACTGTGGTTGCAACGGCAACTCCCATTTTTAAAACTGCCGCAGTTGCTCCGACTGCCGACTCCTGTGGGTAAATTATAGTAGGTATTCCACCTAATAAACTTCCTGAGACAGGTCTTAAAATTCGTGCCATGATATGCAAAGGACTTCCATATCCAAATTCATCAGCAACCTCATCGGCTGAAATAAATTCAAATGGCTCGTCTTTTGTTATAGTCGCTTGGTTAGCTGTATTAGCTTCTCCTAGCATGGCAATTCTTATAGGTAAATAAGGCGTATCAGTTGAGAAATTAGCTGGAATTAACTTATAACCAACTACTCTTGAAATACGCTCTAATCCTATTGCTGTGCTTATAGCCATAATTTTTAATTATTATTTATTGTGTATAAATGACCAAAATCGGTCTCTTCAATGTTTACTTCGGTATCAATACCCGCCACGTCTGTTGGTGCAATTTGTGCCGTATCTTCACCTGCTACGACTTGAAACTGTAATCTTGCTCCAATATTCTCATATGCGTCCTGCGAAGTCATTCCACTCATTGAAATACTCTCAACTATTGTATGAGCAATAAATCCGGGTGCAAATCCTAATGTCTGATAATATGGACTAGATAAAATATAATCAATTATACCAGCAATTCGTTCAGCTTTTAAAGCGCCTAAAACATCGCCTTGTGCGCTGTTAGTTGATGGCTCTGATACATACACATCTATATAATAGATGTTCGTACCTCTTTTATATGATGTATTGGCATTGTCAAAATTAGTACCACCATACGAAATATTAACACACGATAATTCAACTGGTGTAAATGGCACTTTTCTTTCTCCCCAAATAGCTTTCAAATCCGCAGTATATGTTTGAGCTGCCAATTCTAATGCAAGAATTACACCTATCTTATCTCGGATAAGTTCAAAATTTCTTGCTGTTATTGTATTTGTTATGAGTGCCATAAACCTAGTGTCATTACTATTAATCCAAATGTTTCAGAAGGAAATACTTCATTTATCACATATACAACCGTCTTATCCGCTGCATCTGTCCAACTAACTTTTTTTCCTTTTAGAATAAATTTATCGTTTAAATCTCTTGTTGTTATTCCTGCCGCTGTCATTACTTGCTCATTTATTGTTATGTGCGCATTTAATGAGCTAACAGAAGCTCCAGTATATGAATCGATACTTAAATGATGTTTACTTGTTAAGCCTAAAACCGATATTTCTTCTGTGATAAAAAGTATCTCAGAACTAAATCCGCCCTGAGAAAACCTCTTACAATCTCTTATCGCCATATCCTTAATAGTACCCATTTTATTCTGCTATAAAATCAATGATTTCTTTTGCAGTAGCTCCGCCGATGCCCTTGATAGTTGTTAAATCGTTTACTCCTTTTAATTGCTCAAAAGTAGTAATTTTATTATCAATTAACAATTGTCGTGCTGGCATATCTTCTGGAAATTCGCAAGTGTCAGCGTTTTTATTTTCTTCGGCTATCCTAGCTTCTTCGGCTATCCTAGCTTCTTCGGCTAGTGCTTTGCCTTTTGCAGTTGTATTAAATTTCTTTGTTGCCTCCTTAGACAACTTAGAATCTAATTCTAAAAATCCAGCTTTCTCAGCCACTTCTAACTGTGCTAATGGCATAGTCTTAGAACTAAATACTGGATTATCCCGCTTATAATATATCTTATTAAAAAGATGTACATTCGCATTTTTTAATTTGAATACTTTTATCATGATACTAATATTTTAAGTATAACAATTCTAGTTTTTGAATCTCAGCTTTAAATGTAGAAGCCGAACCCTTGACTAAATACCTCGTGTATTGAAATTTTCTGGCAGTACTATCGTCAAACTTCAAAGTCGTGTCTGATGTTGTTGCTGTCCATGTTACGGTATCGATATTAGTGTATGATTCTGATGGTGTTACTTTGCCCTGCCTAATTATGTAGACATCCGCGGCTGTTCCACTTATTGAATCAATTGCCATATACATATATGGAAATAATCTCGCATCCGTTTTTTTTCTAACAGTATATGTCCATGTACTATCAGTACCTATAGTATCCGATGCTACACCCGTATAATTCAGATAAGTATCTGCATACTTCATCTGCTTATCTACTGTTTGATTTTGTGCCTCACATATAGTGAAGCTCAAAACCATTATCAATAATATTCCTAAAAACTTTTTCATATTTCTAATTTTTAACCAATTGCTGGATTTCCTGTCCCAAGAACTGTCATTGTGTAAATCATGTCTACCGTAACAGGGATTGCAAGTGGTGCAGACATTACACCAAACTCATGAGCAAAATTCGCTTCATCAACCCTATCATACATCCAATATTCACCAGCTACCTGAGCGATAAATTTACCAAATTCTGCTTTTGATTTATCTCGCATTATTGCAGGAACTCCCGCATGAGATAATTCAAATCTTGTACCTGAAACAGGTGTCATGAATGCAGTATCTTGGTCTAAATATCTATGGTAAACCTCATCCGAATCTTGATAAATCTCATCGTATGACCATATATTAAACAGGTACGCCCCGGCAGTTATTCTTCCGTGATATGCAGCAGAAAATGCTTTTGCTTGTGGTTGCTTAACATCAATTAATTGAACATTTTGAAAATTCGCATACTTTGCAAAATAATCACTACCTTTTAACGCAGTGTATGCAGCACCTGATAAAACTAAATTAAATTCCGGTGTGCCGTTCTTACCTTCTCTACGAATAAATTCAGCACCTGCAATTAATTGAGCTTCTATCGCTGCATCTGTGTTACCCCAGTATCCTGCAGCACCTAAATCAACCATTGAAGTAGCTTTTCTACCATAATCAATGTTGTCACCATTTTTAATAGAAATAACACCAGTCTGAAATACATCCGCTGCCATTAATTCTTTTGCTCTCTCAATTTTAGCACGGTTTTTTAATTGCATTTTTGCAACATCTGTACCAAAAAGACCAATTGTTTCTGGAGTGAAATCCGTACCAACAAATGGTGTTCTATCGTAACGGTCTAACGCCGTTGCATTACCAAATTCATTGTAAAATGGTGGTAAAAAATATTTACCGGACCATAATGAACTTGTATTTAGATTCCCGTTTGTTCCTCTTAACGATTGAACGGCAATCATTTCATTTCCTCTTTCGATTTCTACACCTATTTGCTTCGCTGATGATGTTTTAACAGTGTAAAAGCTGGTTAAGAAATTTGGAGATGGGATAAGTTCTGTATAGCTTTTCAACATTGTAGTTGAAAATATCCCTAATGCTGTTTCTCTTGGAATTGCCATTTCTTAAATATTTGTTAGTTCGTTAGAAGTCAGTAATATAAGACCAAGGTCGTTTAAATAATCTCTATATGAACGCTGGTTATTAGCTGCACCAATTAAAGTATCTAAGGTTTCGGTTGAAAGAAAGTTTAATTTACTTTCTGCAATTTTACCTTTATTAACTAAGGTTATCGCCTCAGTTGTTCCGTCTGCTACGGTTCTTGTTAAGATACAAACACCGACAGGTAATTGACTTCCGTCTGTTGCATCTTTATCCGCTGGCGTTAAAAGTCCAGTAGACCCTATTTTACCCATTATCATGCCTTCTAACATTACTACATCTCCGGATGCTGTAACATTTGATTCGATAAATTTATTTCCACCTAGTAAGAATTTACTCACATCATAAGTAACTTCTAATTGATTACTATTATCAGTAACCGCCGTAATTGTACTCATTATTTAGCCTCATCTTCCTCTGCTAATCCAGCAGCTTCTAAGGTTTCTTTTTTGAAAGCTACAATCTCAGCTTCATCAGCTGCTATTTTCTGTTCTTCCGGTGTTAATACTTTAGTATCAACTGGTTTTGGTGAATCATTTTTGATATCACCTAATTTCATTGCTGAAATTTGTTTTACTGCCATTTCACTGCGAAATGTTTCGGTAATCGGATTACCGGAATCAATAGCGGTTTTAACAGCAACGGGGTCAATGGTATTAAATGCCATTATTGCACCCACTCTGTCTTTTTCTAAGCCCTGTCCTACGACTATTCCTGCTTTATGCCCTTCTGCCAATATGGCTTGAAACATTTCAGGATGTTGAGCTTCAAACTCTAATCTTGTCATTTTTTTTGGATTTTTGTTATTACTATTTGAATTTGCATCTACTGATTTTTTTATTCCACTACCTTGCGGGTCATCGCTTCCTTGCGAATCATCAAATATGTCCGTAAATGCGTTAAATTGTTTGCTAATTGCCGCTATTTCTTTTTTGTCTAACTGTATAATTTTATCGACTATACCTAATTTTTTCATTTGTTTTGCGGTTACCGTAACATCAATACGTTTTTCAACATCAAATATTTCTTTGAAAGATGTACCAGTCACTTCTTTAAAAACTTTTTCATCAATACTTTTTTTCATTACTGACTGTAAATCTTTATTAATACTATCTAATAAAATTTGGTCATCTGGGGTTGCAACATATCCATCAGCTCTGTGAATTGTAAACTTGGTAACATCCAATGCTTCAACCCTGTCCGCATAAAGTAAATTATAAAATCCCATGCTTGATGAATCACCAAATGCTTTAATAGTAATTTTGCCTTGATGTTCTTTCATTATTCCTGCCAGAGCCCAACCTGCAAAAACTGAACCACCCGGGGTATTTTGATATAATGTTATATCTTCACCCTCAGGAACCGCAACTATTTGCTCCATTAATGCTTGAACTGTGTCACTCCACATAGGAGTTGCTAAAATTAATTTTGCCATTATTACAAATTTAATGTTTATTTTTGAATAAAAAAAACTTTTTACTTTTTTTTATTGAATCGTTGATATTTGTTTGAGCTTTATTATCTAAATTCAAATCCAATGTTGATTTATTTGTCTTGATTTTATCAAATGTATTACTGATTTCAGTAGTATTCTTGTTGATGGCTTCTATGAATGCGTCTTGTTGAGCTTTGATAATAAAATAATTACTGACAATCAATATTGCACCCATTGCGAAAATATAAATCAGATTTTCAATCACATTTTTAAAGTTCATAATCTATATATTTAGTTCCACTATTTTTTTTAACTGATTTCAATACTTGATTTCTATTACTTTTTGCGGTGCGGTAACTTACATGAATCCAGCGTGGTTGTAAATCACTTCCAAGCTCCCAAATTAATTGGTCAAATGTTAGGTTATTCATTATGTAATCAAATAACTTTTTATTATTGGCACATTGTAAGTCAGCAGCTTTTCCATGTGTGTGGTCGCTTGTATCAGCTCCACCAATTGCAGAATTAAGCAATGAGCATCTAAATCCACTAGAGATTCGTATAAGAATTTTTGCTCCATCTCTTGCTGGTTGAATTACTCTTTCAACTAATGTTTTAAGATTAGTTATCTGAGTGTTATTAGGCATATTATTTATATCAAGTTCATCTGCTTTATGACTTGATGTGAATTCCGCTAATGTAAAATCTTTACTTAATTTCATTTCGGCTCACTTTTAAAATGTTTATCTTCACTATTTGTGAGTAAATTTTTTAACAAATACGATACAAATGCAGTTAATCCTACAATTAAAATAGGTTTAAGTGTTATCCACTCAAATAATGTCATTATATTGCCACTATCTACAATTTGCAGTAAAGCAGTGGCTATCGCTGCCAATGCTGCTAATAAAGCACCTTTTATAAAGTCCTTTATGTTTAATTTAAAAATCGAACTCTTTTCCTTCTTCATATACTAATTTTTTATCCTTAATTAACAATCTTAATAATGTATTTGATTCTTTTTGTTGCAAAATCACTTCATTTATTAAATCTTTATTTTCTTTTCGCTCTAATCTTGATTCATCAACTACTTTCGTGATTCGTTTTTGTGTTGCTTCGTTTTTTTCGCAATTCAAAGTCCAGTTATCATCTACTTTTATATTAGTTGATTTAATGTTTAAATTCTGCGTTATTTCAGTTGTTGTATTAGCTTTAAATGATGTAATTGATAAACCTATTACGCAAAGAATTAATCCTCCTATAACACTTAATAATACTATTCTAACTGACTTTTTCATATCTTTAAAATTTAATTAAATATCTTTTACCATCGTAATATTTATCTATTGGATTTGTTGGCACTGGTACTGAATAAATTAATCCTTGCTTTGCATAGGTTGAATTATCTGTGTTCCAGAAAAATTGATTGTTCCAGTTGGCTTGTAGGTCTGAAATACTTAACTCAATTGGTGTACCTCCAACCGTATATAAAAAGTTATCAGTATCTAATGCCTCTAATGTAGCATTATTTGGGTAAACAATATCACATCCACCATTTAATCCATTTTCGATTGCTGGATTTGTTAATATATTACCATCGGTATCATATCCAGAATTTAATTGTGACGCTGGAATAACTGTTAAACCATCATAACTAAACCCTTCATTATTTGCATAAAAATACTCGCTTTGAGTATCCCAACTTGCAGCATCTATTGTACCATCTATTGTATAATCTACATCATTATTTACATCTGAAACGGTTGTTCCTGAGCCTTGTACGAAAGGAATTAATAACTCATTTGCTCCACCGTTTATTTTATTACCATTCCAGTTAAGGGCTTGGTCGTCTGTTATTGTTGTACAATCACAATAGAAAGTGCAAGCTATTTTTTTAACTGATGACGACCCATTACTTGACATATTTAAGTATAAAAGACGGTATGCATCTGTTGTTATATTAGTTCTCCCTTTATAAACATTATCTAGCCATACTTCAAAATACTTTTGAGTGCCATCTAATCCATATCTTGTAAATAAAATATAATCCCTATCCTCATTAATTAGAACGCCACTATCAAAAAATGAAGATGTGTTATTTCTAAATTTTAATTTATCCGAGGTAATACTCATACATCT
>Ga0075125_10001942_pt1 | contig 10092 bp, 11 predicted proteins | sample AntAceMetag02UKN_FD_69810 | JGI IMG/M metagenome (GOLD analysis project Ga0075125, IMG submission 69810) | Saline lake microbial communities from Ace Lake, Antarctica - Antarctic Ace Lake Metagenome 02UKN | ecosystem: Environmental > Aquatic > Non-marine Saline and Alkaline > Saline | place...
TCATAGCTCTCTTCTGTTCCTGCGGCGGGTGTTGCTGATACTGGAAGATTGACTAAATTAACTTGTCCTGAATCTTCTGCTATCTCTAAGTTCCCTATTGAAGTATCAGCTCCCATTGTTATAAGTTCGTTAGCATCTGTAGTATCTATGTTTATTAAGTTATTCCCCTCATTAACAATACTTAAAGAATTAGAGGAATTATCTAAAAGCCACCAATCTGATTCTATAGTTTGAGTATCTATGTTTCCATAAAGAGTTGAGGTTCCTGTTACATATAAATTATACATAATCGATACATCGCCATCTTCATTTATCTCAAAGATATCTCCTTCAGTAGTGCTTGATACTCCAATAAATCCTGAAGTAGCTGACTCCCAAACATCTAAAGTATAATTGGCTGTAGTTGTTCCTATCCCTAAATTATCTGACAAAACTAATCCTCCTCCAGTAGTAAAATCTGTTCCAGCAGCACCAATATTAAGAATTAAGTTTCCATCCATGTCAAAATTGCCAGACATTACTCCTGATATAGTAGCTGTTGCTGCTTCTAAACTTATGACCTCTAATGTCGCAAAATATCCACTTGCTATTGGATTTGTTTCATCTCCTAGTCCGTCTGAAGTATCACAAAAAGCCCAAACATCATCGCTTATATGACAGAAAGCAGATGGTGTTAGTGGTCCTAATCCACTTCCTCCGGGAGATAAAGTTGCATTAGCCAATCCTATACCTAAAGATAGTGCTACTACTACTGCTGTAATTAAAACTGATTTCTTCATATGTTTAAGTGGTTAGATTTCCTAATTGATTGGCAACAATGTAATCAATATCTACATTATCTTGATCTGCTTGATTATTTATATAAAGTGGTTCAGGAAAATCATAATATCCACCTGGATGATTAGCAACTAATTCATTTGATACATATGCTTTAATATATCTTTCATTCCATACGATCCTATATTCAACCATACCTCCGGCCCATGTTTCTCCATGCGTATCCCATGTTATAGTCGTAGTTGTTGCATTACTATTTTTATCTGTAGTTTGAAATGTGAAGACATCACCTGTTATATCAAAAACCATTGAACCTCTTAAAGTAGCTGCATGTCTTAATCCCCATTGCTTATCCTCCCCTTCAGATGGAGATGTAGGAATATTTATTAAAAACCTAAAGTCCCCATATAAGTATTGAGTATAACTTATTATGGTAGCTGAACTTAGTCTTATATTCCCTCCGCTTATAGTTGGAGTTCCCGAAAGAGTCTTAAAGAAACTCGTATCGTAACCTTTTACTATTGGATCATAAAGTAATCTTTCCTTTATTGACCATGTTGTATCTGTTATTCTTGACATTTTATTATATTGTATATTTAGCTCCTGGAGTTTTATGCCAGTCAGCTAATTGTTTAGCTTGTAATAGTTTTTGATCAGCGTCTTTATCTCTGATCTCAACTTCTTTTTCTCTTTTCTTTAATTGTTTTTCTAATTTACTATTTGAGATTATCTTGTTTTTTAAACTTTCTTCAATTTCACTTATTCTTTTTAATGAATCTTCTGACCTATTTTTAGTAACTTCAGCACTCCTAACTAGCTCATCAATCCCCTCTAAAAGCCCCATAACTCCCTCTACAGCCGTTTTGATAGTGTTTTCGGTGCTAACTAGCACCTTTGAGGTTTTATCCCCTATTTCAGCCATTTCGTCATTAGTCTTTAATAACTTATCTATGACCGAATGAACCCTATCTTCTGCCTCTTTTGAAATGTTTTCTAAAACTAAACCTTTATCATTCTGTATCTTTTGTAATTCTTCATTCTTTGAAGATATATTATTTAAAATCCCATCAAGCTCTTTTAAGGCCTCTTTTTGTTTTTCCTGTAATTCTTTTACTTCTTCTCTTTTTCTAATTGTTTCGTCTATGTTTTCCATTTGGTTTCCCGGAGGGAAGATTCCACCGACCTTCCCTCCATAATCTAATTATTCGACAGCTATAACTCCCTTTGCTTCAAGCTCCATAAGTTCCTCTAAAAGTTCTGCTTTGCTTTTAGTTTCATCTACAATAGCTCCTCTTTTCTTTAGATCCTTGATTACATCTTGTTTAGTAACCTCTGGAGCTGGAGAAAGTGGTGCTTCTGGTTGCTCTGGGACTGAAGAAGTTTGTGGTTTAATATCTTCCTCTATTCTTTCCAAATCTCTTCTCCTTGCTTCTTCCGGTGATATCGGAGTAACAGAAGCCATTTCTTGAAGAGGAATCAATATCTTCTTCTTGAGTTCATTTATCGTTGCTGAAGTCCATAGCAATGCGTCTTTCCCTGAACCAACTCTACTTTTAGCATCTCTAGCCAATATCTTTCTAGCCAAATGAGTTGCTAAATGATCACATTCAGGAAGTCTTCCGGTATATTCCTGTCCAGCATTAACGCTGATAGATATGCCTTTATAGGAATGAGTGAATTTTTCGTTGTCAATGTTCTTAAACCTGACAATAACCCTATCTTTTTCTGCGGCTTTCATCTCTTCAGAATTCATGCCGCCTTCAATTTGTTCAATCATGTTCGTTGATACTTAATTGTTAATAATTTAAGCAGTTCGACTTTTAAGGCTAAATTGCCCTATCCAGGAGCCTTGTAAAAAAGCTCCTGAAAGGATTATCTATCCTATAAGACATTGATCTGTGCTACACAGTCAACATCTGCTGTGTCTGATGCACCCAAGCAATATCCGATTATTGTTGCATCGTAGAAGTCGTCTCCATCATCTACAATAGCACCATAACCTTCTGTATCATCACCAGGAGTAATAGCCCTCTCTACAGTAGGCGCTTCACCCATAGTAACTCCACCCATTCCTTTCTTTAGAAACCATCCGTAATCATTAGCTGCAAATGTAGCCTGTGCTACTCCTCTACATGGAGTATATACATTTGTAACAGGAGATTTCTCTACATAAGTTGTAGGGATAATCAAGATATCTGAATCTGCAACAGCAAGATCAGTAGCTAAAGCATAATCTAAATACAACTCTAAAGTAGTAGCTGTGTTGTCTTTGATCTTAGCAACCTGTCCTACACCTGTTCCTGAATCTACTAACATCCATTTATCCTGATACACTCCTACTGTCCAACCAGCTGCGGCCTCTGTAACATAAATTGTATTACCATCGGCATCATCTGAAGAAGAAACAGTATCAACATCTGTGTTATCCGGAGTAGCTACAATCATATGACTTGTAATTATCTCGGATGCTCTTACATATTCCCAAGTTCTTCCGTCTGGAGTAACACCTAATTCATTGATGTTCCCCATCTTTACGCTTGGAGTATCGAATACTCCTTGAAATGTAATTGTTTTCATTGATTTTTTAAAGTTTAATTGATAATTTAGTCCTCGACCTTTCACCTGCCCCTGGCTGTTGCCAGTCAGGAAATTCAGGACTACGAACCTTTTGAGTTCGACCTTGCCCCCATAAGGAGCAAGATTAACCCACAAGGAAGATTATTTCTTTGCCTTTTTAACTTTTTTCTGAACAATCTCTTCTTTTACTTCTACTGCCTTAATCTTTGTTTCCTTTGCCTCTTTAAGAAAGTCATACTCTTTTAAAGCTGCTTTCCCTAAAGATTCAGGAACAACATTGATATCTCCAGCAGGGAAATCACATTTGTCTTTTCCATCTGTGAAGCCTTGAATGTTTTGCTCAGATATATTTTGTATTCTCATATATTTAAGTAGTTATAGCTGTAGCTCCCCTATAGTTAATCCCAGAATTATATGTGCTGTAATCGAAGCAAACATTATTACTTGCATAATTGATGAACACATTTCCATCGATAAACCAATCACTTACTGCTGGTGTTGGAAGATTTATTGCAATACAATTCCCACCTTCACATGCTAAGAATCTATTATCTAGGATCTGTCCCATTGGAGCAGTAGCATCATAACAATCAATTGCAATCCAATTAGCATTATTACCAATAGTTGTGAATGTGTTTCCTCTAATAATACCTCTTGTAGCTGATAACCAATCTACCATTGGCACATTAGCAGAACCTCCTTTCCAAAAGTCATTGTTTTCAATAACCATAGAATCGCAATCAAATGAATTTGCTACTCCCATTTGAATAGCTTGTGTGTTAGCAGACGCTGGAGAATAGAAATAATTATCATGAATATAAGTTCCATAACTTGCTGCTGTATCTGACACAACTAATCCTGTAGATGTTGTGCTATTATATGGAGTCAATCTAAATCCAGCTAATTCAAAATTATGAGCAGCATTAGCACTAATAATATTAGTATCTAAAACACCATGCATTCTAATTTCTGTTCTTATTTGCGCCCTTTCAGGCCCAGTTGTAGCTGCTACAAGAGCTAGATTCTCTTGTGTAATAGCAATAGTAGCTGGTTCCTCATTATATTGAGCTGGAGCTACAAAAATTACATCATCATCTCCCGCAACTGCGACAGCTTCTGTAATTGTTTTAAATGCCTCGCTCCATTCTTTCCCATTTCCACTTCCTGATATATCATCATCAACATACCAATAATCGCCTTTAGTAATTGGTCCCTGCAAATAATCATTTCCAGCCCACTTGGCTCCGTATTTAACTGCAGGAACATAATCTCTTGCTAGTCTCATGTTTTTTACCCTCTCGGATCAGAGGGGATAATTCCCCTCCGTCCGGTAAAGAGTTGTTAATTTGTTATCCTGTGATACCTGTCAACTGACCACATCTTCGAGGATCATCTGAAATCCAGTTACCGACCATATATACATGACCGACTTCACCTGGAGTGTTTGTTCCTCTTAACATTCCTGACCAGTTAAATCCTAAAGGAATAGGTAATGCCTGTGGACCTTCAATGTTTCTGTTAGAAGTATTGATAGTCTCATATCCTTTCAACTTCATTCCTGCCCAGAAAAAGTTCATTTCTCTAAGCATAAATAGTTTCTGTGCTGTGCATTTCTCATCCTTTACAAATGGAGTTCCTCTATACCACAAAGCATTGAATCCGATGTCACCACCTGATAATGCGTTTGTGCTTGAAACAACACCTGTTCTTGTTACTTGTGGGAATCCTGAAGTCTGATATCCAGCTCTTACTGTTGGCTGAAGTAATGCCTCATAAGCTGACCATTCTGTAGGTGTTCCTATAATCAAACTTGGTCCTTGGCCACCGATCTCAACTGCATCATAGCCAGTAGCTAAATCAGCTAAAGCTAATGCTCCAATAGTAGCTGCATAATAACCATCTAAAGAATCATATGTTGTTCTTGATTGAGCGCCATATGTTCCAAAGTTTGTTGCGTCATCAGCAGCATTCAATATTGAATCGAATGAAGCTCCACCAGCACCTGTTCCCTGATATAGGTAATTTCCTAAATCATCTCCCAAGTCCTGTGTAATTGAATCAGTTTCTGTTGCTAATAGTTCAAGGACTCTTTCATCTCCTTCGTTAACAGTAGCCTCAATATCATCGATAACTACTGGTTTGTGAATCCTCTGTGGTTGAAATTGTAGTTTAATTCTGGTTTCCTGCCTTGTAGTATCAAGCTCTCCACCAATTCCTACAATTCCACCTGTAGTAGATTTCTTATACTTAATCGGAATATCGTATCTATATCCTGATCTCCATGCTCTTGAATTACCCAATGTCCTCAATAAGAAAACATTGCCAGATAGAACGGTATCAGAAACAGATGGAACGATAAGTTCTCTGGTTACCGTAGTAACCGCATCTGAAAAATTCATTGTAATAATTTATTAACCTGTAATCTTGTTGAACGCTTCTTTAACCTTGCTTTGAAGATCTCCTCCTCCAGTCCTAATTGCATTAGGATCGAATGGAAGTGAATCTCCTCCGCCTGAAGAAGGTTTAGAAACAGTATCAGAAGATCTCTTACCTCTATTCTCCAAAACCCTTTTTTCGGTCAATTTACCTGTGCTACCCACTTCTGAATAGGCAGAGTAAGCTGACTTTAGATCCTCGGCTCCGGTTAATCGAAAGCCATGGCGCTTTACAAAGTCCTGAAAATCAGGTTTGTCAAAGTCTTTATCTTTCTTTAGGACTTCTGCATAGAAGTCGTCTGCAATCTTCTTAGCCGCTACTACGCTTTCTTCTTTGGCTTTCATACCATCTTCAACTTTCTTCTGACTATATTCAGTTACCTCTTTCAAGGCACCCTGAAGTTCGCCATAGTCTTTAGGTTTCCAGCCTGGCTTCAAGAAGTTCGGAAGATTCGCTGTATCTTCCTCGTTATTTGAGTCACCTACTAGCTTTGCTAGTGCTTGTGACTTTTTAGTGAACTCGGGAAGCAATTGATCGTGATCCTTTGCTTTTTTAGCCATTTCAGTCAATTGTTCGGAAGTGTATTCATCCTCACCGATTTTGACTAATTTGCCTTGAGGTTCCCCGTTACCTCCTTCAGTTGATTCTCCATCATCTAATGGTTCTTCAACTGGTGTAGTCTCTTCTGTCATATATTTTTGCCCTATCATTGCCCCATTATTCGGCTATTCTCTATGAGATTCCGATAAGTTGCTTGATGAAAAAGCGTTAACTTGTAATTTACCTCATCAAATGTTTAAACTATGCTCTCTTGTATTTCGACCCTAACCTCTCTATGTCGCTATTCTCTCCAACTGCCTTTACTCCAGTGACTTCAAACTCTCCTCTTTCGCCACCTCCCTCTAATTCATCCCACCTACTCTTGCCTTTTTGTGTCAATTTAACTTCTATATTTAAATTATATGTATCTCCTATTTTCCAATCTTTTATTTCTGGAAGCTCTTTCTCTCTAAAACTTACATATGAATTTGTGTTTCTTATTGGCATCTTATTTTTTAGTTTGTTTAGTCGGATCCTCTCCTTGTCCGGCCTTTATCAAATTATTAACTTGATTCCTCATCTGTGCTACTTTCTGTTGCTGTTCTTCTGGCGGTAACTGCTTAAACTCATCACTCTCTACCATGGCTTGTATCTTTCCCCTCATCTCTGATACGGATCCTGCTCTACCATCTTCTGGCTGAACTGCTTGTTCTAATTGTTTTTGTAAGGCTATTCCTTCTTCTAAGTTCTTGATATCTTCTTTATCCATGTTTAATACTGAGAATGGACTAATCTTATACATCTCCGTTTGTTTAGCTACTTCCATTGGATTGTCATATTGAGCATCTTCGTAATATTTCAATGGAATAATTAACCCAGCTTTAACAGCCTCTAATGCTCTATCTGCCTTAAATATCTTGTCCTCTGGCAACATCTGGCCCGGAACAATCTTAATTTCAATTCCATCTTCTAAGCTATCATTAAGTATTTCAATCACAGATATAGCTCTATCCTTACCCAATATCTTTGTATAATGAGTTTCAGAATACCTGACTTTCATCATCTGCATCATCCAATTGTAAAGCTGTAAATGGATATTATCTACAACATCTACTAATTCATTTAACCTCTGGAAACTCTGTTCTCTTAAAATAGCTCTACCTGTGGCTGTTTCTGTTCCTTTTCCTTGTTCCCCTCTAAAAGTAGGTTGTGTTCCAAAAATACTCTCTATTTCGTTTACTGAATGAGTCAAGTCATCTATAACTATCTTCGGTAAATCTCTTCCAGATATAATTGTTAATCCATTCTTAATCCCTTTACCAAATATAATTCCCCCTGGGTTAGACTTCATATTCTGAAACTCCCCCTTTGATTTAACTTGAACTAATGCAGTATCTACCAACCATCTCCCATTAGCTTCAGCAGCATTATCTGAAATCTGTCTTTTCCTATCATTAACATTCATTTGAAGCCCTCTTGTTTGTTGAGCTAAAGATGTTTGACCAACAGGTCCATCTTCAACATCCAATATGGTATCAAATATATAAGGAGCATATGGCTTATCAAAATGATTAAATAAGTAATTCTGGTATTTATCCGCTGTTGCTACCCTTTTATCTCTTAACCCCTTAGCACTTGCTATTGCTTTAACTCTTTCATTAGGTCCTTTTAAAACATCAAACTTATTAGCCTCTCCCTTTGTAAGAAATACTCCATCCCAATCCCAATAAGGATTTTTACTTTTTGACAAAACTTTATTTCTAAAGATACAAACTACATCCTCTCCTCCGTTTAACCAAGCCTCTTGATATGTAACCTCTTGGTTATTTATTAAAACATCATCTACATTCTTTCCACCCATTACTTTCAATATCTCATCTTTCTTGTCCGGGAACTTATCTATCATTTCAGAAATAGTAATAGTGATATCTTCTATTGAAAACTTTGAATTCAAATTGCTTGTGCATTTCTTTGAAAATCTAATCTTTCTTGGATCAACAACTTCTACATCATAATCATCTAAATCGTTATCCCAAATCATCTTTAAGCAAATTAGTCTAGCCAATAACAACCATCTAATCCCTTTCCTTATTTTCTTCTTAATCGCCAATTTCCTATACTTCTCCAAAAACAAACTCTGTAAATCTGAAGCTATCTTGCCCGACTCCGGTGATTCATTTCCAGGCAACACTTCTGGCTTTGATGGCCTAGCTGTTAGATTAGATATAACAGTTTCTATTGCTAGGAATATTCTATTGTCTGTAACTTTAGATTTCTTTCCGGCAACATCTCCATATAAATCCTTGTCATTGCTCCAGAACTTACTATTCTTTTTGTATTCATCTGTTACAATTTTCCAAAGCGAATCAGACTCGCTGTATCTATTCTGAACGAGTTTAATTATTTGTGGATCTTTTAGGTTTTGTATATCTAGTTTCATTTCTAAATAAAACGGACACATCAACCCACTTAAAATAAAGCGAATCTATGTGTCCGTTCTGTGTTAGAATTAGGACTATTAACTTGTTAATACATTATACACCCATTTTAAAAACATGTCAAGCTATTCCTTTTTCCACAGCATATAATCTCTTTCTAGCTTAGCAAATCCTTCATCATTAAAGTGTAAAATAATCTTACCATTCTTTGTATCAAACGCTTTACATCTCATTAAAACTAAGAACTCTTTGAAGTGATTCTTGAAGTAATGAAAGTCCTCTGGATTCATTATTGCTTCTTCTTTCTCAAAGAATATTCCTGGCATTATAGTAAATTATCTTTATCTTCTCTTTGATTAATCATATTCTCAATAGGAGCCATTTTGAACCCCTCTTTAGTTACTTGAATCACCTCTTTCTTATCGGCAGACTCTTGCATGAACTCAACTGGCGCTCCCATTCTTAACTTAGCTATATAATAATAAATCGTAGCATGACAATAATGATCCACTCCATTTGTTGATTGCCATATATATCTAGCCATACCAGATGCATCTCTTTCAATAATCTTTCTCATGCTCTCCCAATGCTTAATATACTTCTCTAAATCCTCTTTTCTAAGACCATAAAGTATATTTCCCCTAATCATTTCATTCACAACCCTATCTATTATCCTAGTTCTATCTGCCCAAACTATCCCATAATCCTTAATATCTTCTCTTGTCCCCTTATCTCCGCCCCATAATAACAAATCTCCCCTGTTCTTATCTCTTCTATATCTACATAAATATACCTTTCCTATATATTTGTTTTTAATTTCTTCTGCCCATGTAGTTTCAGGCCCAGCATCAATAACCACAACCTGTGGATCATATTGCTCTATTACGCTTTCTAGCTCTTCCTTTGATTCACATGTCCCTATCTTAAATACCCCATTAGCAGATCCAACTACAAAATGCTTTATTCTACCTATATCTATTCCCATAAATAATGGCTTTACCTCTAATGGTTTAGATGTCCATGAATCAAATATGGCTCTCCTTAAATTAGCTTCATCTCCTGAAGCATATGGCTCTCCAAGCACAAAGTTTCTGAAATACTCCTCCCCATTCTCTTCTTTAGATTTAAGTAGATCATGCGGAGTAAGCCAAGGAGCCATCATCTGACTAATATGATACCCAGATATCAACCCATCTGATGTTTTCTTCCATTTTCCATTCCTTATACAATCTGAAGTAAGTTCACCATTACACTTCTTACACACATATTTCTCGTTTATTTCATCCACATTGTTCTCCCATACTAGAAATTGACTATGCTTACA
>Ga0075125_10001943_pt1 | contig 10090 bp, 11 predicted proteins | sample AntAceMetag02UKN_FD_69810 | JGI IMG/M metagenome (GOLD analysis project Ga0075125, IMG submission 69810) | Saline lake microbial communities from Ace Lake, Antarctica - Antarctic Ace Lake Metagenome 02UKN | ecosystem: Environmental > Aquatic > Non-marine Saline and Alkaline > Saline | place...
CAAATGATTGAATTCAAAAGACTTAAGATTAGGAATGGGACAATTGAAATTGGAAAAGAAATTGCAAAAGTTATTAATGAATCTCTTCCAGAAGAAATTGGAGAAATTGAAGAAAATCAACCAACAACAATTTTTAGACAATTAGCAAGTGATTTTTATAAAAGACAACCTTATTTTTATGATAGTGCTAAACTTTGGTGGTTATGGAATAAAGATAAATTTTTCTGGGAAATAAAAGATGAGATTGATATAATGAATAATTTTGATGAGTATTTTAATCAAGAATCAGAAAAATCAAATATTAAAGCAGGAATACTTGAAGGATTAAAAAAATATGGTAGAAAACACAAGCCAAAAGAAATAAAACCAACTTGGGTACAATTTAAAGATAAAATTTATGATATTGAAACAAATGAAACTTTTGAAGCAACACCAGAATATTTTGTGGCCAATCCCCTTCCTTGGAAAGTTGGTGAATCAGAAGAAACACCAAACATAGATAAATTATTTAAGACTTGGGTTAAACAAGAAGATATCCAAAAGCTATATGAAATATTTTCTTTCCCATTAATTCCTAAAATGTTTATTCATGCATTCCAATTTTTATACTCTGCTCCGGGTAAAGGAAAAAGTACTTATGTAAACTTATTAATAAAATTTATTGGAAAAAATAATGTAGTATCAACTTCAATTAATAGAATTAATTCAAATCCAAGATTTGAAACTTATAATTGGCATAAAAAATTACTTATTGTAATGAGTGAAGTTTCTAATGTCAATGATTTAAAAAATTCTGGATTAATTAATCAATCAACTGGAGAAGATCCAATTAGGGCTGAAGTAAAAGGTGGGGGTAGTTTTGATTTTGTAAACTATGGTAAATTTATTTATCCAACAAATAAACTTTTGAAGGTAGATTCTGATGATGGGTTTGGAAGAAGGGCAAGAACAATTAAATTTCAAACAAGATTTGAAAAGGAAAAAGATATTATTTCAACTATTCCTGATGAAGAATTTCCTAACCTAGCTAAAAAATGTTTAAGAATTGCAAAAGAGTTATATTTATCAAGAAGATTTACTGGAGATTTGGATATTTCCGAAAGAATGAATAGGTATCAAGAAGAATCTAAAACAATTCTTGAAAAATTTGTTGATACTCATTGTGATACAACAAACTTTGAAGGAAAAGTTCTTTTAGATGAATTTTTCTCAAAATATAATCTTTATTTAAAAATAAGAAGTGAAAGACAAATAAATAAATCTGTTTTAGCAAAAGAGTTAAAGAATTTAGGTTGGGAAACAAAAAGAGAATTAGTAAAATCTGAACAACAAGATTTAGGAGATTTTAATAAAAAAGAGTTGAAATCTTTTGTTTTTGGAATCTCAAATATCACCCATATCAGGGATAACACCCAACATCTACCTAATCCTCATGTGGAGAGTAAGTGGAAATCGGGTGTTCAGGGTGATATGCCTGATATCTCAAAGGGAATTAACTTTAATGAAATGAATTTGGAGGAAGAAAATGAATAAAAAGCAGCTAATTATTGTACTAGAATCAACATTATTATCTTTTGATGGATTAAATGAACAAAAAATAAAAAATTTGAATCCAGAGTATAATTCTACTTTAATTAAAGTTGGATTCCGACTTAATAGTTTCTTAAATGATAAAATAAAAGAAAAGGAGGTACAAAAATGAATAAGACAACATTAAAAATAGGTTTGATTATCTTTTTATTCTTAATTGTAAGTATTTCAGCTTACTACATTAGTTTGATAGTTTAAAATGAATACAATTAAGGAAATTAATACAGTATCATATCTTTTAGAGATTTTAAATAAACATTCAAAGGTAAAAGCATTAAAGATGATTGAAGAGTGTAAAATTTATACTGAAGAAAGATAAATATATAGTGATAAAAGGGCACATATAATTAAAACGCTTTATTAACTACGCACAATTATTATATATTAAACTATATAGGTATCGTGCGGGGCACCTGATTTGGAAAGGACCAATTAAATCAACAAAAATATTCAAAAATAGAAAGATGGAAGGACAAATAAATAAGAAAGTATATAAAGGAGGGGTTTTAATATAGGAAAGGAAGAAAACTATATCAAAGCTCTCCTTTTATATTAAGGAAAGAATGAAAGCATATAAAAATAGATTAAAAAACCCTAAAAGGGGGGGATGTATGGAGTGTGTTAGTTGGCGTGGCGCGAAACATACCTTTAATTGCTTACAAAGTAGTCAGGTGGGGGCACACAATCCTAAGGGGTGTGGTTTTGAATGGGTTTTTCAGAATAGAAATGACTATAGTTTAAAAGGAAATAGTAAAACCTATTATAACAGGGCCTTAACCCCCTATATATGGGAGTGTGTTGTTTCGCCTCGCGGCAAACATACCTTTAATTGCTTACAAAGTAGTCAGGTGGGGGCACACAATCCTAGGGGGTGCGGTTTCAATCACTCTTTTTGGATCCAATTAAAAGGAGTATGGTGGTTAGTGGTTGGTGGGCTGTGCAATATATATATACATACAAAATTAAAAGGAGGTAAACAAAACAATGGAAAAAGAAGAAGAAGAAAATAAAAGAAGCCCAAAGCATGATGGGTCTGGAAGAGGTGTTGGGGCTAATGCCGGAAGAGGTGGATGTCTAAGTCCACAAGATAATAGGAAGGGAAGTAATAGAAGAAGAAGGGATTAAACCTTTTTCTATATTAATAGAATTAAAAGGAGGTAAACAAAAATGAATAAGAAAAAAAAGGAAACAAGAGGAAGACCTTACGGGTCCTATAGTATTAAGCAGATGCCAGATGGTTCACAAAAAAGAATTGATGTATTTAGTTATAGGAAACTTTTAAAAAAGAAACATCTAGTTGAATCTAAAAAAGATAAACCTGTTGTTTATATAAAGGAGCTAACAATTTATTTAAAATGAAATACAATTTAGATACAAGTGGAAAGAGTTCAGGAACTTTACATTGTAGAGTTCCTACTGAACTCTTGAAGTTATTAGATTTAACAACAGTTAAAATGAATAGTATAAATCCAGGACTATCTTTTAATAGGACTTCCATAACTATCATGGCTCTTGAAACATTTACTAATAATGTTTTAACTGGTACTGCTAAGGTTCAAGTTTCTTTTCCTGATAAGGAGATTTCATTTAAGATAAAGAAAACAAAGAGAGAATGAAAGTAGCATTATATATTAGGAACTCAACAAATGAAGAAAGGCAAAATCCACAGATGCAAATTTCTCCATTAGTTGAAAGATGCGAAAGGGAAGAATGGACTTATCAAATCTTCCAGGAGTTTGCAAGTGGTTCTAAAGAAAGCAGACCTGAGTTAGATAGAATGATGAAAGGGATTAGGAATAAAGAATTTGATGCTGTAATGGTTTGGAGACTGGATAGACTTGGTAGGAGCTTAAAACATCTCCTACAACTAATAGAGGAGTTTAAAAAAAAGGATGTGAAGTTTATATCTTTGACTGAAGGGTTTGATACTGCAACACCACAAGGAGAATTATTTTTTAGTATTGCAGGAGCATTTGCTCAGTTTGAAAGAAAGCTAATTCAGGAAAGAGTTAATGCAGGATTAGCTAGGGCAAAGGCAGAAGGAAAGATATTAGGAAGGCCTACAGGAGCTAAGGATAAGAAGGTTAGAAAGAAAGGGGGATATTATTTAAGATATATGAAAAAAAGAAAGGAGGATTATTTTAATCAAACAGGAATCCATAAATCAATGGAAAATTTTGAAAATATCAAATAAGACCCCCCAAATAACATTTGGTATTTTTTTAAACTAAAATTCCTAATAACCACCCCCTAGATTATTCATTTAAATAATCAGATGTTTATTTGGTTCTTTTAAAGCCTAGGTACCATAATGGTAATAAGGCAATACAATAAACTAAAGCAGTAACTGCAGCAGTAAGACCAATAGTAAGTCCTTGTAATACACAGAATATAAAAGTATGGATAGTAGCCTCAGCTAAAAATTCTACTGAAAAGAACCAAAGAAAACCTATTAAATCTGCTAAGATAATTACAAAGGAGATTCGTGCTAACCAAACATAGAATTTTTCTTTCATCTTTTTCTTCTTTTAAACATATTTATTTCTTTTACTTCTAAAGGTCCTAATCTAAATTTATTCTTTTCAACAATAGTATGTGGAAGTTTTTTATTTTTACTTTTCCTAAACTGTTTTGTTATAGGAAGTTTAACAAATCCTTTAGGTCCTTTAACTCTCATACTTGCAGCTAAAGTATTATCTACAATAGTTCTTGTTTGTTTAATTACATTTACTTTGTTACCACTAGTAACAGTCTTCCATTTATTATTTCTTTTAACGAATCCTTGATATCTCGGAATAAAAGGTTTTCTTATTAAAGGAGAAACCTTTTTAGTTATACTTGATTTACCAAAACCTATAATCCCTGCTTTAAATGGTCTAGTAGGAGTTATTTGGTAAGGCATAACTCTCTGTGTAACTGAAGGTATTTGCTTTGTTACTTGTTTCTGAAGAAAGATACTTCTTTCTTTTATAGCTGGTTTGAAGATAGATATTTGTTTTTCTTGAGGTATAACTGTTATTCTTTCTGCAGTACTTATAATTGTCTTTGGAATTTGTTCTTCAATAGTTATTGCTTTAGAGGTTTGTTTTATTATTGGAGTTAATACTGAATCTTGTATTTGTCCTTCAGCTGTTTTTGTAACGAATACAGATATCTGATCTTCTTTAGAAATTTGTGTTGAAACTGTACCTTCTGAAGTAATTAATCTAGGTTGTTCTAATAGGGTTTGTGCCGAGATTAACGAAGAAAACCCCATTAATGGAGGAAGTTTAGTTCCAGCTTTTATTCCTTCAATTATTTTTTGTTCTACACTTAAAGGACCAAGATATGATTCTTCAAAAAGAAGTGGTCTTTTTAGTGATTGTTGCATTAAGAATTGATTTTCTCCAGCTCCTTCAAAAGTGTTAGTTGTTTGTTTAATTTCTCCTTTAATAATTTTTTTTACTTTTGTTGGGGGCAATTCAGTTTTTTTTAATATTAATGATTTTTCTCCTTCAGAATATAATTTTTTAAAATATTCTGGACTAGATTTTTTACCTCCGCCTCTAAAGAAAGTAAATCCTTTTTCTTCAACACTTAAATCTTTAATTATTCCAACTCCTTTCGGTTCAAATTTTGCTTTAAGAATATCTTCATATCTTGGATAAAATGCTTGTTCTCCTGTTCTTATATCCGTTACAAGTTCATATGTTGGAGGTTTTGCTTTATAATATCTACCAACAGGAGTTTCTCCATAAACAACTGTAGTGACTCCTTTTTTAGTTTCAGAAAACCCAGCAACTGGAATATCATAGGCTTTTAAATCTTTAGTTAAGATTTTAATCCTACCAGAGCTAGCAACATCCTTAATTTCAGAAATAATTTTAATATTAGAATCATATAACGCTTCTTGTTTTATCTTTCTTGCTTCACTTGGATTTATTTTACCAGCAAAAGTAAATTCTTGTGGATTAGAAAATTCTCCACTCTTTAAATTTTTAATAATAGTACTACCTTTTCCAGCAGTTACTTGTCCAGTCTTTGGGTCAAGGGTATATTTTTGAAAGGTATATGATTGTAAATTATTTGTTTTACGAGTACTTAAAACTTCAAAGGCATTTTTTTCAGTAACTCCTATAGATACTTCTGGGGATGCTCTTTCTAATTCTTTTAATCTTTTTACTTCATTTAATTTTACTAATCTTGGACCAGCTCCTAAAGCTATTTCTACAATAGGATTACCATAAGTAACAATCTTTGAAACTATTGGATTATATCCTTTTACCTCTGTGTAATATTTTTCTTGTTCAGATAATTTTTCTCTACCACTTGGAGTAATTAATTTTTCTACTCCTTCTCCTACAAGAGCAATTGCTCCAACACCCGGAACAAAATAAGGAGCAACTCTTGAACCACCTAAAACTAAGGTTCTTGTTGCTTCAGTTTGATATGTTTGATAACCCGGAATCTTACTTTGTGCGTATCTTTCAATACCAGCATATCCTCTTTGTACTGCTTCAGAACCATATCTTAATGTTGCTCCAAATCCAATCCCTCCTTCTTCTCTTAATATTCTAGTGAATCTTTCCCTTTCTGTTTCTGGTAAGCCTGCAACAGAAGGTGTTTTAGGTATTGGCGAATCAAAAATTGTTTGAGGTACAACTTGCCATTCAGCATCTGCAGGGATAGGTAAAGGAATACCTCCAGCACTTGTTGGTGTTGGGGGAGTACTTGCTAAGTATGGAACTGCTTTTTCTTGAATTAATTTTACTGTTTCTTCATAACTTTTTGTAGGTGTTATTGATGTACCACTTTTTTGACTAAAAGGAGTTGATTTAGTTGGGTCTGCTTTTTTTAAGTAAGATGAATAATCTGGTGTAGGACTAGGAACATTACTAATTTTTTGTCCAGTAGCAGAGCTATAAATTCCATTAATTGTCATGTTCTATTAAATTCTCCTTGTTATTTAAATCTTTGTATTTCATTTTAATCTCTTTGTATAAAGTTATATAATTGCATAAAAAAGTATATCATTGAAAAAAGGAATATTGGTAACCAAAAAATTATACCATAAAAGCCTATTCCAAATACCACAATATACAAGCCTATCATTGAAAATAATAAAAAGTAAGACATTTTTCCTAAAACTCCAATTATTGAGAAAAGAAATGCAGTTGCGAAATATGCTAATAAGGTTGAACCCCATATATCTTCTACCCAAAAACTAAAAAATTCAATTGCCATTTATGCTCTCCCCCTCCACCATGCGACACAGGTAAGTACGTATACTAAAATTATAGGTGAAACTAATAGTATTGCAAGTGTTTCATTTGCTTGAGCACTAACTATAATAAATAAGTTTGCTAGAGGTAATCCAAAACTAAGTAAAACAGAAGCAACTCCAGAGAAAATAAAAATATCACTTCTAGTAATATAAGTCCCAGCGATTATTGTAAATGCTCCGGCAACTAAGAATAAATCACTAAACAAACCTATAAAAACAGAAGAGTTCCATACAATTGGATTGGCTATAAAAGTGTATAAAGCATTTCCTGGGATTTCAGCAATACCAGTAATTACTAAAGAAATGTGAATTGCTAAAACTGCTAATAATAATTTAATCATATTCATTTTAAGTTTTTGTCCATTGTCCTAAACTATATCCTGCTGTTAGGAAGAATACTACCAAAAGTACTCCATATTTATTTGTAAATTCATTTGGTGAAAAATCAATAGTAAATAATCCAACTAAACTACACATCGCTACAAAAAAGAATAATATAATTAAACATATTCCTGGTTGAGATAGTTCCATTCCAGTTGAGTATGTAAATGTTGCCATTCCTACAAAGAGTAAGAAAAAGATAAGCATAAGCATAGTATAATTATCTTCTATATCTGTTGTTGTTGATACTAAGGTTTTTAATGAACTATAAACTGAACCCCCCCAAGAAGTTATATCTCTTATAACCCAAATACTTGGATCTAATAAAAAAGTTCCATTACCAACATTAACATAGTATCTTCCATATAATTTATCATAAGCAGAAGTGTTTACTATTACTGATAAGGCTCCTCCAGTACTTGTTGTTCCATAAGTAGAATTTAATAGGTTCATATCTTCATCTGTAATATTTATTGAATAATAAATTAAATTACTTAAATTTGCAGTAATAACAACTCCAAAAGTTTGTAGAGTATTTTCTGGTAACCATGTTAAAGAACTTGGAGAAAAGGTATAAGTAACTCCTTCAGCTTGAGAAACATATTCTGCTTCATCACTTCCACCACAAGTTAATTGTTGAGTATATGTTGCTTGTGTAGGTCTGATTGTTGAAGTTGTTCCAGTACATCCATCTTTTACAAAGGTTAATCTATGGTCATAATTATAATTAACCCAGAAGGTAACTGCACCAGCTGCATCTGTTGAATCTTGTCCTATGATTGTCCAAATACCATCAAATTGTCTTTCTAATGTAATCTCTACACCTGAAAGAGTATCTCCTGTTTGGTCTACTACTCTAATCATTGAATAAATTCCATCTGTTGAAGCAAGAAGATATAGTGTTTTATTAGTTGTTGTATTTGTTAAATCAGTTGAATCAAAATATTTTCTTTGAGGATATCCACTTGAAGCATATTGAATTGTTTTATTATTATGTAATGTTCTATTATCTGCATTTAAACAGAAAGCATAATCATAATTTGCTGTTGTATTCGTAAATAATAATGATTTAAAGATACTTCCATTCCCTAACCAGTAATTCCAAAGAGAATAATCTAATGTAGCATTGATATTAGTATCTTTATTTTCATCTTTAAATGTAATATTCATATATTTTTGTGTTAATGTAGCATTACATAAACCAAATTGTGTTGGGTTTACTGTTTGATTATAATTTGAAGTAGAATATTCTGTTCCACTTACAGTATAATTAAAATGCAAACTTTTATTTCCTGTATCTATTGGAATTTGGATTGTTTGAGTTAAATTATAATTATTAGCATTCATATTTGATGCTCTAGCATTTGGATAAGTAGTACCATTATAAATTAATTTAACATTGGTTGGAGCATTTCCATCAGTAGTGATATTTGCATAATAAATTTCTTCTGATGTTTCATAAGTCATTACATTGTATTGAATATCATTAAAAAATGCTCTTGCTATTGTAAAATATCTTGAGGAAGAATTAGCCTCATAGGAAGTATCAACAACCCCGCCAACTTTCCATTCATAATATCCATCAGATAATATTTGAGTAAATGTATAATTCCCAAGAATCCCTGAAGAATTAGTCTCTACTATAGAATCATTAATATAAAGAGATACGTTCGCAATGGTTTCTGTTGCAGTAACATTAGCACCAAAAGTGATTGTAGTAGAAATAAAATTACTGAAATTAAAAGGAATAGTTTGATTAATTTGTATTTGAGTGATCCATCTAACAATAACTAATCCTGAACCTCCAGCACCGCCCTGACAATTTACAGAGTATCCTCCTGCTCCTCCTCCTCCAGCACCCGTATTTACTGTTCCAGCAGTTCCGTCTGTTTCCTCTCCTCCAGTTCCACCTCCTCCTGCTCCACCAAGTCCTGAACCATATCCTGTGGTGTATTCACCACCACCACCGCCACCAGCTAAATATTCTAATTCCCAGATTTGTAATCCATCTCCACCATTTCCTGCATTATGATATGCCGAATTACCTCCTAATTCTCCAGCTCCACCACCTCCAGCACCTCCAGATGCTTCTGCGGTGGAACCATTTCCTCCATTATGTCCTTGGCCAGGTATTCCTGATCTCCCTACCCCGCTACCATCACTTGGCTCAGATGCTCCTCCACCAGATCCACCATCAGTTCCATTTGCAGTTTCAGATGCTCCACCACCTCCTCCAGTAGATATAATTGTACCAAAAGAACTATTAAAACCTATTACTCCAGCATGATTTTCACCAGGACCTCCACCAGCACCCCCAAGACCAACAATCACGGCAATATCATCAGTTGGTGTGGAAGAATAACTATTATTTAATATTAATCCACCAGCTCCACCGCCACCGCCACCATTCCAATTAGAACCACCGCCACCGCCACCGCCTGCTACAATTAAAACAGAAAGGTTTGTTACGCCTATTGGAACAGTAAATGTTCCACTTGAGGTAAATGCCTCAAAGTCTCCAGATAAAGCATCCCACCAAGCCCATTCAGTTAAATCTTCTCCAAAAGTACTTGCTATCCAATCAATACTTTCATAAGCATCTTTTCTAGCAGTTAATTTCCAAGTGTATTCTCCTTCTTTTAAATTTTTATTATTATATTTTACCCACTCATTTATAGTATAAGATTTATTTTCATAAGTATATTTCACTTCTTCGTATATAAAAAGGTTATAATTTAAATTCCTATTATCTTTTTCTTTATTTTTAAAAGTAAACTCATTAAAGATTTTTCCTTCTTCATATAATTTTGCAGTACCAGATGCCTCACAATTTATTATACAAACATCTGTGTTATT
>Ga0075125_10001944_pt1 | contig 10089 bp, 5 predicted proteins | sample AntAceMetag02UKN_FD_69810 | JGI IMG/M metagenome (GOLD analysis project Ga0075125, IMG submission 69810) | Saline lake microbial communities from Ace Lake, Antarctica - Antarctic Ace Lake Metagenome 02UKN | ecosystem: Environmental > Aquatic > Non-marine Saline and Alkaline > Saline | place...
AAATATTTTGAAGCTGAAAAATTTAATCTACAAATACCGTTTAGAAATAATGGAGTAATTGAAGATTCAATTCCATAAATTTTTGCATCATTGTAATTATCAAAATATTGTACCGAACTTCCTTTTAAATGGATCATTCTCATTTTGTTGACATAAGAATTTGTAAATATTGAAAATTTAAATAATATTTCCGATAAGAAATTGCTTTCAAATTTATTTATTGATAAAGTATTTACAATTTCAAAATTACTTTTATATTCGGTTAATAAAGTGTTATTTTTATTTGTGATAGGAAATCTGAGTGCTGTAATTTGTTGCAAAAGTGAAGGAATGCGAAATCCTGAAGAATAATTAAAATTCACTTCATACAAAAAATATTTTGGTGCTCCAATGAAAGAAGTTGAGATCATAAATGATTTTTCACGCCAACAATTTTTTATTGAGTCCGAAAAAGTTGATATATCAGCAATTTCATTTTTATCATCCAACACATTCTCATATTTGAAGTTAAATTGAACATCTTGCAAATCAAATGGATATGATAAGTTCGTGTTTTTAAATTGCAGACCACCTGATACATTGTTATTTGTTCTTTTAAAATTTTCAGTATTGTCATTATAAGTTTCGGATATTTCTGATTCTTTTATTTGATAACCAAGGTAGATATTTATATTTTCCGTGTCATAAATGTGGTCACCTTGAAAAATATTTGTATTATCTTTCAATGTTCTTTTTCTAGAAGAATCATTATATGTCCAACTATGTATCTGGCCTGAATTTTGTTGTGAAAAATAAAAATTGCTTTTACCAATATTTTGAAATGCTTCGGAAAATTTGATATTAAGATATGTTTGATCACTTTCCAAAGTATCTAAAATTTGGTCATTTTCATATTTTCTTTTATTCTGCAAAAAATTCACATCTATTTTATGTCGTTTTTTATCTTCAATCTTTTTCCCAAATGGAAATGATGAACCTGCTGTTATATTTGAAGATGTATTTAGAATATTAGCATTTGTTGTATCAATATAATTTAATTTTGACGATGCGTTGCCAATACCGGAAAACATATTAATTCCAAAAAGATCCTTATACAAATTTAAATTCCACTTTCCTGAATTATAAGATCCAAATTGTTGATCAAACTTGATCAAATAATCTTGTTTATATTTCGGAATAAAATTAATAACCGCTGCAGAATTGTATGCACCCATTGAAGCAACATTACTTCCTTTGATTATATCAATATGATCCAAAATATCTTCATTTATTAGCGATAAGTCGGAATAGTTATTAAAATTATTATTTATTGGAATCCCATCATAGAGAATTACAATCTCGTCGCTATTGCTCCCGCGAATTGAAATAGTTTTTTCTCCATTTAATTTTTCATCAATATGAATACTCTGTTCGTTTTTTAGAATATCCGATACATCAATAACTCCAACATCTTCAAAAGCAGCGGAGGAAATTGAAGTTACGGCATTTCTAATTTCCTGTTTATACTCAAATTCATTAACATTTCCATAAAAACTTATATTTTCAAATTGGAGCACTTTTTCAACTAATTTTATCTGTTTACTATTTTTAATTTCATCAAATGTGATGTTCATTATATTATATTTTACATGGCTGATAATAACAATTTTTGAACTTACTTTTGAAGTATCAATAATCAATCTAAAATAACCATTTTCATTTGTAATTGTGCCAATATATGAATCTTTTATTAAAATATTTACATTTGAAATTGGTTTTTTATCTTTGGAATCAATAACAGTTCCTTTTATGACGATATTCTGTCCAAATATTTGAACAAAAATGAATAGACAGAAAATGAGTGTAAATATTTTATATTTCATAATTCTTTTCCAAAAAGTTATTAAAATTTACTAAAAATTAATTGTGATTCATAGTAAAAAATATAACACGGATAATGAGAAAGGCGACGACGACTGGGAAAAAGGAGATAAGGCGACTGAGAAACTTTGTGACTTTAGGTATTTAATAGGCATTTATAGGAAAACGGAGAACGGAAAATGGAGAACGAAGAACGGAGAACGGAAGGCAGAGAAAATGCGAGTTAGCGAAAAGGTGACGAAGAGACTTAGAAAATTGGTAATTTGTTGGAATTGATAGAAATTTATTGGTATTGTTAAGCATTTGTTGCTAAATAAATTATTAATTCTCTGCGTTCTTTGTGTGCTTTTTTCTTTGCGTATCTTTGCGTGAAATATTTCCAAAACATTTAAACGATTCGTGAAATTCGTTACTAATACAACTTTTTATTTTTATATTTTATTTTCAGTGAAATTTAATTAGCTTATGACTATGAAAAATCAAGAAATACGAAATTTTAGTATAATAGCTCACATCGATCACGGAAAGTCAACATTAGCTGACAGAATACTGGAAATTACCGGTACACTTAAAAAATTCCAGATGAAAGAACAAATCCTCGATGACATGGATTTGGAGCGGGAGAGAGGCATTACAATAAAATCTCATCCGATTAAAATTGTTTACACTTCAAAAAGTTTAAAAAAATATATATTTAATTTAATAGATACTCCCGGACATGTGGATTTTAGTTATGAAGTATCAAGAAGTTTGGCGGCCTGCGAAGGAGCTGTTTTATTAGTTGATGCATCACAGGGAGTTGAAGCACAAACCGTAACAAATGCATATTTAGCGATTGAAAATGATTTGGAAATTATTCCAGTGATAAATAAAATTGATTTGGTGGGAGTTGAAATTGAATCAATAAAACAACAAATAATTGATTTAATTGGTTGCAATGAAAAAGATATAATGATGATCAGTGCAAAGACAGGCAAAGGAGTTCCGGAACTTTTAGAAGAAATTGTAATAAAAATTCCACCTCCTAAAATAAAAAACAATATTCCAGCTCGTGCCTTAATATTTGATAGCATTTATGACAGTTATAGAGGAGCAATTCCTTACATCAGGGTTTTTGATGGAGAATTTAAAACAGGCCAAAAAATTAATATAATGTCAACGAATAAAGTATATGAAATAACGGAAGTTGGCTCGTTTCACTTAAAGCGAAAAAAGACGGATATACTTCGTTCAGGTGATGTAGGATATGTAGTTGGCCAAATAAAAAATATTCAAGATTTGAAAGTTGGCGATACCATTACAACAACAGATAACTTAGCGATTGTTCCTTTAAAAGGATATAAGAAAATGAAACCAATGGTATTTTCCGGCTTATATCCCGTAAAAAATGACGACTTTGAAGAGTTGAGAAGTGCATTAGAAAAATTGAAATTGAACGATGCATCGCTTCAATATGAACCGGAAACAGCAGAATCGTTAGGATTTGGATTTAGATGTGGATTTTTGGGGATGTTGCATCTCGAAATAGTTAAAGAACGATTAGAAAGGGAATTTGACCTTGAGTTGATTACTACCGCTCCGAATGTAGAATATCATGTAGTTTTAAATTCCGGAAAAGAAATTGCAATGGATACGCCTTCAAAAATGCCAGATGCAGGGAGTGTTGATTACATTAAAGAACCGTTCATTAAGGCAGAAATAATTTGTCCTGCTGAATATATTGGCAATCTAATGATGTTGGCTCAAGAAAAGCGAGGAACTTATAAAGATACACACTATTTGGACGCAACAAAGGCACAAATCATTTACGAAATTCCACTTTCAGAAGTGATTTATGATTTTTATGATAAATTGAAAACAGTCAGTCGCGGATACGCTTCATTTGATTATGAATTTATCGACTACAGGAAAACAAATTTAATAAAATTAGATATAATAATAAATAATGAGCCGGTTGATGCATTATCTGTGATAATTCATAAAGAAAAATCGCAAATTCAAGGAAGAAAACTTGTAGAAAAATTAAGGAGTTTAATTCCAAGACAACAATTCCCAATACCAATTCAAGCAGCTATTGGTTCAAAAATAATTGCTCGTGAAACGGTAAAGGCACTAAGAAAAAATGTAACTGCAAAATGTTATGGTGGCGATATTACGCGTAAACGCAAGTTATTAGAAAAGCAAAAAGAAGGTAAAAAACGACTTAAACAAGTTGGATCAGTAGAAATTCCTCAAGAAGCATTTATTGCAATTCTGCAGATTGATGATAAGTAAAAATTATAGATTGTAAATTTTATATTATAAATTACTTTAAATAATGCAAATTTAGTGAGTGAAAAAATGTAAACTTCCGAAGTTTAGTATTCTCACATTTTCATTTTTTTCGATAAGTAAGAATTCTTTCTTGCCAGAAGCCAGAAAATTGATTTAAGAACAAGGAATACCGATTTTAGATTTAAGAAATTTAGCTAATGCACTGTATTATCTAAATAGAAATATTGAGCGTTCATTTCTAATAGGGAAGATGTATATTAAAATTTATGAAAATTCTAACTTATTCATAATATTTTACTGTTCTTTGATCTCTATTTTATCAAATTCAATTTAATTGTATTTCACTGAATAAGATTTTAGAAATAATAAAGACAATTAATTTTACAAGTAATCAGCGTTCTATTTCAAGAAAACATCTAAAAACAGACATAATTGCACAAAAAACACCTATTAGTTTACATAATATATATTATACGAAGTAATTATAATGCTGTTTTTACACTTTCCTTTCACAATTATTTTACTAATTTGTATTTAAATTAATTATACTTAATAAATTATTTGGTCTTTATTCCCTTCAGACGACTATTCTTCAAAATTCTTTGAAACATTTTCCTTTTATAAAGTACTTCATTGTGTCCTAAATCACTATGTAAAACCATTATTGGATTTTTGATCAATTCCCATTTTTTTACTTTTTTCGTATGCTGATAGTAATATGGAAATCCAGCACTTTTCAAAATATTAACTAATTTCTTTGTTTCCTCCATTGTTCCACCATTATCAGTATAAATAACGAAAAATTTACGACCTGCTACATTTACCCAATCTAAATATGTATTTATTTCGCCATATAACGCATCGAAAAGGTAAATTTCGCGAATATGTTTAAAGATTGAATTTTTGCTAATAATATCAGCAATTACTTTGTATCCACCGCTATGTCCGGTTAAAACAATGTCGTGAATTTTACTATCTTTAGGAATATCTTTTCTATCTTTTAAAAGTTCCATTAATTCTTTCATAAAACGATTGAATCCACCTTCTTCACTTAATTTACCGCCAAAAGAATCAGAAGAATTCTTTGGACCTTGTGGAACTACAAAAATTGCATTTTTATTTGATTTGGAAAATTGATCTAAAAGTTCAAATTGTTCTAATACACTATCAACACTATTATTCCAACCATGAAAATGGATTACAAAATCAGTTTCTTTTGATGGAAAGTAGTTTTTGGGAATAAGAATCACTACTGTATTATCATCATAATGCCCTTTATAAGAATAAAATTTATCCTTGTAAGTATACCCTTTTTCCCTATCCTGATGTGGAAATGATGCATTTTCTAAATATGCATAGATCAACTCACCATATTTTGTCTCTTTACTAACCGGTTTTTTCGCACAAGATGAAAATATCATTCCGATTAAAAACAATACGATTAAATACTTAAAAAATTTCATGCCTCTCTCCTATTATTTACTTTTTTTAGATTCAATTTTCAATTACATAATTTATTAATTTAAATCTTTAATTTCAAAATAATATTCATTAAATTTCATTAATAATTGAAAAGGAGAACAAATGGATAATAAAAATGTACTTATAACAGGCGGAGCGGGTTTTATTGGCTCAAATCTGACTAAATACATACAAGAAAAATATCCAACAGCAAAAATTGTAGTTTTAGATAAGTTTTTTAACGGACACTTCAAGAATTTAATCGGATTTAAAGGTGAACTGATTGCCGGCGACATCTCTGATATCAAAATATACGAACAATTAAACAATTACAAATTTGATTATATTTTCCATCAAGCAGCTATTACAGATACAACTGTCCTTGATCAAGAAAAAATGATAAATGTCAATACAAACTCATTTAAAGAGATAATTAAAATGGGTTATAAAATGAATTCTGTGATAGTTTATGCCTCTTCTGCGGCCGTTTATGGCAACTCCCCTGCTCCAAATAAAGTTGGGAAAGGTGAAATTCCTGAAAATGTTTACGGATATTCAAAATATTTATTAGATCAATATGTTTTGCAACATAAAAAAAGATATCCAAATAATATTATAGGATTACGGTATTTTAATGTTTACGGACCTGGTGAATTATATAAAGGCAAAATGTCATCAATGATATATCAACTTGCACTTCAGATGAAAGCCGGAAAAAATCCACGAATATTTAAAAAAGGTGAACAGAAGCGCGATTTTGTCTATGTAAAAGATATTATTCAAGCAAATATAAAAGCTGCATTATCTGGGAAAAGTGGAATTTATAATGTGGGTTGTGGAAAAGCTCGCACTTTTAATGACATAATTTCAATATTAAATACAACAATGAAAACAGAACTTAAAACAGAATATTTTGATAATCCGTATGATTTTTATCAAGATAATACCGAGGCAGATATTTCAAAAACAGAGAGTGATTTAGATTATACTCCGGAATATAATTTGGAAAAAGGTATTGAAGATTACTATAATAATTACTTAAAGTAATTTGATATATTGTCCATTATATAGTATACTTAACATTCCACAGTTAAATAACAAATAAAATTAGAAATGTTTAAAATTGGAAAAATTCAAATAGCCAATCCTTACTTTTTAGCCCCGATGGCTGGTGTTACAGATAAGCCATTTAGAACGATTTGTAAAGAAATGGGAGCTGGTTTTTTATATTCCGAATTTGTTAGCTCAGAAGGAATTATTAGGAATAATAATAAAACAATGCAATATATGAATTTCAGTAATTTAGAACGACCAATTGGAATACAAATTTTCGGAAATAATTCTGATGCGATGAGCAATTCGGCAAAAGTTATAGAAAATAGAATTAAACCGGATTTGATTGATTTAAACTTTGGATGTCCTGTAAAAAAGGTTGTAAAAAAAGGTGCCGGCGCTGCATTAATGAAGAATATTGATTTAATGATAGAAATTGCAGAAAAAATCGTTGATGCTGTAAATATACCTGTTACAGCTAAAATACGTTCCGGTTGGAATGAAAATAGTATTAATGCAATTGAAGTTGCCATAAAATTAGAAAAAGTCGGAATAAAGGCAATAACAATTCATCCACGAACAGCAAAAATGAAATATTCAGGTAAAGCTGACTGGTCAATTATTCGGGAAATAAAAGAAAATGTAGAAATTCCGGTGATTGGTAATGGTGATGTAAAAAATTCAAACGATGCGATAAAAATGTTCAGCGAAACCAATTGTGATGCAATAATGATCGGTAGAGGAGTGTTAGGAAATCCTTGGATATTCAAAGAACTTAATAAGAATATTTCAATTCAGGACAAGAATAAAAAATTAATCAATGAAAATTTTACGTATCCCTCCTATCAAGAAATATTTTTCATTATAAAAAAGCATTTGAAATTAGTTGAAGATCATTATCCGAAGAAAATTGCTCACAACATGTTTAAATCACATTTTGCTTGGTACACGAAAGGAATGCCAAATGCAACAATATATAGAAATCAAATCAATCATGTAAAATCAATTGATGAAATGAGAGAAATCATTGATTTGTATAAAAGTTATTTAAATTGAAAACAACTTTATTAATTTTATATTAGCTGTGAGCATGTCCTTAAGTTAGTAGCGTATCCCCTCTATTTTCACAAAAACTCAAAATAATTTCCTTGTAATGTTAACTAATTAGTATTAAATTTAATACTAAACTAAAGGAGACGGAGATTAGAATGAATATTATGAATGGATACCAAACTGATAATCATATACCAAGTATATTGAAAATATTACCAATTGAAGGAAATGTAGCATTTCCTAATATTATTTTTCCAATAATAATTCACGAAGATGCATATTTGAAATTAATTAAAGATGCATTAGCTGCAGACAAACACATTGCAGTATTTACCAAAAAGCCTAATCCTATTAAAAAAGATGAAAATGATTTGTTTCCGATTGGAGTTGCTTGTAGCATTTTAAAACTTTTTAGAAGCTCAGATGGACCTAATAGAGTACTTTTAAGAGGAATACGCAGGATAGAAATTGATAATTATATAGAAACAAAGAAAAAATATAAAATAGCTAAAATAAATTTTTTGAATGAGATTTATGGTAATAAATTGAAATCAGAAGCAATTATTCGTACTATTTCCGATCTATTTCATCAAATTATTGCCATTTCGCCTATTTTTCCCGATGAAATTGAGGGTATTATTCTTTCCATTGATGATCCATCAAAATTAGCCGATCTTATAACTTCTGCTTTAAATATTCGTATCTCGGATAAGCAAAATTTATTAAATGAATTGGATGTAAATAAACGCTTGATCAAGTTGGTTAAATTCTTGAAAAAAGAGTACAATTTAATTAAACTAAATGCAAAAATACATAATAAGGTAAATTTTGAAATTAATAAGAATCAGCGTGAACATTTTCTTCGTCAACAATTAAAAGCAATTGAAGAGGAATTAGGAGAAAATGAGCATTCTAATCCTGATATTGAACAAATCACAAAAAAAATCAAAAGAATCAAACTCTCTGATGAAGCAAAAGAAGTGGTTGAAAAGGAAATTGAACGATTGAAAAAATTACATCCAGCTTCTCCCGACTATACAGTAATTACTAATTATCTTGATTGGATAACTTCATTGCCATGGGGAAAATTCACCAAAAAGAAAATAAGTATTGATAAAGCGGAAAAGATTTTAAATAAAGATCATTATGGAATGGAAGATATTAAAGATAGATTTATTGAATTTCTTTCTGTTCAAAAATTAAAGAAAGATGCTAAAAGCCCTATATTATGTTTAGTTGGTGCTCCAGGAGTTGGTAAAACGTCGTTAGGTCAATCGGTTGCAAAAGCAATGGGAAGGAAATTTATCCGTTTTTCAGTTGGTGGAATGCATGATGAAGCGGAAATTCGTGGACACCGGAAAACATATATTGGTTCTATGCCGGGTAGAATTATACAATATCTTGAGCGTGTAAAAGTAGCAAATCCGGTAATTATGATAGATGAGGTTGATAAAATTGGAAAAGATTTTCTAGGTGATCCATCATCGGCACTATTAGAAGTATTAGATCCTGAACAAAATAATGATTTTAGGGACAATTATTTAGAAGTCGCTTTTGATCTTTCCAAAATTACTTTTATTGCCACTGCAAACACAACAGATACCATTCCTGTCGCTTTAAATGATCGTATGGAAAAACTTTATCTTCCGGGATATATCAATCCCGAAAAAATACAAATTGCCAAACGATTTTTAATTCCACGTCAAATAAAAGAAAATGGATTAAAAGCAAAATATTTGATATTTACAAAAAAAGTTATCGATATTATCATATCTGATTATACAATGGAAGCGGGTGTACGATCATTAGAAAGAAATATTGCAAAAATTTGTAGAAAAGTAGCTCGAGAATTTGCTTCCGAAGAAAACAAAAAGAAAGTTTCAATTAGCACTAAAAATATCAGAGAATATTTAGGACCAAAAAAAATATTTAGAGAAGATATTCCTCATAAAGATGAAATTGGTATTGTTACCGGATTGGCTTATACGGCTTATGGTGGTGAAGTTTTACCTGTAGAAGCAACAATAATGCCAGGGAAAGGTGTATATAAAATGACCGGACATCTTGGAGATGTTATGAAGGAATCAATCTCAACTGCAATAAGTTATTTGAGAGCAAATTCTGACAAATATGATTTTAAGCCAGATATATTCAAAAATAATGATATTCATTTGCATTTCCCTGCTGCTGCTATACCTAAAGATGGCCCTTCTGCCGGTGTTTCAATAATCACATCAGTTTTTTCATTATTAAAAAATCAGAAAGTGAGACACGATGTGGCAATGACTGGAGAAATATCTTTAAGAGGACGAGTTTTGCCAATTGGTGGAGTTAGAGAAAAGATCACAGCTGCAAAAAGAGCGAAAATAAAAACAGTAATATTGCCGG
>Ga0075125_10001948_pt1 | contig 10080 bp, 21 predicted proteins | sample AntAceMetag02UKN_FD_69810 | JGI IMG/M metagenome (GOLD analysis project Ga0075125, IMG submission 69810) | Saline lake microbial communities from Ace Lake, Antarctica - Antarctic Ace Lake Metagenome 02UKN | ecosystem: Environmental > Aquatic > Non-marine Saline and Alkaline > Saline | place...
TTGGTCTTCATCAGCAGCCAACTTCATTTACAATGCCACAAATTATACGGCCACAAAAACAGGAACAGGGGACAACATAAATTTCTCTTATGCTTTTGATGTGCCACTTACCCTTGTGCAAAATGTTCAGGAGAATAAAACAATAATCTGGGAGATAAGATTAACAAATTCATCAGGAACTCACGGATATAATTCAACAACCTATTATCAGAACACCACCCCTATAAACTTTTCTTATTGTGTGGATGACAATGTTTATTATAACATTACCTTCACAGAAGAATCGACTGCCGCTAAAATGAATGGAACAATTGTCTCAAGCAACTGGAAATATTGGTTAGGAGACGGAGGAGTAAATAGGCCTTTTACATATGCCAATCCTACTGAAGTGAATAAGAAGAATTATGATTTCTGTTTTAATGCCAACAATAATACCTTGAAGATGAATATTACAGATATTAAATATTCTTTTACCGGCTATCCTCAGAGGGAATATAAAAATGAAACAGGTTTGAATAATGTTACCACTGATCATTCTCTCTATCTTCTTGCAAGTGCGGATGGAATCTATACTTCATTGAGTGTAACAGACACTGGGGGAAGTGTTGTTGTTGGCGCGGACGTCACAGTTACAAGAAGTTTTGCTGGGGTTATTACACAAATAGGACATGGAATAACAGATGATTCAGGGCAAGTAACATTCTGGGTGGACCCAGACTATTCCACAATCTTTACACTTGTAAAATCAGGATGTACAACTTATGTTTATACTATTACCCCAACACAATCGCTTTATAGTATTGCAATGTCATGTGGAGAAACAGAGATTGTTGGAGATCCGGAGATTTATCAAACCCAGATAACAGGAATAAAATGGTTAAGAAATCCTGCATCTGGAGTAATAGATTCTGGTCAAACTAATTTTACTTATTATGTTTATTCTTCATTTGCAGATATAACTAGTGCAAAATTTGAGATAGTTAATTTTACAGGGGGGATATTAAATTCTACCTCTTCCGCTTGTACCTCTTCTGGATGCCACTTAAGCTTTTATTATAATGTCCAAGATGGAGATCAACTTAAAGGAAAATATTATGTACAAACAACAAATACCACTGGTTATATGTTATTAGAGGGAGACGCTTATTGGAAATGCATAACTTCTAATATAAGTGACACCGGAACATTAAAAGAGTTTATGATAAATTTTAGGCATCTTTTTTATATCTGGGGCTCTGATTCCGACTGTAGATATTCAGATGAAGCAAGCTGTAGTGCAGACGCTAATTGTAAATGGGCTGACCCAAGTCTTATTCCTGTTGAAGGATCTGAGGGAAGTAGATGTATCCCAAATGATATGAGGAATAAAGGAGAATTTTCAAGGATATTATCTCTTTTCTTTTTAATGGCCTTTCTTTATGCGGTATTTAATAAAGCAACAAATTTTGATGCAAAGTCTCCAGGAGCCATTATTTGGTTTTTAACGGGGTTGGTATGGATTGGAAGCCTAGCTGGTGGATCCTCGTATGGGCTATTTTATTATGATGGATTATTTGGGTATAGTGCTGCTGGGAAGATGTTAAGTAATATCATCCTTGCTATTGCATTAACATTTATGTCTGTTGCATATGGCTATACAAGAAGTAGGAGGGAATCATAAAATGAAATTAGCTACATTAGCTATATTGATGGTATGTATTACACTTACAATAGTTATATTCGATCAAACACAGTATATTGACGAAGAGAGCGGAAAAATAGATTTTTATAATGTCTCAGAGGATATTACTACCAAAGATCAAGTATCAACAAGAGTGTGGTCTTTCTTTCTTGAACCTTCTAATTGGGGTACTGGTAGTAATCTGGCAAATTATTTAATCATTACCGTGGCAGGACTTTTAATTATTGGAACTGGGGTAGCCTTGGTTGCTAAATCTTATGCCCCAGATACTTATGTATTTGCCATATTTTATACCGGAGTTATTGGATTCGGGGGAATACCTGTAATTTTACTTTATGGTTTTATCGAAAGAAATCTTGGCGCGCTAATGTGTACTGGCGGTAATGCATTCTGTTTCTTTCCAAAGATTATAGCGATAATGATTGCGGGAAGTTTGGGTTTTGTATGGGTAATGAAATGTGTAAATTCATGGAGGACAGGACAAGAATAAAATGGCAATGGATTTATATACTTTATTTGTAGAGCAGATTTTCGGAGGATTTTGGATAGCCACAATAGGGCTATCAATGATATTTTTATTGATGTTAGCCTTTGGGGGAGTGTCAGCTTATTCTATTGGATTATTCTTAATGGTATTCTTTTTAGCAATGGCTCTGGGATATGGGCTTTCGTTTATTACGGTTCCAATCTTTATATTTATATTTACATGGTCTGTATTACAAATAATTAAGGGATATGATAATTAAAATGGGGGCAGAATTTGTAACTTTAAAGTAGTGAATTTATACAAAGGTTTATATATAACACTTACTTTAATTAATCAACAGATTCATCAAAAAAAGAATGGCCACACAATACGAGGATTATTCAGAACCCGGAACTTATCCAAAAGTAATGGGTAGTAAGAAAGGTTATGCTGAGGCTGGAGAGGCTTATGCTTCTCGACAACGTGCAGATGCTCCAAGAAAGTATTCTCAGGAGCAACAGAGAAAAGCGTTGTTTAGTATTAAAAAGAAATTTGAAAAAGAAGCAATTGCAGATTCTAAATCCACAAAATCAAGAGCTCCAAGAAGAGCGCCAAAAGCAAGAAAGACTTCTTTCGCAAAAGGAGCATTAGCCCTTGCAGGAGCCTTCGGAGTTCCTACTGGTGTGGGTCCACAGGGTGGAGTTTCTCAAGGTCAAGGCAGAGTAAAACAAGGTCGTGGAAGGCCCTCCGGTACCTTCACCCCAAGATTTCTTCCAGGAGTAGGGATGGTTAAGATGCCTATTCAAGCTTACAAGAGAGCATTGAGTGCTGCGAAGGCTAAGATAAGATATCAGCAAGAATTAAAACAAGCCAGATTCGCTGCTCAACCACCGATGGATCATACAGGTAGAGGACAACAAGGGGAGTTTGCATATGCTGATGGACCAGAAGATTATGATATGGAACAAGAGATGATGCCACAGCAACAAATGCCTATGCAACAAAGAAGACCAGGAGTGGCACAGAGAGTATCAAATTGGGTGGCTCAAAGAAGAATGGCCCAACAAATGCAGCAGGGATATCCAGGACAACCAGGACAGCCAGGAAGAATTACATTAATGCAAGGACAACCACAGGCCCAGAGGATGAATGTTTGGGGCGGGGGTTCAATGATGGGACAGAATAACATATTAAATTCACCAAATATATTCAACAATCCAGGACAAACCAGCATAGGAATTCCTAGAAGGAGAACAATATAATGATAAAACTTAATACAAAATTGAAAGGAGGTTTAAAATAAATAGAGAATGGTAATGAGTACAATGAGTAAGCTTATAGTTGGCTTTGTAGCCTTAATCGTAGGCATTGTATTGATCGTACCTTTAGCAACTCAATCGAATTTAGTAACAGAGAAGACAAGTGTAAATGATGAAGCGGGAAGTATTGCTGCAACAGTAGTTAGTAGTTATTATGTCAATGGTAGTGTTAATCAGACAGTAACAAATGCTCCTACAAATTGGAAGACACAGGATTGTCCTTTGACAAGTTTTGTAATGGCCAATGGTTCAAATCATACTTGGACACTAAATACAGATTATATAGTTGAATTATCGACAGGAACATATTTCATCCTTAATACAACTGATACTGCAAATATGTCTATAACAGATAACGCAACACAGATTTCATATGTATATTGTGGAGATGATTATCTAAATTCAAGTTGGGGTAGAACTGCATCAGATACAGCAATCGGATTTTTCGCATTGGCTGTTATGTTAGCGGGGGTAGCATTGTTTTACAGTGTAGCTAAGGACTACGGATTAATTGCTGGATTCTAGATATCTTAATAAGTATCTAGATGGCAATTAATGCTAAAGGCATAGCCGGTACTGCAATTGGAGTTGCTAGCCTGGGCCTTGTGGGACATGCATATGGTATGGTCCCAAAGAAGATGGGTCACGGGGTTAATAACCAAAAACAAACAAAGAACATGGTTTGTGGGGCGGTAGGCCTTATAGTGGGGACCGGTTTGTTAGGAGCAGCCGCAAAGGCACAGCAAGCAATGTAAATAACATGATAAAGAAGACTAAACGTGGCTGGGAAGTAATTTCACATAAGTCAGGTAGAAGCATGGGTATATATAGTACAAAGGCCCAAGCACAGGCTAGACTTAGTCAGCTAAAAAGCCAACAGGATAAATTTCGCAAGATGATTGCTGCAAGGAAGAAGAAATAAAATGGCAAGGAGAAGACGCAAAGCATATAGACAAAGGGAATTCTTACAGAGTGACCACTCTAATATGCAACAAGATAATTCAGTTATAGCACGGGGAAAGAGTCCAGAAAAAGCAAGTTGGAAGAGAGCCCCTTGGAGTAAAGAAAGTTGTTTATAATTCTAATATAATTTCACCAGAAGGTGAAATCTTTTAATTCTAATAGTATTTTTTCCTCATCAGATTCTAGTATCTGATATTTCTTTTTATTAATTCTTCTTATAAATCCATACTCTTCCATTTGACAGAGTATAGGGTAATGTAAATATCCTGGAACTCTTGGAAGAACTCTCCTCATAACTTCAAGTAGTTTTGAAGGTCGAACAAATGGCCATGAATATGTTTTGGCCCATTCTTTAAATCTAGAATACAAATAGACATAAACATACGGGGGATCTCCTTTTCGCCTGGTCATTTTTCATTATCTGTGGTATCTAGGAAGGTACTGGTATTAATCTTTTTATATGGATCCCCTGAACTTTCTTCAATCACCATATTGTTATACCAAATTGTACAAACTTCTTGTGGATTATCCACAAGCTCATGACAAGCATCCACTTCAACATTATATCTCCAAGCTACAAGTAGGACCATTACTATTGTAAATAATACCATCCATTCTTGCATTGTGGGTTTGCTGAAGAGTAATCTTCTAAGATTCTGTTTGTTTGCCCCCCGGGCAACTTCTGTTATTTGATTACAGTAAGGACATTTTTTATCTTTATCTCCCCATGCCATGTTATCTAAAAACTATTTCCCTGTCTGCATCAGGATCTTGCAGACCACCTTCAGGATCCTCAAATTGTGAGCGAATCCAACCAAGTAGACTATCTATTGGTTCCTGCATCCCTTCATAGATCTTTAATCCAAAGAATAAGAAGATTGCTAATGGGATAACAACATTCAATAGCGAATCAAGCCAGCCGGATGCCATTATGTAGTAACGGGCTCTGGTGAAGATTTAATTTCGACTCCCGCATCTTTTGCCTTCTGTTCTAAAGCTTCTTTGATATTCTTATTAAGCTTTTCGATAGCTTCAGTATACCATGAAGGTTCTTCTTCATCATCCATACGTTTCTGAAAAGTACAACCATGCGTCCCGGCATCTTTCTTTATAATCGGGACTAGGGATTCATCTCCTTTTGCTGCCAGATATTCTTCCAAATTCTTTCCAGAGTTAGCATCCCTCGCCCAATCAATAATACTCTTGGGTATTTTATTCCTAGACAATAAGGCTACACGATATAAACCAGGATCCTCCGGCATAAATTGTATTCCTTCAGGCAACTTTCTATCTCTATAGAATATTATCTTGTTACAGATCTCTATTGAGAAAGTTTCTCTTCCTTTCGTAAATACTAGCTTTATCATTTCAAATGCTTATAGGTTAGTTAATAACTATGCTTCTTCCACTTCTTCTGCTTTCGGCATCTTATCTTCAATAAAATTCTTTAATAAGATCGTCTGAAAGAAGAATAATGCAATTGCTAGTCCTGATAAACCAAGAACTCCTTGCCAACAAACCATTGCCGTTAACAAAAGTGCTGGGAACATTAATAATAATGTTGTTAGCATTAACTTCTTTTTCTCAGGGGAAACCCCCCTTTTCTTTGGGGCTTTCTCTATGAAGCTGACTTCTGAATCTTTCTCTTCTAATTCTTCCATTGCGTATTAACTCAATGCAGAATTGATTTTCTCTTGCATGTTAAGAACAATAGCCATTGCTTGTACTGTTCCCGCATCTTGGAATCCTGGAATAACTGCTCCTGTTACAGTATTTCTTATACCCAATGCAGCTTCTTGCTGGAATGGTTCCCACGTCTCTTGTGGAACTTCTTCCTCTGCTTCAGCCTGAGCTTTCTTGCCCAACTTTCTTTTAGGCTTTGCTTTAGCAACCTTATCTTCTTCTTCAAGATTATCCATGCCTGATTCTACTTCATCATCTTCATCTAACATTTCTGTCTCTTCAAAATCTTCAACCATTTAGTTTTTCGACCTCCTTTCATTTGTATCAATCATTTTCATTGTGATTCCAAGAACTTGCGTTCTTCATCCATTATTTTCTTTAAATTGGGTTGTTTGGGTTGTGGGGGTTGTTTTTTTTCAATTATGACGGCTTTTTGGGGTTCAACTTTTGTTACTTCTTTTACCTGTATGCTTTGAGTTGGGGTAGGGTCTTTTATGCTCTCAGCGTTCGATTGTGGCTGTTTCCCGTCGCTGATACTTGCCAAAATCTTAGCTTTCGCGTTTTCAGCCTTAATTAGCTTTCTATGGGCTTTTGCAAGCTTCATTGCCATGCGAATTCTCTTAAATATATTTCCTTGGGCCCTAACCCTTTCCTTTTCTGCATCAGGATCAATTCCCATCTGCTCAAGATGAAAAACATACTGCTGATAGCTGGTGACAATGCCTGAACCCATTAAAACCACTCCACATAACATATTGAATATTAACATGCCTTTAAAAATCCATGATTGACCCCCATAGATTGTAATGTGTAATGCAATTAAACATAAACCTACTAACATCAGAGTCATAGACATCATGCTGGCTTCAAGTTGTGTGCGCATATCCACTTTCTTCATCTTCGCAGCAAGCTTGCTGGGAAAGATGTAACGTCTTGGTTCTTTAGCCATTTTGTTCCTTAAGACGTTTTAATTTGCGCCGATCCCTAGATGTTTGAATTCCTTCTCTAACAAAGAGGAATATTAAAATAAATAGTTTTATTATGCCAACGATGATTGGAAAAAGAATTGCAAGGACAATCCCATACATCATTAACTTCCAAGGAACCTCTGGATGTTCTGAAGCATAATCAATTCCTACCTTAAGAACTTCAAAACTAGAATAAACCATGAAATTAATATATCTCAAAGCTACATCAATAATTATGCTAGAATTTTCAGGAACGTCCATCTCTGTCCAAGTCAAATTTCCTTTAATCGATTCTGTATCAATATCTGGCTGAACTTGGAATAGAATTCCTATTGTACAAATGACTAATAGAAATATCCATATTAAAAAATTAGTAAACCCTTTCTTATTCATTTTTCTTCACCTTCCCCATAGATTGTAATCATACAAGAACCATTTGTAAGTGGGTTGATGCTTAGCCTAAACCAAGAAATCCGGTACTGTAACTCCGCTTCTTCCATTACTTCCGTAATATGTTTATTGAGCATTCCTTCATAACCCCTTAGCCTCATACCAAATAAATTTCTCAGGCCTTGGAAACTATCTGTGATTATGTCTTTAGTTACAACCCTAGTTATTGAAAACTTTTTATTCTCCATCTTCTTCAACCCTCCTTTCAATTTCCTTAAGTTTTAATTTGATGTTCCATAAGTCAATGATATTCCAACCCACTAAGGCCACCAATATAAACAAAGTCCAGTCTTGCATTACCATTAGTAACTATCCCCCTCTTCACCAGCAAATAATCCTATTCCAAATCCTAATACCGCCATACCTACTACCCCTGCAATTACAGACCAGAATGTTGAACCCGATATACTTACAACAGCAATGAATGCCGCATAGCCCCCTGCTAAACCACCAATAAAATTAAAGTCCACCCCCATCTCTTCTCCTATCCACTTACGTGTAAAGGCAATTATAAAGAAAAGTATGGCCATGCCAACCCATGCTTGAGTACATCCCCCTCCTACTTCTCTAGAGAATCCTTCACAGCTCATCACATTATATAATGTGAAGTTCATTTATTCTCCTTCCTCTGCTTTTTTATCCTGGAGATAATCCCCCATGGCATCAAGTTCATTTTGATGTTTCTTTGTCTGGTCATATAACCAAGACACAGCACAAATCAAAATACCTATGGCAACATAAGCCATAACTTTGTCAAGGTCGTGAATAAAAATGTAATATCTAACAAAGCTTCCTAATGCAAATACTGCACCAGCGATGAATCCAAGTATGCTCCAGTTATTGGGTTTGTTCATTTAAAGCCTCCTCAATTTTATCTAAATCTTCCTTTATTCTTTGTAAGTCTGTGTTGGTAATTGTCTTACGCCCCTCTATAACATCTATCCAATCCCAGTTCGTGACTAGTAGATTGCTAACACATGCCCTAAAATCTTCCTCTTGTACATCCACCTTTACATCTGGAATCCTGCCATACTCATAAAATATTATTGTAGAAATTAATCCTATCATAAGAATTATCATAAGCGCAAACACGCCCCAGAATTTTGCGTCACCTTTTCTTTTAGGTGGGAGGGGTTTAGGTTGAACATCCATCATGTAGCCTCCGCCGGCATTGGGTGTTCTGGGTTTGCTGTTTCATAGAAATCAAGAAGTCTGTTGATACAATCCTCAACAGTCTCCTTCTTCTTCACCATCTTTTTCCCCAAAAGAGATTTAATTCTTTTGATTGTTGACCGCTTTAATTTTGCGGTTGTTATTTTGTTAGCCTCTTCTTCCAAATTGTTGTCACCCTTTAGTGGTATATTCTTACGTATACAAAGTAACCCTAGTATTTAAATGTTTGCCTTTTTGAGACACTTACTTTTTATTCTTGCCTAAACAAATGGGGCAAAGATAAGTTTCATCTCTTTCATCCGCACCATAAAGTCGCATGCACTTTTTACAGTGGTAGCAATACTTATAGTCCAGCAAAACTTCTTCCTTGTTATAGTAGTCTTCCATTATTTCTTCTCCTCCTTTGATTCTTTTGAAGAGTAAATGAATTAAGTTATGACAATCTTTGCACAATGTTAAAAAATCTTTTTTGTCTACCGGAATTCTATAAATCCAATGATGAAATACTAAATTCTTTTTATGTCCACAAATAGTGCATTCATTATCTTTATTAAAATTAACTCTAGTATAGTTTCTACACTTCTTTGCCATTTTTAGATTATCGCAAACCCCGTTCCATGCCTCTTGTCCTTTTTTAAAGCTACCTGAATTAGATTTATAAGAACCATTCTTAAATCTTGTTTCTAACATCTTCTTTACCATTTGTGGAGTATTTGGTCTTTCTCCCTTTTTTCTTGGTCTAAGATTTCTAATTGCCACAATCTTTTGTCTTTCTGTTCTAATATACTTCCCACTCCTTCCCTTTTTTCCTACCACTCTTTTTTATCCCCCGTCTTTGTTTTTTCTTCATTAAAACGAAAACAACCCGCCGGCTCTGTTGCATCAGCATAATACATCCCAGCATTTATATTACAAGTTACAGAGGGTTCTCTATAACCTTTGCACTTCTTCCAATACTTACATTTCATTTCTTCTTCCCCATTTTAAAGCTCATCATGTTCATGCCATAACTTCCAAAAGGCCCTCCACATTTTATCTATCCATTTAGTATATTTGGGTTTCATATCCAGAACCTCAATACCTACTTTTGTTTTTTTATCAACTCCTAGCTTGCCCTCAAACATACTATAATCCCAAGGGGCATAGGTGACAGCCAAGTTCTCAAGCATGTCTAAATCATAATCGCTCACTTCTAATGTAAGAAGATACTTACCCTTCTTTTTTCCTTTTGCTTTCTGCAGACATTTAGACTTTATGTATTTCATTTCTCCACATCCACTTTTTGATCAAGTATCATTGTGTCCACTGTAACTGGGGGTTTAGGTTCTTTCTTAAACATTGAGAATAGATTTGTGGCTAGGCCAAGACAATGCATTA